>Ga0315553_10000091_pt1 | contig 73210 bp, 63 predicted proteins | sample SalMarSW160140MG_FD_203099 | JGI IMG/M metagenome (GOLD analysis project Ga0315553, IMG submission 203099) | Salt marsh sediment microbial communities from the Plum Island Ecosystem LTER, Massachusetts, United States - Salt Marsh Sediment SW1601-40 ... | reverse complement strand
CGAGGCGACTATTGATCGGCCGTACCCGACTGCGCGCCGGGCGAGGCCACCTCTTGGCACGCTGTCGCCGCATGACAGCGCATCAATCCGGCTGCGGCTTTGACTCGTTTGTCCGAGATTTTTTCCGCAAGTCGCCTTGCCAAGTTTCGTCATCAAGATGGGGGGCGCGCGGTCGGTCAACAGCGGATGTTCGCGCTACTGTGTAACAGCAAGGCGGTGTGTCGGCAGCGCACCAATTTCGGGAAAAATTCCCGATGCTTACGGGATTTTTTCCCGAAATCGCCTGCAGCATTTTCCGTGTTTGACATTACACATCCGCAACGTCTTATTGCAGCGTGTGACGGCATCCCCGACGTCTCTGCAAACGCGGGTGACACCGTCCTAAAAATGCGTCGTCGAGTGCCTCTCGCAGCGTTCGGCGACCGGTGTGGGGGGAGAGTTTTGCTGCCCACGACGCATGATCTTCGGCGGACGCATGAGTTTACGCGAAGCCTTGCGCATGCCACTGGCACAATCGATGCTCACACGATCGTGTGCCGCGCACCGGCCGTGGCCCGATGCTCGATCGCGCAAATCTCACGCAGAAGTAATCAGAGTTCTCTGGTTTGAACCGGAAAGAATCGCTAGATGCCTGACAGGAACCGTAAGCGTCTCGAGGGCCCGATGATCTTAAGAACAGTCTTTGTGATTGCAGTGGGCTTTCTGCTCATCGGTCCGGCACCTGGCCGGGCCCAGGAGACCACCACGTCGCAGGACAGCAGCATCTCGCTGGAGCTGAATAAGCTTGAGCCTTCCGACAAGGGGTGCCGCGCTTATGTCGTCGTCTCCAATCCTTCGAGCACGGCTTACGATGCCTTCAAGCTCGACCTCGTCATGTTTCAGACCGACGGGGTCATCGGCCGCCGCTTCGCTCTCGATCTTGCGCCGCTGCGTCCTTCGAAGCGTGCCGTCAAGCTCTTCGAGCTCGATGACACGAAATGCACCGACATCGGCAGCTTTCTCATCAATGACGTCCTTGAGTGCCGCTCCGATGCCGGCGTCGTTGACGACTGTCTTGCCCGTATGAAGGTCAACTCCCTAACGAAAGTCGAAATCTCAAAGTAGCAGGTACCCCCTTGGACATCATCGCCACCCAAGGCCGCGATTTTTCCATCCTCGGCCTCTTACAGCACGCCGACCCCTTCGTGCAGATGATCATGTTTGTGCTGGTTGTGTGCTCGATTGGCTGCTGGGCATTCATCTTCGAGAAGACGATCCGCCTCGCCTTGTTGCGACGTCAAGTGCGCAAGCTTGCACGCCAGGCGGCGGCGGGCCGATTTTCCTTCGAAGGCCGCCGCGGGCTCGTCGGCGCCGTGGCCGCGGCCGCGCAAAGCGAATGGACCGAGGAAAGTGCGCGCACCGAAACCCGCTCGGAGCTGCGCGCTCGCCTTGAGCGCGCCATGCGGGCGGCGATGAAACGCGAATTGCGACGCTTGGAGGTCGGCCTTCCGTTTCTGGCAACGGTCGGCTCAGCCTCGCCCTTCATTGGTCTGTTGGGCACCGTGTGGGGCATCATGAACAGCTTCACGTCGATTGCGCAAGCAAAGGACACGAGCTTAGCCGTCGTCGCGCCGGGCATCGCAGAGGCGCTGTTTGCCACGGCCATGGGCCTTGCTGCGGCCATTCCCGCGGTCGTCGCCTACAATCAAATCTCCGTTTCCCTGGGACGCTCCGCCGACAAGGCCGGCACCAGCATCGCCACGCTGGCGAAGGCGGCAGCGCGCGGTCAGAGTGAGGCAACGGTTCGCCTGGAGGGAGTCGGCTAATGGCGATGGCCCTGAGGAACGGACTGTCGGACGACCCCGAAGGGGACGACTACAAGCCGCTTGCCGAGATCAACGTCACGCCGTTCGTCGACGTGATGCTCGTGCTTTTGATCGTGTTCATGGTCGCCGCACCCTTGATGGTCCAGGGCGTGCCGGTCGACCTTCCGCGCACGTCCGCCACCAAGATTGCCAAGGTCCGCAAGCCGATGGTGGTGACGCTCGCCCCCGATGGCGCGATTTATGTCCGCGACGAGCGAGTCGAGCGAAGCAACTTGATCAATCGCCTGATGGCCCTGCGCTCCGACGAGGGCGACACCGTTGTCTACGTACGCGCCGACCGCAAGATTCCGTACGGCGACGTCATGGAAATCCTCGGCCGCGTCGGCGAAACGGGCTACCAGCGCGTTTCCTTGCTGTCGCAGCCCTCCTCGTCGGCCCGCGGTGCAGCCCCTTAGAGCTAGTGCGTGTGAATGCCCATTCTTCGTCCCATAACCTGGCTTCTGTCGTTCGGGTTGCACGGTGCGATCTTGTTCGCAATTGCCGGCATCGCGGGCGGATCGGCCCTCGATGCAGGATCGGGCGGCGACACGTTCGTGGTCGAGCAGGGCATAGCGCTTGAAGGCGTGGCCAAGTTGGGCGAGGCCGAGGAGACGATCGAGACGGTCGACGTCCCCCCTGTTCAACCCACCATGGACCCGCGCCCGATCGAGGAGGTCGATCCGGACCTAATAGACGTCGTCACCTCCACGCAGAGCACGCACGAAGAGCAGGCCGTGGAGCAGGAGCCTAAGCCCGTCGAGGAAGACAAGCCCGTCGCAGTCCCGGTTCAGGAGCAAGCGCCGCAAGTGGCGATGCTCGTCAAGAAAAGCTCGGGCGCCGCCCAGCATGGCGGCGACACGACGGCGCGCAGGGTCTATCTCGGCACCCTGCGCAAGACGCTGGAACGCACCAAGGTCAATCCCCGCTCCCGCCTGGCCGGCACCGTGATGATCCGCTTTACGGTCGGGCCCTCGGGGCAGGTGCTCTCGCGTGAGGTCAAGGAGAGCTCTGGATCCAAGCTCCTCGACGACGCCGCCATGGCCGCGCTCGAAAAGGCATCGCCGTTTCCACCCATGCCCGAGGACCTCGCGCAGGGGCCGATCGAGGTGCAGGTTCCTTTCAAGTTTCTTACACGCTGACGCGTCGGGGCCCAGAGACTGGCCAAAAAACCCCGTAAATCCTTCATTTGCCTCGGCGAAATCAATACGTCGGTTAACCGAGCATTATTGTCTCGACGCTAGGGTTTGGGCGCCGAGTTCAACAGCTCAATTCGTGTGTGATGTTCAGCGGGGCCTTTGGTAGTCAAAAAGCCAGCTCACTGATGAACGAGTACGCCTCGCTCTTGGGCGATGCCGTCCTTCGTCATCGTGCGCGCGTGGCCGAGCACTCCGCGCGCATCGAGGCGGAACTCGCGAGCCGAGTCAAGTCAGAGTTCATCGCCAATATGAGCCATGAACTCAGAACGCCCCTCAACGCAATCATCGGCTTCTCCAAGCTGCTCGCCGAGCAGGAGGGGCGCAAGCTTTCGCAACCAGAGATCGCCGATTATGCAAATCTCATCCACGATGCGGCCGGTCATCTTCTGTCTGTGATCAACAACATCCTCGACATTTCCAAGATCCAAAGCGGCAAGTGCACGATCGAAGCCCGTGAGGTCAATCTCGCCGAAGTGCTCAGCGCCTCGGCGTCCTCGTTCCGCTTGATAGCGGATGCCGCGGGCGTGACCCTCGAGGAGCAGATCGACCCGGCGCTGCCAACCATACGCGGCGACAGCGTCAAACTGCGGCAGGTCTTCATCAATCTCATCTCCAACGCGTTGAAATTCACGCGCGGCGGCGGCTCGGTCATAATCAAAGCCGAAAGCTCGCGCGAAGGCGGCGTCATTGTGCACATTTGCGATACCGGCGTGGGCATGACCGAAGAGGAACTTGCGATCGCTTTGACCCCCTTCGGCCAAGTCGATGCCAGTCACGCGCGCTGGCGCGAAGGCACCGGCCTCGGTCTGCCGATCGCGATGGCGCTCGTGCAGCTCCATGACGGTGAGCTGCAAATTCGCAGCAAGAAGGGTGTTGGCACCGAGGTTCTGGTCGCTCTGCCTCCTCGCCACCAGCTCTCGGTAACGGAGGCGCGCGATGTCGTCATGGGACAGGGGCTTGCATCGTGAGTAGGGTAGCAAAAATGCAACTGACTATGCCAAGTGCCGATCAGAGTGCCACGCTTTCCGACAAGTCGATCGGGCGCATCGTCTCGGTCACGGGCTCCAAATCGATCGTCCTGCTGGATTGCCCGCGCGAGGGCCGCGTCGGCATCAGTGACCGCCCGGACATGGGCACGCTGCTCGCCATCGATACCTCTGACACCGTGGTGCTGGCCATTGTCTCCGCGCTGAGCGTGCCCGTGCCAGCCCAGCGCGATGGCGATTCGGAGATTTGGATCGCCGAACTCGGCCTCGTGGGCGAGCTGTGGAAGGATCAGACGGGCCACGCCAGCATCTTTGCCCGCGGCGTCACGACGTACCCGTCCTTGGGCGATCGCGTACGCGTCGCCTCCAAGGCCGAGCTGGAGGCCGCGTTTTGCGGTGATCCCAAGCGCTCAGTGCGCATCGGCTGCATCCGTCAGGACAGCACGATCCCCGCCATGGTCCGGGTCGACGAGCTGCTCGGCAAGCACCTTGCCATTCTCGGTACCACCGGGACGGGCAAGTCGTGCACGACCGCGCTTATTCTTCGCTCGATCCTCGACAAGAACCCGGCGGCGCATATCGTTCTGCTCGATCCCCATAACGAGTACGCGACCGCCTTCGGCGATTGGGCGGAGGTGATCAGCCCGCGCAACATGCAGCTGCCCTTCTGGCTGCTGAATTTCGAGGAGATCGTCGAGGTCCTGATCGCCGATCCGACCCGCAAGGCGGAGATCGAGATCCTGCAGGAGCTCATTCCCATCGCCAAAGCCCGCTACAGCGCCGGCCGATCGCGCGACAACCAGCAGCCCCTGCGCCGCATGATGCCCGAGCCGAGCCGCTTCACGGTTGATACCCCCGTGCCCTACCGCATCTCCGACCTGACCGGCATTATCGATGAGCGCATGGGCAAACTGGAAAACAAGAAGGATCTCTCGCCCTATCGCCAATTGAAGACGCGTATCGACGCCATTTCCCAGGACGGCCGCTACGCCTTCATGTTCGGCTCGCTGACCGTCTACGACGGTATGACCCAGGTCTTGAGCCGCATTTTCCGGGTGCCGGTCAACGACAAGCCGATCACCATCGTCGAGCTGACGGGCCTGCCGACCGAGATCATCAATGTGGTCGTCTCCGTGCTTTCGCGCATGACCTTCGATTTCGCGCATTGGAGCGAAGGCAAGGTGCCGCTGACGCTCGTATGCGAGGAGGCGCACCGCTACGTTCCCAACACGCCCAAGCTCGGCTTTGAGCCTTGTAAGCGGGCGATTGCCAAAATCGCCAAGGAAGGGCGCAAGTACGGCGTTGCGTTGTGCATCGTCTCGCAGCGGCCCGCGGAGATCGACCCGACGATCCTCTCGCAGTGCAACACGGTGTTTGCGCTGAGGATGTCGAATGACCGCGACCAAGAGATCGTGACCTCGGCCATCACCGATACCGGCTCGGGGCTGTTGGAGTTCCTGCCGGCTTTGGGCCAGCGCGAAGCGCTCGCGTTCGGTGACGGCGTCGCACTCCCCGTGCGCATCAAGTTCGACGAGCTTCCCGCCGACGCGCTGCCGCGCAGCTCGACTGCGCACTTTACCGAGCATTGGCAACGCTCGATCGGCGACGACGGCTTCCTGGAGCAGGTCGTGGAGAAGTGGCGCTCCTCCGACATCGGAGCCGGCGACACAAGTCAGCAAGCCGCGCTGCTCGCCGAGGGGATGAACGTCGAGCCCGGCGCTATGCCGCTGGAACAGGCACGGCCGGCCCGTTACGATTCGCAGCAGGCCGCCCGCATGCGCGAGGAGCCCGCGCGGCCGACCGCTCCGCCAGCTGCCGCCGAACAAGTTCCCCCGCGCGCGCCCGCGCAAGCGCCCGTCCGTCCGAGCGTGGCAACGCGCAAGGAGGGAGCGGGCGCTGCCCCTCCTCGCCCGGACAACCGCGGGGAAAACGGCGATCAGGCGGTACCCGGGCAAGCCCTCAAGTCCCTGCGCGACCGCCTCATTCAGCGCCAGCAGCGCTGAACGGACAAGCTCAGCGCGGCTGATCGTTGGAGTGGATGGCGACGATACGGCTCGGGGCCGCCTCCTCGGCCGGCGGCCGCTGCTGGGTGGCCAGCATCTGTCCGAAGCGGTGCCAGCTCAACGGAATGAGCGCAAGGTAGGTGATCGTGGCCCCCGTCAGCGTTGCGAAGGGATAAGTCACGAGCAGCGCGACGAAGCCCACGGACAGCATGAAGATCGGCAAGACGTACTCGCGCGAGATGCGCTCGCCCAAAAGCTTGCCCGAGAAGGTCGGGATGGTCGACACCATCAGGAAGGCGATCAGAAGGGTGTAGATCAGCACCAAGTCGAGCATGATGCGCGAGGTGCGGAAGCCGTCGAAGCCCAAATGCTCGACAAAGACCGGCAGCAGCACCACGATGGCGGCCGCCGGCGTCGGCATGCCGATGAAGAAGGCGGCTTCCCACTTAGGCCGCTCCTCCTCGCTCGTGATGTTGAAGCGGGCAAGCCGCAACGCCGAGGCGAGCGCAAAGATCATCACGCAAATCCAGCCCAGGCTTTTCAGGCTGCCGAGCCCCCAGTTGAAGATCAGGAAGGCGGGCGCCACCCCGAAATTGACGAAGTCGGCGAGGCTGTCGAGCTCGGAGCCAAAGCGCGAGGACGCCTTGAGCAGGCGCGCAACGCGGCCGTCGATCCCATCGAGCAGCGCGGCGAACACGATGGCCCCGAGCGCCAGCTCGTAGCGTCCCTCGATCCCCATGCGGATCGACGTCAGCCCCGCGCACAACGCCAGCAGCGTAAAGAAGTTCGGCACCAGCATCCGCACCGGCACGTGCTGGTGACGAAACAGCGGCACCCGCCGGCGGCGGCGCGTCTCTTGTTCAAGCCTCGGTACGATCGGATCCATGGTTGGCACCCTCGCTCCGGCAACTCCAGGTCACGACCCCTGGCAACGGGGTCTCGATATCAACTGCGCCGGGCGACCCGCTCAGGCTCGTCCGACATTAAGTCTGCGAGCACGCTTTCGCCCGCAACGGCGAGCTGTCCGGCCGAGACGAGCGCACTGCGTTCCGGCGGCAGATAGACGTCGACGCGCGAGCCGAAGCGAATGAGGCCGAGGCGCTCGCCGGCCCCTACGCTATCACCCTCGTGCACGAATGCCACGATCCGGCGCGCGATCAGGCCGGCGATCTGCACCACCGCGATCTCCACCCCGTCGGGCCTTTGGATGATCAGGGCGCGCCGCTCATTCTCCTCGCTGGCCTTGTCCAGGGCGGCGTTAAGGAAGGCGCCCGGCACGTAGATCGAGCGCACGATGCGGCCGGCGACGGGGGCGCGCGTGATGTGCACGTCGAGGATGCTCAAGAAGGTGGAAATGCGCACCCGCTCCTGGGGTCCCAAGCCCAGCTCTGGGGGAGGGCGTACCGTCTCGACGGCGGCGATGCGCCCGTCGGCCGGGGCGACAATCAGGCCGTCGCGCAAGGGAACCACCCGGTCGGGATCGCGGAAAAAATAGGCCATCCAGATGGCCGCGATCACCAGGATCCATGCCAGAGGCGGCCACAGCAGAAAGAAGAGCAGCGCCAGCGCCAAGGTGATGGCGATGAATTTATGGCCATCTCGGTGGACGGGCGCGAGGCTCTCAACAATGGTGTCTATGATACCGTGGCGCTCCGACACGAGCACAGCCTCCTTTAAGTGTGGGGGGCGGCCGCAATCACGGCCAATTGCGATCGGCCGACCACGTGCCGGCGCAAAAACACGCCTGCGGCGCCCGCGGAACCGGCCATCTCGATCCTACTCGACCGGCACCGTTACAAACCGATAACCGCCCTTATCGTCGGCGACCTCCAGCATGACGGTCGGCTGACTGCGCTTTTTGAGGGTCGCGACACGCTTGGCGACGTCTTCAGGGTCCGAGACCGGCTCGCTTGCGGCCCGCACGATCACGTCACCGGCTTTAATTCTTGCCGCCGCCGGGCTTTTCGGGTCGACCTCGTCGACGATGGCCCCGCCTTTGACGTCGGCGCCAATCCCGTATTTCGCCCTCAGCTCGTCGGTGAGAACTGAAAGCTTCAAGCCGAGGACAACGGTGGCATCGGGCTGCTCATCGTCTCCGAGCTCGGCCTTCGCCTCCTCGTCCTCCACGAGCCGCCCAATGGTAACCTTGAGCGTCTGCTTCTTGCCCTTGCGCACAATCTCGACGTCGACCAGTTTGTCGATGGGCGCGCGCGCGACCAGGCGCGGCAAGCTGCGCACGTCGGGAACCGCATCGGCGGCGAATTTGACGATGACATCGCCGGCTTGCAGGCCGCCCTTGGCCGCCGGCCCGTCAGGGGAAACGTCGGCAACGAGCGCCCCCATACTCGCCGGGATTCCGAGCGATGCGGACATTTCCTCGGTAACGGACTGGATTTTCACGCCCAGCCATCCGCGCCGCACCTCGCCGAATTCCCTGAGCTGCTGAACGATCGGCACCACCGTGTCGGCCGGCACCGCAAACCCGATGCCGATGGACCCGCCGGTCGGAGAGATGATCGCGGTGTTCACGCCGATGACCTGGCCGTCCATGTTGAACAAGGGACCACCGGAGTTACCCTTGTTTATCGAGGCGTCCGTCTGCAGGTAATCGTCATAGGGGCCCGAGTTTATGTTGCGCGCTTTCGCCGAGATGATGCCAAGGGTGACCGAGCCGCCGAGGCCGAACGGGTTTCCGATTGCCATCACCCAGTCGCCGACCCGCATATTGTCCGAGGTGCCGAACGAGACGGCCTTAAGCTTTTTATTCGTATTGACCTTCAGGAGCGCGATGTCGGTCTTGATGTCCTTGGCGATCAGATCCGCCTTGAGCTTGCTGCCGTCATGCAGGTTGACCTGGATCTCTTCCGCGCCGTCGATCACGTGATTGTTGGTGACAATCAACCCTTCCTTCGCGTCGATGATAAAGCCCGAGCCGAGCGAGGAGATCCTGCGGTCGGGGATTGACTGGCCGCGGTTGTCGTACAAGTCATCGAAGTACTCTTTGTAAGGCGAGTCCTTGGGCACTCTGGGCAGAGGAAGCCCCTGCGGGCCCCGGATCGCCTGGCTGGTCGATACGTTGACGACCGCCTCGATGAGCTCCTCGGCGATGGGGGCGACGGTTTGCGGCCCGCGCTTCTGCGCCGTCGCGGGACCTGCGTTCGCCGTGGCGCAAGCCAAGCCGATGACCAACACACGAAGTGCGATCAGGGACCCCAATGCGCGGCCCCGTTGCACCGATAGTCCTTGCATGAGCCCATTCTCCTGCCGGTCTCGAACACCGGCCAACACTCGCACGAGCCAGCCTTATGCCCGCGGACTTTACCGAGCGGTAGCGCCAAGTGGATGGCAAGCTGCGGTTTCTGTCAACGCGGCCCGCCCCCGCTAGCCGCGGATAAGCCAAACTAAGCCGACTCCAAGGCAGACTGCGGTCCATCCGGCAATGCGCAGCGTCCCTTCGGGCGTGGCCGCAGCCCCCTCAAGGAATCGCGTCGCCAGATGAGGGACGAGGGCCCAAAGGAGGCCCTCGATCACGAGAACGAGACCAAAGCCGACGATGAGATCGTTCATTAGGGGGCGGTCGGTGCGGGCTGGGTCGATTGCGTTTTGCCATGCGGATCGCTGAAAAACTTGAAAAAGTCTGAGTCCGGCGAGATCATCAAGCGCGTATCGCTCGCCTTCAAGCCTTTCTCGTAGGCTTGCATCGACCGGTAGAACTCGAAGAATTCCGGATCGCGCTTATAGGCGTCGGCGTAGATGCGGTTGCGTTCACCATCGCCCTGGCCGCGCGTCGTTTCGCCCTTGCGGTTTGCCTCCGCCTTGATCACCGTTGCCTCGCGATCGGCGGTTGCCTTGATGCGGTTGGCCTCGGCCGCTCCCTGAGCGCGGAACTCGGCGGCCTCGCGCTGGCGCTCGGCGCGCATGCGATCGAACACGCTCTTGGAATTCTGCTCGGGCAAATCCGCGCGCTTGATGCGCACGTCGACGACTTCCAGGCCGAATTCCCCGCCCTCCTGGTTCACCTGGGCGGCGATGCGCTTCATCAGATCCTCGCGTTTGTCACGAACGAGGTCCATAAACGTGGAGGCGCCGAGCACGCGTCGCAGCGAAGATTCGACGATAGGGCCAAGGCGCGAGCGCACGCCGTCCTCATAGCGCAGCGTCTGGTAGAATTTCAGAGGATCGATGATCTTGTAGCGCGCGAATGCATCGACCACGAGACGCTTCTGGTCGGAGGCGGTCACCTCTTGAGGCTGCATGTCGAGATCCAGGATGCGCTTGTCGTAGATCTCGACCTGATCGATGATTGGATAGCGCCATTTGAGCCCGGGCTCCTTTATGACCTGCTTGGGCTCACCGAAGCGCAATACGAGCGCCTGCTCGTTTTGGTGCACGATGTAGGCCGAGAGATAGACGGCCACGGCGGCAAATCCGATCAGGATGACGACAAGGGCGAGAAACGCGCGCATGATCAGTTGCCTCCCTCGCTGCTTTTTTTCTGAAGACTGTCGAGCGGAAGGTAAGGGACGATGTTCTTTGAGCTCTTGTTATCGATGATAATCTTGTCGGTGCCGCCCAGGACGCGCTCCATCGTCTCCAGAAACATGCGTTTGCGGGTCACTTCCGGTGCGTTCTTGTACTCGTCGTAGACTTGCAGGAAGCGCGAGGTCTGGCCGTTGGCCTCGTTGACCACCTGCTGCTTGTAGCCCTCGGCGGCCTGCAGGATGCGTTCCGCGTCGCCGCGGGCCTCGGGCACGATCTTGTTTGCGTAGCCGTAGGCCTCGTTCTGCAAACGCTCCATGTCGGCGCGCGCGGCCTGCACGTCGCGGAAGGCGTCGATCACCTCAGCCGGCGGATCGACCTTCTGCAACTTGACCTGATCGATGCGGATTCCGGCTCCGTAGCTGTTCAGCGTTTTCTGAATCAGCTTTTGCACGGCCTCTTCCGTCTTCTGGCGCTCCTCGGTCAGGATCGGCTGGATCTTGGACTGGCCGACCACCTCGCGCATGGCGCTCTCGGCGACCTCTTTGACGGTCGTGTCGGGGTTCTGAATGTTGAACAGATACTTGGCTGCGTCCCTGATGCGCCAGAGGACGACGAAATCGATGTCGACGATGTTCTCGTCGCCGGTCAACATCAGGCTTTCGGCGCGTTCATCGCGCGTCGCGCCGGCAAGCCGGCCACCGTCAGTCGTGCGCATGCCGATCTCGATGATGTTTTGGCGCGTCACCTTCGGCAGCCGCACCTCGTCGATCGGATAGGGATAGCGGAAGCGCAGACCCGGGGGATCCTGGCGGATGAATTTGCCGAAACGCATCACGACCCCGAGCTCGTCGGGGTTGACGCGGAAGGTGAAGGCCTGCCAGGCGATGACGGCGCAGGCAACGGCGCCGACCAACAGCAGCAGCGGGCCGGGGATGCCGCCGCCGTGCATCACCTGCTTAACCTTATCCTGACCGCGCTTGAGCATCTCCTCCAGATCGGGCGGCTGTCCGCCGCCGCCGCTCGGACCCTGGCCCCACGGACCGCCCCCGTTGCCGCTTTTCCAGCCGCCACCGCCACTCTGATTGCTCCACGGCATATGTGAGGTCCTTCAGTGAATTAGGGCTGCGCGAGGCCTTGGCCGCCGGGCCAACCGTGCCATGTCCCCCGACGGGGACGCCGTTCCTTTCCCGCGGGGAAATGGAACGTGCTCGCTTATAGGCCAGGGCGTCCCTTGAGCGCAAACGCGCTGCTAACATTGGTTGCTGTTGGGCGCGGTTCAAGCCGGGACAGGCGCGCTCGCGCCCGGCGGCGCGCGCCGCTCGAGCAGGACAAATGTGGACGCGAATTCATCTTTCGGTCCTTTGCCGAGGGGTTCACGCGCCAGCTCTCTCCACTGCGACCAATCGATGGCGGGAAAGACGGCGTCGCCGCAGGGCCGGCCGTGCACGCGTGTTTTGTAGATGAAACGGGCGAGCGGCAGCGCCGCTGAGAAGATCTCGGTGCCGCCGATCACCATGATCTCATCGACGCCACGCGCCTGCGCGCAGCGCTCGGCGCTTGCGAGCGCCGCCGCGAAGTCGGCTGCGACGATCGCGCCCTCGTGCCGGAAGCTCTCGTCACGCGACACCACGATGTTGTCGCGGCCGTCGAGCGGTCTCTTCAGCGACTGAAACGTCCTGCGGCCCATGATCAGCGGCTTGCCCATGGTGACGCGGCGGAACGTCTTGAGGTCGGACGAGATGTGCCAGGGCAGGCCGCCGTCGCGGCCGATCACGCCGTTCTCGGCGATGGCGACGACGAGGGAAATGATCATGGGAGTTTCAGCCCTTCCGAGCACGTTGCACGCTCCGCGAGAGACCGCCCCTCACCCGGACGCTTGCGCCACCTTCACCTCTCCCAGAGGGAGAGGTCGTCTTGTCGTCCGTGAGCGCGACGAGACGGGTGAGGGGTTGGACGGTCTCTGTCTCTACACACGCTATTAGACCGCGACGGGTGCGGCGATGTGCGGATGGGGCTCGTAGCCGTGAAGCGTGAAATCTTCGAACCGGAAGCCCGAAATCGCGCGGACCGCCCTGTTGATCTCCATCCGCGGTAGTGCGCGCGGCGCACGCTTCAATTGCTCGTCGGCTTGATCGATATGGTTCACGTAGAGGTGCGCATCCCCGAACGTGTGCACGAACTCGCCCGGCTCAAGCCCCGTCACTTGCGCCATCATCATGGTGAGAAGCGCATAGCTCGCGATGTTGAACGGCACGCCGATGAACACATCGGCCGAGCGCTGGTAGAGTTGGCAGGAAAGCCGGCCATCGGCCACGTAGAACTGAAACAGGCAGTGACAAGGCGCCAGTGCCATTTTCGGGACATCGGCCGGGTTCCACGCCGACACGATCATGCGCCGGCTGTCGGGATCGCTCTTCAGCGTCTCCACGACCCCGGCGATCTGATCGATGGTGCGCCCGGGTCCTGTCGAAGACGGGCCTTCGCCCTTTGGCGCGGCCCAGGCGCGCCATTGCTTGCCGTAGACGGGCCCCAGCTCGCCGTTCTCATCGGCCCATTCGTCCCAGATCCTCACGCCGTTCTTCTTGAGGTAGCCCGTGTTGGTATCGCCCGCCAGAAACCAAATGAGCTCGTGGATGATCGACTTCACGTGCAGCTTCTTGGTGGTCACCAGCGGAAAGCCCTCGCTGAGATCGAAGCGCATCTGGTGCCCGAACACGGACAGCGTGCCGGTTCCCGTGCGGTCGGTTTTGCGCACGCCCGTTTCGCGCACCCGGCGCATGAGATCGAGATATTGCTCCATGGGGGAAATATAGTGCGATTCAGGGGCGCGGCGCACTTAACCGCCCGGCGGCAGGGTGACGAGGAGCAGGGCCAAGGCGACGACCGAATTGTAGATCCCGTGGCAGAGGATCGTCACCCACAGGCTGCCGGTGCGCACGAGCACCCACGACAGGTAGAGGCCGATGCCCATGACCTCTATGAGGCCGAAGATCGAGTAGCCCACGTGCAAGGCGGCCCACAGCAGAGCCGTCAGCAGGCTGGTTCCGATGAGCCCGAGCCGGGTCTTGGCGAGGGCGGAGAACAGAAATCCGCGAAAGAGCAGCTCCTCCGACAGCGGCGCGCCGACGCAGATCACCAGCAGCACCACCCACAGCGCATCGCCCTGCAGCAGCTGCTGGAAGGGGCGCAGATCCTCAATGACGACGCCCGGCTTCCAAAGCAGAAGGAACCCGGTCCACAGGGCGGTGCCGAGGAACAGGGGCACCAGCACCAGCGGCAGGACGCGCCAGCCCCCGGCCGGCTCCCTGAGCGCCAGGACCGCGGCACGGTCCGAGGAAAAAAGGCCGGCCGCCGCCACCGTAAGGGCGATGATGCCGACCTGCAGTCCCGCAAGCCACGTCGCGAGTTGCATCATCATCTGCGGCGACATCGCCCCAGGAATCATGGGCTCCGGCACCGCGACGCCGGTCAAGGTGCCGTAGACCCAGGTGATCGCCAGCCCGATGAGCCCGGCGAGAGCGAAGATGCCCGCCGCTGCAGGTATGACCGCCCACGCCGGCCACCCGCTGCGCGCGGCGTAGGGAGCGGGCCCCCTGAGCAGCACCGCAAGCGTCGTCATGGACTCCTCCGATCGCCAATGGCGTTCGTGCTGCCATCACGCGGGCGCCATCGATGTTGACACGCGCCCCCTTGCGCCGCTTGCTTTGCGGGCTCGCCCGCGGACGGCGGAGCTGACAACGAGGCCTCACGGTGACCCTCACCCGCCAGAGCGTGCGCGCCCTTTACCACGGCACCGACCGGCGCGCGCGCATTTTCCGCTTCTCGCTGCTCATCTTCGACACCACCTCCGTCGTCTTCTTCATCGCCTCCTCGATGGCGCGCGAGCAAGCGTGGGTCTACTGGGTCGATGCCCTGATCGCGCTCGTGATCATCGTCGACCTTGCGGCCCGCTTCTGGATCGCCAAGAACCCCTTGCGCCTTTTCAAGCAGCTCACCACCTGGACCGACCTCATCGTCATCGTCACCCTTATCCTGCCGACCCTGTTCGACAGCCTGCTGTTCCTGCGGGTGCTGCGCGCGCTGCGCGTGTTGCGCTCCTACCGGGTGCTCGCCGATTTGCGCTCCGAATCCTCCTTCTTCAAGCGCAACGAGGACGTGATCCAGAGCGTCATTAACCTCGCCGTTTTCGTCTTCGTCATGACGGCGCTCGTTTACGTGCTCGAAGTCCACCACAACCCCAAGATCAACAACTACGTGGACGCCCTCTATTTCACCATAACGGCGCTCACCACCACCGGGTTCGGCGACATCACGCTGGAGGGCACCAGCGGGCGCCTGCTTACCATCGTCATCCTGCTCATCGGCGTCGCCCTGTTCCTGCGCCTGGTGCAGACCATCTTCCGCCCCGCCCACGTCAATTATGAATGCCCCGACTGCGGGCTTAAGCGCCACGACACCGACGCCGTTCATTGCAAGCACTGCGGGCGGACGCTGCATATTGTTACCGAAGGGGAAGGCGACTGACCCGGTTGGAGCCTCCTTTCGCGTCCCATGCGACGAAAGACTTTTTTTCGCTCCCGTCTCCCACTATATTCGTGGTGCCGGATTCGTCCGGCTATGGCGATAAACGCGGTCGTAATAAGCCGTTCGGACCCGGGGGCAGTACCCGGCGCCTCCACCAAATGCCGCCGCCCGAAGCACGAACAAGGGCAGGCACGTAGCACAAGCCGCGACACCCCGGAGACGGGTGCGGCGGCATCTGATGGGGGCGAACTAGGATCGACGAGGGTGTAAAGGGCTTAGCTTTCGCTCGGCATGGTACCGCCGTCATCGGGCCGATCAGAATAGTTGCGAATGACAACTATGCTGAGGCTGCTCTCGCTGCGTAACGCAGTGCGAAAAGCCTGAACTTGAAGTCCTTGCCCCTAGCCGGGTAAGGCGCGGTTCGGAGGGCACCGGGCAACAGAAGCCCTCCACTTACCCTCGGGGCGTTCCGGGGACAGTTCAATCGGGGGCTTTTGAAAGCGCGACCCGGGACCATTAAGCGAGACCGATGCCGGCCGAGCCGACGATCGACTACGAGACCCTAGCGCAGGACGCCATGCGCGGCGTCGTGCGCATCGTGCTGACTCAGGCCGCCAAGACCGGACTGCCGGGCGACCACCACTTCTATATCTCCTTCGACACCGCCGCCTCCGGCGTCGTCCTGTCCAAACGCCTCAAGGACAAGTACCCGCACGAGATGACCATCGTGCTGCAGCACCGGTTCTGGGACCTCGCGGTGACCGACGACGGTTTTGAGGTGAAGCTGACGTTCGACGGCATCCCCGAGCGCCTCGTCATCCCCTTCGCGGCGATCCGCGTGTTCTTCGATCCGAGCGTGCGCTACGGCCTGCAGTTCGAGGACTTCGACGTGGAGCCGGAAGGAGCCGAGCCCCCTATGCCTTCCATGGGGCGCTTCAACCGCCCCGACCGCAGCAACGGCACGCGCACGACGCTGCGCTCGACCGCGCCGAAGAAGCCGCGCGTGCCGCGCAAGCCGAAAACCGACAAGGGCGCCAACGCGGCTGCGGCCGACGATGCCCCGCCCGCCGTCCGCCCCGCCAAGCTCGCGGCCGCGCCGAGGGCGTCCGATAAGCCCGTCGAGGACAAGCCGCGCCAGGACAACGGCGGGGCGCAGATCGTCAGCCTCGACGCCTTCCGCAAGAAATAGCACCTCCGCACCCGAGCTTCGCAAGGCAGCTGCGCGCTGCGCCGCTCCGCTCCTATGGCGTTGTAAATTTGCGGCTGCTCCCGCAATTGCTTGACGAAGCTAATGCCGTTGCCGTCCGGACGCTGCAGATCGACCAGAATAGCGAAAATATGGCGCCGCTGCCGCGCAGGCGACCGAATCGATGACCTTATCCCCGCCGCCGCCCGCGCCCTTACACTGGCTCCGCCCGCTCCAAAGACCGGGGGCGCAGACGTGCGCTGGCGGATGTGCGGAGCGGGCCGGCGTTTACGGCTGGGGGCCATAGAGCTAGCCCTCAAGTCCCTCCTGCCACCGAGGCGAAAATCTCGGTGACGCCTTGGGGCATTGGATGCGCCCCAGGGAATGGCGGCGGACGAGCCGGTCGCCGGGTGGGGCGGCAAGGGCCGCATCCATCTCGAACAATAGTGAAGGGCCTGAACCGCCCCGCTCCCCGTCTCATCCCCTCGGGGCCCGCGCCCGCGAGGCTAAAAGCGCTTTCCTCGTCCCTAAGCGGGAGGGGTTGGAACGAAAGGAAAGGCGCGCAGACGCAACGACGTCATCCAATAAGGCTGTGCCGTCCCTCACCAGAACGGGAAAAATCCACCGCCGCCCCGGCGCCGGCCGCGCCGCGAGTAGCCGCCGCCGTAGTACTCGTCGTACCCGTAGAAATCGTTGTAGTAGGGGTTCATCCGCCGCGGCCGCTTCATGATGCCGCCCTGCGGCTCGCTGCTGATGAGCACGATGAAGTCGGTCTGCTTGCCGGTCTCCTTGTGCGCCGCCTCGTCCGACACGATCAGCGAGGTGCCCTGCAGAACGAGCTCGGAGATGCGCTCCACCACGTCCTGCGGGATCGTGATGCGGTCGAGCGCGGCCTTGGCGGCGGCGATGTCGGTCGGCTTCGGCTCCTTGCTGGTCGTGCGCGCATGATGACGGCGGCGGCGCGGCCGGTCGTAGTAGCCGTAATAGTCATCGTCGTCGTAATAGTCGTCCTCATAGGGCACGGCGCGGGCGCGCCCGCGTCCGCCGCCGATCGAGACGACGTTCCAGCGCATGTCACGCCCGTCCTCGCCGTAGGCGACCGCCGTATAGGTGTGCGTGCCGATCGGCTCCTCGGGATCGCGGATCATCACCGGGCTCTCGAACACCGGCTGGAAGTTCTGGCGCACGTAGAGCTTCTGGGTCTTCAGGCTGATGAACACCGAGACCGGCTTGAGCTTGCGCGCAGCCTCATCCGCCTCCGCGCGCGCTGCGTCCCGTTTGTCGTCCAACGCCTTGAGCGCGTCGGCGACCTCCTGATAGGCATCGATCTTGGGCTGCGCCTCGGCCTTGACGGCGTCGAGCTTGGATTGGGCCTCGGCGAGCTTGGCGTCGGCCTTGGTCTTGGCCTTTTCGGCCCTCTCTTTGGCTTTATCCGACTTGGCGCGGGTCAAGCGCTTCTCGGCATCGGCCACGCGCTCAGCGGCCCGCTCCCGCGCTTTCTCGGCGCGACCCAACACTTTCTTGGCGCTCTTCATGCCGGGTGAGCGCTGCTTGACCAATGCCCGCGCCGGCTCCGCCTTTTTGTCGATGGCGTCGGCTTCCGCCGACTTGGTCACTTTGATCGCCTGCAGGGTGCTCGTGCGCTCGGCAACGTCGGCCGGCTCGTCGCCGGGCTGGGGCTGGCCGATGCCGACCAGGGCCGCGGCCTTGGTCACCAGGCCGGCGCTGCTGCTGAAGGGCGTCCGCTTGAACAGCAGCGGATGCGAGATCGGCACAGGGGCGACGTCGTCGCGGGCGACGATGACGCGCATGCCGAGCTTGGTCAGGCCGAACAGCCGCTCGGCGAACTTGTAGGGCATGCGCACGCAGCCGTGCGAGGCGGGGTAGCCGGGCAGCGCGCCGCCGTGCAGCGCCACGCCAGACCAGGTGATGCGCTCCATGTGCGGCATGGCGGCATCGTCGTAGACGTTGGAGTAGTGCTCGGCCTCTTTCTGCAGGACGGCGTAGATGCCGACCGGCGTCTCGAGGCCGGTCTGACCGCTGGAGACAGGCGCGCGCAGGATCGCGCCGTCGGCGTCGTAGATGGTGACGCGCTGATCATCGAGCGAGACGAGCGCCAGGACGGGCTTGCCGGGTGCGCGCGCCGTCAGCGCGTATTGGTCTTTTTTCGCGTCGTGGCTGCGCTTCTTGGCGGCGGCCGGGGCGGCGGCCGCGAGCGCGGCCAGCATGCTGACGGCAGCAATGGAAAAGACGGCGAGGCGGTGCCTTGGAAGGCAGATCATACGCGAATCCTTGACGCTTTCGGCCCGGAGCGGCCAGACCTTAAGATTTACCAAGTGATGCCTAAACTCTGCTTACCGCCGATCGGATCCACATTTTCTCCGCGCCGGCGCGTCCTCGGGCCCAACCCTAACGCGGGTTTGCCCCTTTGCGCCAGACGCCTTGATCACACAACCCAGACGCGGCCGTTTCATGGCCCCGAGCGCTTGCCCGCTCGGGTCGCGGACGCCACGCCACGGCCGGGAGGGCGGACGGCAAGGGAGCCGACATGCTCAAAGACGGATCGCGCTGCGATGCAAAGGGTCGCTCTTTGCACGAGCGGACCAATGTTTGACGATAACGTTGGAGATAATCCGAAGCGAATACAATTGCGTGTTGATCAATGCATTATGTTGTCCGCGAAATTGCACGAGCCTGCCATGGTGCCGCGGATTTCCGTGCAGGCGACCGATGATTGTTCGAATGCATTCCAGGCAGATCGATTGACAGATCCGCGCAGCTCTGCTGCTGTGTCGAAGGGGCCTGAAAATACCGACAAGACACGCCTAAAAGCCCCAAACAAGCAAGTGGGGGAGCATGAAGCGTTTGGTCTGCTGCCTGGACGGCACGTGGAACAGCGACGAAGACGGATCCATCCTGACCAACGTCGTCAAGCTTCACCGCGCCATCCTTCCGCGGGATGCGAACGGCATCCAGCAGGTGTCGCACTACGTCAAGGGCATCGTTTCGGCCAAAGGCACGCGGGCCCAGTTCCTGAAGGGCGCCGTCGGCTACGAAGTGGGCGACCGCATCCGGGAGGGCTACAGAGTTCTGAGTGACGCCTACCAGCCGGGTGACGAGATCTTCCTGTTCGGCTTTTCGCGCGGCGCCTTCGAGGCGCGCAGCCTGGCCGGCTTCATCACGCTGTTCGGAATCGCCAGGAAGGACGCCGGCTTCAACGTCGACGACGCCTGGGCTTTCTATCGCCAGTCGCCCGGCCGGCGCAGCGCTGCGGCGCTGGAGAAGATTCGAAGCGCCGCCTGCTACCCCGTGCGCATCAAATGCGTTGGCGTCTGGGATACGGTCGGCAATATCGGCAATCCCTTTTTCTCCAGCGGGCTTTTGGGCCGCTGGAGCAAATTCCACGACACGCGGCTGCACCCGTCAATCGACGTCGGACTGCATGCGCTGTCGATCGACGAAAAGCGCGGGCCGTTTCGCCCCTCGTTGTGGACCAGGCCCCGGAACGCCGCGCCCACGCCGAACCAGCATGTCGAGCAGGTCTGGTTCGCCGGATCGCATGCCGACGTCGGTGGCGGCTTTCCCGAGACCGAGCTCAGCGACATCGCTCTATTGTGGATGGCGGAGCGTGCGAGTGCCACTGCCGGCCTCGCCGTCGACACAGATCAGCTGAAGCGCACCACGAAGCCCAATCCGCTTGGCCTGCAGCACGCTTCCGCCACGGGGGGCATCTTCAAGTGGAGCGGCCGGTTTCCTTTCATCCGGCTGATCAACCAGCGCACGCAGGCCATACCGCGACTGCGGCGCATGCTGATCGGAGCGTGGCGGTCGAGCAAGATCGTTCGCGCGGAGCTGAGCGTCAACGAAAGCGTGCACGACAGCGCGCGCGCCAGATTCGGTAAGACGGTGAACGAGGCAAACGGTGAAAAGCTAAACGCGATCGTCTATCGACCGTGCAATCTCGCGGCCCTGATCGCAGCGCGGCAGGGACCGGAAACGGAGGGTGCGAACATGACGGATGCGGCGGGGAAAGCAATGAATGGCGCAGCGCAAGCTCCGGCCGATGGTGCGAGCGCCACGCTGAAGCTGGTCACGGTGCACGGAACGGGCGCCGGCGACAAGGAATGCACCGGCGAGCGCTGGTGGCAACGAGGCAGCCCGTTCCTGACCGAGCTCGCCAAGCGGCTCAACCTCGACCCCTCCCGGGTCGAGATCGTTCCCTTCCACTGGGAGCTGGGCCCCAACAGCGAAACCGGGCGCAGGACGGCAAGCAAGGCGCTGTATGAGAGGCTCAAAGGCTACGACAAGTTGGGCACGGACTACCATGTGATCGGGCACAGCCACGGCGGGTCGGTCATTTACGACGCGCTGCTTTATTCTGTTGCCAGAGGCAAGCCGTTCGAGCGGCTCAAATCCTGGTGCACGATCGGAACGCCGTTCCTCGACTATCGTGCCAACCGCTTCCTGTTCAGCCGCCTCGGCACCAAGGGCCTGACGCTTTATGCGATGGCGATCGGCGTCATATGTTTTGGAGCCGGCCTACTGATTTACTACTGGACCAGCAACACCCAAGTAAGTGCCGAACCGGGCCGGTTTTTCTTCGAGCTCGTTCTGCCCATCGCGCTCATTGCGTTGGGCTTTGGGGGCGCCTGCCTGGCGTTCCTCTACAGCGTCGAGCGCATCCGCGGCGATACGCACCCTCAGGACCGAAAGAAGAAGACCGCCGAGCTCTACCGCGACCGCTGGTTCGGCCTGTGGCATCATGACGACGAGGCCATCAGCGCACTATCGAACGTCCGGTTCGTCAAAGGTGCAATCGTTCCCTCGACGTTTCTCGAGCCGTTCGTTGCCATCGCTCAGGTGCTGGCGACGGTGCTCCTGAGCGTCGCCCTCGTGATCCTTGTGCTGCCGGATTTCTGGTCGTTCATGGTGTCCAGTTGGACGACAATAATGCATGAGGATAGTGGCTCCGTACTCGGTTATGTGATGTTGATTTCCGCGGCCATTGCCGCACTGGCTGTCGTCGCCGCCCTCTACATCGGCATCGGAAGCGCCATCGCCGCAGCTTTCAAGCTTCTGGCGCGCGCGGTGGGATGGCCGCTGTCGAAGGCCATCGACAATCTGGTCTGGTCGTCGGTCCGCCAGCAGGCGTGGGGCGACGACCGTCAGGGCGAGAGCGTCTCCCAGGTCGGCTCGCATCCGCCCGAGTTCGCCGCAACCTTCGATCCGCTGCCCGCGGCCGTTGCCGACGAGGTGAGCCGGTTCAGCGAGAAGCATGCGATCCTCACGCTGACGAAGGTGCGCGAGGTGTTGGGGATGACGCGGAATCCGAAATCGTCACCCGACATGCGCGCGCAGTTGAGCGAGCAGCTCAACTGGCGCGAGCTGATCCACACCACCTATTTCGAAATTCCCCAGTTCGCCGATCTCGCCGCCTTCGGCCTGCATCGGGCCGGACTGGCGCCGCTCAAGGAGGACTTCTGGCCGAGCGCCCGCAGAGATCAGGCGCAGAAGTGGTTCAGCGCCATCTCGACACCGTCTTCCGGTGCGCCGGCTGCCGCCAATGCCGTCAAGGCCGCCAGCACGCCATAGGGAGCACGCTCGGCCGCGTCTCCTTACGGCCCATCGCAGAGACATGAGAATCGCCCGCAAGGATGGCTGTTTTGCTGGCCGGCGCTGAGATCTTGTCCTACGACCGGCGCACTCCGAGGAACGGCGCCGGACCAGCCGAAGTGCCGCCCTTGTGGAACGCGCAGCCTATCGCTATATTTGGCGGCATCGAGTTTCGGCCGAACGACCGGCCCCGCCGCGAAAAACGCGCCTGATCCGTCTTCCCCAAAATTCGAAATTGCAAGGCCATGCAAGACGCATGGCTCAATTCAACGCACCTACGAAGGAAGGTCTCCCGTGAACAAGGGAACTGTGAAGTGGTTTAACGCCCAGAAGGGCTACGGTTTCATCCAGCCCGAAGACGGCAGCAAGGATGTCTTCGTGCATATCAGCGCGGTGGAGCGCGCGGGCCTCGGCGAGCTGAAGGAGGGCCAGCAGGTTTCCTTCGACGTCGTCGCGAACCCGGAGAACGGCAAGTCGTCCGCAGAGAACCTGCAGATCGCCTAAGCCGCGTCTGGCGACCAATCACGTGACCACGGATGTACTGGCACGGCGTTTGGTTGGACCCCGCCTCCTATAATCGTCGGCGGGGCCCTTAGCCAGCGAACGCGCGAAGAGAAAAAGTGATGAGCCGCAAGAAACCGACGGCCAAGGCCGAGTTCGTCCTGTTCGACGTCTGCTATGCGGACGGCACGCGCACGTCGAACCGCAAGGTGCCGGGTGCGGTGCTCGGCGGGCTCGAGGGCGATGCGCCCGCCCAGGCCTTCATCGAGGCCCAGGACATGGACATAGCGCAGCGGTCCGGCCGGGCGCGCGCGGCGATAAAATCGATTGCCAGAACGGCGGTGAAGCCCGTCGCCAAGGCCTCGGCAAAATAGCAAGACCGGGCGTTGGCGAAGGCGTATGATGGTTTAGCGCACGTCCGGCCCCTCCATTATCGCCGACGTCGCGAGCCTCGACAGAGCGAACAGCGTCGAAAGCCAGCGGGGAATGCGCGATGCTGAACTTCCCGAACGAAAGCCGCAGCTACGATGCAACCCGCCGGTGCGTGCGCTTCTGGGGGCACGACGGCGCGCTCGAGGTGACCTTTTTCGTCGAGGAGACGGCACTCGTGCGCATCGCGCCGGGGACGCGGCACAATCAAGACGCGATGCTGCAGAGCTTCGACGACAATCGCGAGCGCATCCTCAAGGTTGCGCGCAAAGTCTACGCGGGGCGCCGCCAGGGTTCCTATGCGTTGATCGCAACCGATTTCTGAGCGCGGCACGGGCGCGGATCGAGGCCGAACGGAGCCGCTACTTCTCCTCCGTGACGGGGTTCTTGACGCCGTTGATGCCGGCATCGTCGTCCTCGTCGAGCTCGTCGAGCTCCAGGATGAGTTCCTGCTTGTCGGGTGCGATCTCGTCCTCGGTCTCGGTCGTCTGTTCCGCCTCCTCCGCCTCGTCCGCCTCCTCGACCGGCGCAGGCGCGACGATGACGTGACGCGGTGCGTTGCGGTTCGTTTTCCACGCCGATTCCGGCTTCAAGGATGGCGGCGGCACCGGCACGAAGGGCGACTGACAGACGGGACAGACGATGGGGTCGCGCATGAGGTCGTAGAATCGCGACCCGCACTCTTGGTTCTGGCACGTTCTCTTGGTCCCGCGTACGGATTGGATTGACATTTATCGTCCTTTTCGCTGATCGCCGATCGCCGTGCGTGTCGAGCCTGAAGCCCCTTGCGGTTCGTGCCGGTTCATCGATTAACGTACGGCGGCCAAATATCGTGTTACACGTATATTATGCGTTACCACAAGGCGAGCGAGATCACGAAGCCCGAGGCCGATTCGCTGATCGCCGTTTCCGGCGCCTGTGTGACGGACATTATCGTCATCTCCCATGGTGAACGCTGGTTTGACGTGCGTGCGATGACGCGGCCCGAGATCGAAGCCTTTGTCGCCGATTTGGCGCGCGAGGAGATCGCCGCCGAAAACGCCAAGACGGCCCTGCCCAACTAGATGCGATATTGCGGTCAATTGCCTCGCAAACGGCCCGCCGTGGCGTGAGCCAACTCGCCAAACGAGATTAGTCGGCGGCGCTCCTCGTCCCAAAGCGCAAGTCGCATGCACTTCAGGCTCTCCACGAGCGTCAGCCGGCCGACCTTCGCAAGCTCCGGATTGTCGCGCAGCACCTGCGGAAGCCGGTAGAACGGAATGCGGCTGCACAGGTGATGCACATGGTGCACCCCGATATTGGCCGTGAACCAGCGCAGCACGCCCGGCAGGTCGTAGTGCGAGCTGCCGTGCAGCGCTGCCTCGTGCATCCGCCAGTCGGAACCGTCGGACCAGGTCGTCTCCTCGAACTGATGCTGCACGTAGAACAGCCATACGCCGATCGAAGCTGCGAGCAGCGTGACCGGCAAGTGGACGAGCAGAAACGGGCCAACCCCGATCAGCCACATCATGCCGGCGACAAGGAAAGCGATCGCCAGGTTGGTCACCATGGTGCTGACCCACGGCAGCCATCCCCTGCGCATCATTCCGACCGGGAGCCTGTGCCGCACGAGGAACAGATACGCGGGACCGACGCCAAACATGACCAGCGGATGCCGGTACAGCCGGTAGCGAAGCCGCTGCCATCGCGGCAATTCCAGATACTCGCGCACCGTCAGTGTATCGATGTCGCCGATGCCGCGCTCTTGCAGATTGCCGGAGCTTGCGTGATGGATGTTGTGGCTGCGCCGCCAATAATCATAAGGAGTGAGGGTGAACGGACCGAGCAGGCGGCCGATCCAGTCGTTCGTCCTACGATAACGGAAGAAGGCCCCGTGACCGCAGTCGTGCTGGATCAGGAATAGGCGAACGAGGAAACCCGCAGCCGGAACTGCAAGCAGGAGCGTGAACCAATAGCCAAAGCCAAGCGTGACCCACATGGCGCCCCAGACGAGGATGAATGCCCCGGCCGTGATCGCAAGCTCGAACGAACTGCGTCGGGGATTGGGCTCCCGATACCCGCTCAGGATCGAGGCCCAATCGCGAGCGCTGAGGTCGGGACTTGCTGTCTGTGTGTGCTGCAAAATGTGCCTTCCTCGTTTGACGACCGGCTCTGAAGCTCGTGTCTCTTGCAATCGCTACTAGCGTCCAATTGCTACGTTCCGATGGCGGTGCTGCGCGGGTGTACCACGACTCGCCCCTTGCCATTGCGTGCCGGACGGCCGTGCTGCGGCCGGTTGCGCTTATTTAGGAACGCGTTGCCGGCCGCGGCACTGGAATTAGCCCCTCGATCGCGGCGGTCGACGCTTGGGATCGTCTGTCGGGTCAGGCGCTCGATATCGCGCAGAAACGCGCGCTCCTCAGCGCCGCACAGCGAGATGGCGACGCCCTCCGCGCCCGCCCTTGCCGTCCGCCCGATGCGGTGGACGTAGCTCTCCGGAACGTTCGGCAGCTCGAAATTCACAACGTGCGTGACGGCGTCGATGTCGATGCCGCGTGCGGCGATGTCGGTGGCGACGAGCCCGCGGATGCGACCGTCCCGGAACGCGCGCAGCGCCGCCTCTCGCGCGCCTTGGCTCTTGTTGCCGTGGATTGCGGCGACCTTGATGCCCGCGGCCTCCAAATGGCGCGCAACTTTGTCGGCCCCGCGTTTGGTGCGCGTGAAGACGAGTGTGCGCCGCATCGCCGGGTCGGCGAACAGCTCGATCAGCAGCGACTGCTTCCTCTGTGCGTCGACGTGAATCACGCTTTGCCTGACGCCATCGACCGTCTTTGCCGCAGGCGTGACGGCGACGCGCACGGGATCGCGTAGCATCTCGGCTGCAAGGGCGCCGATCTCCTTGGGCATGGTCGCGGAGAAGAACAGGCTCTGGCGTTTGGCAGAAAGCTTGCCCAGGATCTGCCGGATCGGCCGGATGAAGCCCATGTCGAGCATCTGGTCGGCCTCGTCGAGAACGAGGATCTCCGTACCAGACAGCACGACGCTGCGCTCCTCGATGTGTTGGATGAGGCGCCCGGGCGTCGCGACGAGCACGTCGACTCCGCGGCTCACGGCATTGACCTGCGGGCGGTGCGGGATGCCGCCATAGATCAAGGCGACGGTCAAATTCATGTGGCGTCCGTAGGTCTTGAAGCTCTGTGCGATCTGCGTTGCCAGCTCCCGCGTCGGCGACAGAACCAATGCGCGCGCGCCCCGGCGCAGTGCAGGGCGGCTATCGGCTGCGAGCCGATGCAGGATGGGCAGCGCGAAGGCCGCCGTCTTGCCGGTGCCGGTCTGGGCGATGCCGAGCAGGTCCTTGCCGGCCAGCACGGCTGGAATCGCCTGCGCTTGGATCGGCGTCGGCGTCGTGTAGCCTTCTGCAGCGAGCGCCTTGAGGAGGCCGGCATTCAACCCGAATTGAGAAAAGGTGGTCAATTGATGTTCTTTCATGTGTCCGCGCAGCGAGGCCAGCCGAACGCTTGTCGGCCGTACGCCAATAAACGCGGATTATCCAAGGGACGCCCCGCGTGGCCTGGGCTGTCATGTGAGGGAGTGTCAGAGGCGCTCAACAGGAGGACGAACGAGGGGCCTACTGTCTAAGTATAAGGGCCCGAACCCAAGTCCTTTTCACGCGGCTGGAGCGCCGATGTTCGCTAAAGCTTCGCTCAAGCGATGCGCGCTTATTTCACAGCACACAGCAAATAGCAAGGAACATAGTCGTGGGACGGCCGATGCAATCCACTGTGCCGCACCCCATATATGGATAATGAATGACTTCGATTATGCGGCCCCGGCCGAGGTTTTTGCCTGCAGGAGTCGGGGCTCCAGTCCGCGGCCCGTGAGCTATCGCAGGTTCGATTCCGGTGCCGAGGCGGTTCGTTTCGCCATCGAGGAGCTTGCCTCCGATGTGCTGTTCGGGACCGTGCTCGAAGTTAATGAGCAACGATTCGATGCCGCACAGATCCGCAAGCTTTATGAAAGCAAAGACTATCCGCTGCAGCGGCGCGCTACGGCGTAGACCTACTCGTAGACAAGCAGCAACATCGATAATGCTTGCCTTTACTCTGCAACAGGCCCATACAGCACTGAGCTGGCGCGCCCCACGCAGGAGCGTGCCCTCGGTGTTTGAGGTTTGCCTACGGACTCGCTTGCAGTCGTTCGCCTTTCCCCATGACTGAGCTGTCAGGCCGAGCGCGCGGCCTTTTCATGTCCAGCTACACTCGCGCGTTAAGGGAAAGGGTCGTTCTTATGCGCCAATCAGGTACTTTGAAGTTCTTCAACGCTGCGAAAGGCTTTGGCTTTATTGCGCCGGCTGACGGCGGCAAGGATGTCTTCGTACATGCAAGCGCGCTCGAGGCCGCCGGCATTGCCACGCTCAATGAGGGCGACAAGGTCAGCTTCGTGCTCGAGGACGATCCCCGCGGCCGCGGCAAGAAGGCGGCTCAGATCGAGCTCGCATAGCAGCGAGGATATGCTGGATGCCACGGCATAGATACAAGGTCGGGCAGGCCGTCGATTTTACACCCGGTCGCTGGGGCCTGCCGGCCTCATCCAGAGAATACAAGGTCCTGAGGCTGCTGCCATTCGAGGGCGGCGATCTGCTCTACCGGATCAAGTCGGCTGCCGAAACGTTCGAGCGGGTCGCCAAGGAAAGCGAACTCACACCGCTGCCCAAGCTGTTCTAGGTCTGCGATTCGATCCTGGTTCTCATGTATTCCGCTTGCCGCTTCGTGCGGCGAGCCGCTTGAGGGTCGCAACCTCGCGAGCCCATTCGTTGAAGGGAACCGCAGGCGTGCCCCCCATGCGCGCTCCCGGCGCGACGTCCTCCTTCACGTGCGCCATCCCCGCGATCTGAGCGCCGCGGCCGACTTTGACGTGGCCGACCACGCCCGAGTGGCCACCCATGACGACGAAATCGCCCAGCTGTGCCGAGCCGGCGATTCCCGTCTGAGCAACGATGATGCAGTGGCGCCCGATAACGGCGTTGTGTCCGATCTGAACGAGATTATCGATTTTCGTTCCTTCGCCGATGACCGTATCGTTGAGCGCGCCGCGATCGACGGTCGAGTTTGCTCCGATCTCGACATCGTCGCCGATGATCACCCGACCCACCTGCGGCACCTTCACGTGTCCGTTGGCGCTCATGGCGAAGCCGAAGCCATCTTGGCCGATGCGCACGCCTGCGTGCAGAATGACACGCTCGCCGACGATGGCATGAGTGACAGTGGCAGCAGGCCCGACATAGCAATCTCGGCCGATCGACACGCGATAGCCCACGACCGCCCCAGCGGCGATGGTCGTGCCGTGTGCGATCTGCGCCTCACGGCCAACGACCGCGCCCGGCTCGATGTTGGCGCCCTCATCAATCTGCGCCGTGGGATGAATGAGCCTTCCGCCGATTCGATCTTGCGCACACTTGGCTGCAATCGGCCGCAGAGCATCGGCATAGAACAGCCGCAAGGCGAGAGCGAATGCATTGTAGGGTGTCGTTGTCTTGAGTACCGCGGTGCTTGCCGGCACGCGAACGGCAAACGATGGCGCAACGAGGCAGGCCCCGGCCCGCGTCACCGTGAGCTGCTCCAGATACTTGCGGTTGTCGAAGAACGCCAGATGTTGCGGTCCGGCATCGCCAAGGGGCTTCACGTCCTCGATCTGGGTCGCCATGTCGGGAATGTGGCCAAGCTCAGCCCCGAGTTTTGCAGCAATGAGCTGCACCGGAAAGGGACCGGCCCTTTCAAAGAAACCGGGATGTTGCATTCTTTCCCCCATTTGTGAGCGGGCGTTTGGGAACGCACGCCACACGACGATGCCGCTGACTGCCTTTGCGCTCAAACGTCATGCAAGGAGCCTGGGTCGATCGCTCCGCATGATCGTCTGGCCGTTTAGGCGCTACGCCGGCCTAGTCGGGCAAGTGCACGATGGTCCGCATACGCGGTTTTGCTTGTTCAGCAGCGTGAAGCGCGTGACGCTTTAGACGCTCTTGTTCGCGCACCCCCGTCGCCGCCAGGTCCCTGATGGCCTTGGCGATCGCAATTTGTGTCGTTGCTTGGTTTTCTGCAGAAGTGGATGAGCTCTTCCTCACTAGAAGATCGTGCCACGCCTCCGAGAACGCGCGGTCAAGCAACTCGAGTGTTTCAGGCGACAAACCTTCTGGAGCCTCGAGAAACGGGCACATGTCTCCCTCCGTGTTAGTAGGCGGGAGCGCTATGGTGTCTCTCAGCCACCGGTGCCTGGGACGCACAAACCAGTAGTAGAAGAATTGTGCGCCCACTTTGGTGGCCTGTCGAGGACTTAACGCCGCCCGAATGCAAGATCATGTGATAAATGAAGCTTTCGTCCGGTGGCGAATCGTCCCGTGTGTCGGTGCGGCAACTGCCGGTTGTGCCATCCAAACGCAAATAGGTACGATTATGCCGCTCACGCCGGTTGCGCAGCCGGGTACGCTTGACGATGAACAAGAGGGCGTGGTGTTCCCAATGAGTGATGGCGCTCGCACCATCAGCATTCTCGTGTCGCGCCATGCGCTGGAGGATGTGGATCCGCCAGAGCACGGCGACAAGCACATCGAGCGGTTCAACCTGTACCGCAAGCAGTTCGAACAAATCGCCAGCGACAAGTATGACAAAGGCCTGGTCGAGAAAGACGGAACAGTGTGTATCCGCGGCAGGGATCTGCCCGGAAAAGGCCACTGAGATTTTTTGCTCCTCTCAGCCTTACGCCACCTCCACCCACACCCTTAAACCCGCGCCGCCCGCTGCAAAGACCGGGGACGCAGATGCGCTTTGAGGCGTTTGCGAAGGCGTGGGTTGTGCCGATGCGGCGATGGATCTTGTGACGAAAGGCACCGCCTCAGCTATGGCGTCGCGCCCAACTTTTTCAGATTGTTTCTGGTGCTTTGCAGCGCCGGGTTGATCTTCAGCGCTTTGCGGAAGTCGGCGATGGCCTTCTCTTTGTCGCCCTTCTTGTAGTAGGCAACCGCCCGGTTGTTGTAGAACGCCGCATTGTTGGGATCGAGCTTGATGGCCATCGTGTCGTCGGAGATGGCGCGCTCAACGTCGCCCAACTTTATATAGACGTTGCCGCGGTTGACGTAGGCCTTGGCAAACTTCGGGGCGAGCTTGATGGCCATGTTGTAGTCGGTGAGAGCCCGCTCGTAATTGCCCTTGTTCTTGTAGCCGATACCCCGGTTGTTGTAAGCCATGGCCGTACTCTGCTTGTTCAATTTCTTCGAACTGATGAGCTTCGAGCATCCGCTAATTTTCAGGTCTGCAAGTTTTGTCTGGGTGCAGTCCGCAATATCGTCGGCCCGCGCGCCCATGGCGCACGCGAGGAGCGCCGCAGCAAACAAAAGCGTTCGTTTCATCTGCGTATCCACGAAATACATCTTAATGAGCCTGCCTAACACAGAACCGCTCGTCCGTCAGTCGCACTCAGTCCATAATGACTTATGAGCTGATCGTTCGCGCCTCAACGTCCCCAAACGGCCCCTTGAGCGGTGCTGGACGACATCGCGAATCCCGCCCTCTCCCCACCGGGGATAGGTGAACAGGCCGCTGCCTACTGCCGGTCGCGCGGCCTTCGTGCTATGGCGGCATAACGCAAATTCATCCGCAACGGACCCCCATGACCGCGAAACCGCCGACCCGCACCGAGACCGATACCTTCGGGCCCATCGAGGTGGCCCACGACAAGTACTGGGGCGCGCAGGCCGAGCGCTCGGTCCACAACTTCCGGATCGGCTGGGAGAAGCAGCCGCTGCCGATCGTGCGCGCGCTCGGCATCATCAAGCGCGCCGCCGCCGAGACCAACATGGACTTGCGCAAGCTCGACAAAAAACTCGGCGCCGCGATCGTCGCGGCGGCGCAGGAGGTGGCCGAGGGCAAGCTTGACGATCATTTCCCGTTGGTCGTGTGGCAAACGGGCTCGGGCACCCAGTCGAACATGAACGCCAACGAGGTGATCGCCAACCGGGCGATCGAGCTGTTGGGCGGACAGATCGGCTCCAAAAGCCCCGTGCACCCCAACGACCACGTCAACATGAGCCAGTCCTCCAACGACACCTATCCCACCGCCATGTACATCGCCTGCGCGGAGGAGATCCACCACCGCCTGCTGCCGGCGCTGCGCACCCTGCGCAACGCGCTCAACGACAAGGCGCAGGCGTGGCGGCGCATCGTCAAGATCGGGCGCACGCACACCCAGGACGCAACGCCGCTCACGCTCGGCCAGGAGTTTTCCGGTTACACCCAGCAGGTCGAGAACGGGATAAAGCGCATCGAAGAGACGCTGCCGGCGCTCATGCAGCTCGCCCAGGGCGGCACCGCGGTTGGCACCGGCCTTAACGCGCCCAAGGGTTTCGCCGAGGCGGTGGCGGAGCGCATCGCGGCCATCACCAAGCTGCCGTTCACTTCCGCCCCCAACAAGTTCGAGGCGCTCGCCGCCCACGACGCCATGGTCATGAGCCACGGCGCCATCGCCACGGTGGCGGTGTCGCTGTTCAAGATCGCAAACGACATCCGCCTGCTGGGCTCGGGGCCGCGCGCAGGCCTCGGCGAGCTGGCGCTGCCGGAGAACGAGCCGGGCTCGTCGATCATGCCGGGCAAGGTCAACCCGACCCAGTGCGAGGCGATGACCCAGGTGTGCGTGCAGATTTTCGGCAACAACGCCACCATCACCTTCGCCGGCAGCCAGGGCCACTTCGAGCTCAACGTGTACAACCCGGTGATGGGCTACAACTTCCTGCAGTCGGTGCGTCTGATGGCGGACGCGGCGCGCTCGTTCACCGACAACTGCGTGGCCGGGCTTGCCCCGCGCGAGGACAACATCAAGGCGGGGCTCGAGCGCTCGCTCATGCTGGTGACGGCCTTGGCGCCCAAGATCGGCTACGACAAGGCCGCCAAGATCGCCAAGATGGCGCACAAGAACGGCACGACCCTGCGCGAGGAGGCGGTGGGCGGCGGCTATGTCAGCGAAAAGGAGTTCGACGAGATCGTCGATCCCAAAAAGATGCTGGGGCCGGAATGAGGCATGCGCGCGCGTGAGGCCCAAGTTATGAGCGTCGGCTTGCGGCATCATAAGGTTGCGCCGTCGCCATGACGCGGCCCGTCAAACGCTCGTTCACGATCAAGGGCCACCGCACCTCAATCTCGCTCGAGGCGCCGTTTTGGGAGGCCCTGCAGCAGGCGGCGACGGCCGAGCGCTTAACGCTCTCCGCCCTCGTCGCGGCGATCGACGCAGGGCGCGGCGAGGCGGGCCTGTCGAGTGCAGTCCGCGTGTGGGTGCTCGATTATTTCCGCAATCGGTCGCCGGGGGCCCGGTTGACCGCCCGCTGAAAAGCCGCGCACGGGCCTCAATTGGTTCTGTTGTTTTGCAGCGCGCGCAAGACCTGCTCGCCCGCCGGCACTTGCCGGCGCTGCGTGCGCCGCGGCCGGTACGTGGTCTGCGGCGGAGCAGGGGTCGCGGCCGGCGCTTGAGGCGTCAGCTCACCGGAGGGCGCATCGCCCGCCTGGGCGGGCAGGACCTGGGCCTCGGGTCCGGGAACCGCGGGCACGGCCGCCCCGCTTACCTCGCCGGGCGCTGGCAACGGCGCGCCGGCCGGCGGCTGAGCGGCAGCACCGTCGGCAGGCTGCGCGACCGGCGCGGGCGCCGTCGCGGCGTCGGGTGGCGCGGGCGCCGTCGGGGCGTTCGACTGTTCGTCCTCGATGGCCTTGCGGCGCTCCTCCTCCTGGCGCGCCCGCTCCGCGTCGAGCTTGTGCAGGCGCTCGAGCTGATCGGCGTCGAGCTCCATTTTGCGGATGGCGAGCTCGCGCTCGAGCTGATCGGCGGCAATGCGCGGCTCCAGGAGCCATGCATCTTTCAGCGGACCCACATAGACGACGTTGACGCTCGGCAGCGCGCCCTTGCGCGGCTGGTCGGGCTGCGGGAGATCGGGCGCTTTCGGCTCCAGGAGCCAGGTGCTGTCGACCATCAGCGAGGAAAGGTCGACCGTCGTTTCAACTTTGGTGGCTCCTGCAGGCGAAGGAAGTGTGAAAGGCTCAAACTTCGCCGCCCCGTCGGCGATGGCGATGGCGATCGTGCGCGGGCCCACCTTGACTTCGCTCGCGGCAATTTTCGCGATCAAGGCCGAGGTGAGCGCTTCGCCGCTGCCGCCGGCCTCGCCGGTCAGGACCGCCTCGGCGGTGGCAATGACGGCGAGCGGCGTCGGCACGCGCATGGTCATGTCGCCGAGGCTAAGCTCGCCCTTGCCCGTCGCTACGGCAATGAGCCCGCCCGGGGTCGCGCCGCGCCCGGAGAACTCGAGGCTGAGAGCGGCGGCGGTATCTTTTTGCGGTGTCGTCTTTGCCGAAGCCGAACTGCCGAGATGGGCGCCGGTCAGACGAACGTCGCCGGCAAGGCTCGCCCCGCCTGGCGCCCTATGCAGCGCCAGGGCAGCAAACACATCGCCCCCCAGGGCGGTGCCTTCGAGCTTGCTGACGGAAATTTTGCCGGGCGCGAGTTCGACCTCGAGCCGGGCTTTGCTGATGGCCATGCCCTTATCGAGCGACAAGGCGCCGAAAGTGACACCGAGCTTTCCCTCAATCCCGTCCAAGGCCGCAAAATCGAAGGCCGATTCGGGCCATATGGTTTTGCCCTCGGTGAGGGGCTCCGTGGCAATCTCGCTTGTCGACGCCCGATCAAGGGCAACGTTCAGAAGACCGGGAATCGACGCTTTGTCGACCTCCAGCTGGGCGGTGACGATGGCCGGACCGTCCTGCGGATAGGCAAGGGCCATTGTCCCATCCACCGTGCTGCCGCCGACCGTGAGTTTCTGCGGCTTGATCTCGATGGCGTGGTTAGCAGACACGACCTTGGCCCGGCCGACGATGGGGATACCGCGCATCGCCCCTCCCGAGCCGAGCCCGCCGATGGCCATGACGTCGCCAAGCTCGCGCGAGGAGATGCGCATCTCGCCCTCGAATTTGTGGCTCGCGTCCGCCGGCAGCTCGATGCGCCCGTCGTAGGCGAAGAACAATCCATCGGCCTTGACCGAAGCGGTTGCGAGCAACCCCTTTGCCGGCGTGCCGACGGCCTTGAAGAAGATCTCTCCGGCCCGCTGCTGGGGCTCTGCCGGAGGGCCCGATGATCTCGCGGTCAGGTTGTCGATCGCCTGGACAACGTCGGGGCTGTCAACCGTCAAGGCCAGATCCGCGCCTGCGTCCCTCCAGTTCTCCAGTCCACCGTCGAGGCGGGCGGTGGCGATCACGCGCCCACCCTGAACACTGCCATCGACGAAAATATCGGAGGCGCGTTTGGTGCGTTCGCCGAGGCGGAATGAGCCGGCAAGACGCAGCGGCGCAAGAGCGACGTAGCGCATCGCTTCTTGTGAGACGTCCTCGGGTAGATCCAAAAGCCGTACAAAATCCGAGTAGGCCTTTTTGGCGGACGCCGCCACGATCCACTGGAGCGCCCCGCGCGGCTGCCCCGCGACATCTGCGATGTTTCCTTCAAGCTCGAGGGCGAAACCATCGTCGGTCGCGAACTTGCACGCGCGCACCGCGAGCTGGCCCTGGTCGATGGCGACGTCCATGTCCACGTCGCGAAGCGGCTGGCGGCCCGTCATAAGCTTGCCGGCTCGCAGGCGAAGCGCCAAATCCGAGTTTGAAACGTCAAACCAGCGGCTTTGCGCCGCGGCAACCGCGGCGTCCTCCTTCGGGCTCGGCTGTTTTCCCCCGATCAGCCGGGCCTTGAGATAGCCAACGCCGACCGGCCACAGCCGACCCGCATCGATCACCTGACCCTCGAGCACGAGGGAAAGGCGCGTGCGCTCCCCGCGGCTGTAATGCATCTCCCCGGTGAGGGGCGTTCCGCCGATTTCGGCGCCCGCGTCGGTGAGGTCGATCGCCTTTTCGCTCAGGCCGAGACGCCCCTGCAGAGAGAACGGGCCATCGCTCTGCACTGAGTCGGAAAGTTCTTGATCCTTGGCCGCCCAGTTGAGGAACCGAGCCAGACTCGTGCCGCGCAACGCGAGCTCACCCTGGAACGCGCGGGCGTTTTCAACGCCGGCGATGGTGCCGTCGAGGGTAAGCTTCGCGCCCCCCGGCATGCCTGCGCGCAAATCTTTGAGAAGCAGCGTGCCGCCGGTGCGGGCGACCTCGAGGCGAATCCCGCTTACGGCCTCCCCACCGAGGTTCGCCTGATCGAGATCGAACCGTACCTTGGTTTCGGCATTCGTGGGCAGCGCCTGCATGACCGCGGTCACGAAGCTGCGCGCGGTGTCAAAGGGGCTTGCGCCGCCGTTTCCTCCCGAAATCCGGTCGAGATCGAGCCAGCGCGAGGCGAGATTGAGGTCCACGCTCAAGGCATCCGACCACGATGCCGACGCAGCTCCAGTGATGAGTTGCGGCTGCCCGACGCGCTCAAACGACAGCGTGATGTCGTCCAATCTCAACCCCTTGGCGTCGCCCGCCAGGCTGGCCTTGAAGTCGACAAGAGGGATTTCGGGCTTGACGCTCCGGCTCTCTTCGGAAGCCGACGCTGGCTCGGCGTCCAGCTCGAGCTTGGCCGTCACATCGCCTTCGATGCGTGGGTGCCCCTTGAGATCGGAAATGCGGCCGTCAACGGTGTAGGCGTTGTCGCGTTTGCTGCCGTGAATCGTCGACTTGAAGCGGATGGCGCCCTGCGCGTCCGCGGCGTCCGTCGCAACTCGCACCTCCCGCTCCGCCCCTTTCCAATTCACCGCCCCCTTGAACGAAAAGGGCCCCTCGATGGTCTCCGCCTTGAGCTCGCCGTTCAGGCCATCGATCTCGGCAAATCCGATCCCCTTGGGCCCGTGCAGCGCGATCACGCCGTCCTTGATCTTCACCGATTGCAGCGTGACGCCGGCAGGCACGAACGGAAGCGTCCCGGGTGTAATGCTCAGGGAGCGCCAGTTGCCCGCGCCATCGGCATCTACGCCAAGATGCACAACGGGGCGCTTCAGCTCGATCTCGTTGGCCTCGATGATGCCCTTGAGCAGCGGCGGCACGGAAAGGCGCATGGTGAAACTGTCGGCGCGGAAGAGCGGCTCGCCGGCGATGCCGGTCGTGTCGGCGATCCGCAGCTTATCGAACCGCACGAAAGGCGCCGGCAGCAGGCGCACGTTGACATTGCCGCCCACGCGCACCTCGCGGCCGAGAATGCGGGTCGCCTCCTCCTCGAAGACGCCGCGGTATCCGTTCCAGTCGACAAAATATGGAACCGCGAACAGCGCGGCGAGCGCGAGCGAGATCAGGCCGGCGATGTAGAGAAGCCCGTTGCTCATCGACCTCTTTCAGGGACCGGACTCAGGGCCCTTCTCTTCAAATGGCGGAGCAGGAGCCTTCGCGGCGCCTCCTCTGGGCATGCCCCTCTCGATTGTCTATCTGATGACATCCAGACCGAAAGCCTACACGTCCGCCGCCCATGTAAGATTGGCGCAGTTTAGCTTATTCGCGGCCCCGTGTCTGGACCGCCATGCGCGGCCGCGCTTCGGCCCGGCGGGCGAGCAAAAATGGCCGCAATTCTCATGTTCCAAGCTAGAGAAGAGGCGGCAGCGTGCGACGATCATTCCCATATTCGTGTGGGTGAGCCCGGCACGGCCGTTGCCGCAATTGGCCCCATGTTATAGTTGCGGATCATGGCGCAAAGTCGAAAACATTTGGCGAACGCGGACGCTGCAGACGATCCGCCGTTCGATCTTCCCGAGGCGCCCGCCCAAGCGCCCGAGCAATCCCTCTCAACGCGCGCTCTAGAGAGCGCCGGGACCCCGCCTTATCTTGCCGACCTCAACCCTGAGCAACGGCAAGCGGTGGAGGCGCTCGAAGGTCCCGTACTGGTTCTTGCAGGCGCCGGAACGGGCAAGACGCGCGTCTTGACCACGCGCATCGCCCACATCCTGGCGAGCCGCAAGGCCTACCCGAGTCAGGTCCTCGCCGTCACCTTCACCAACAAGGCCGCGCGCGAGATGAAGGAGCGTATCGGCGACCTCGTCGGCGGCATTATTGAGGGGATGCCGTGGCTCGGCACGTTCCATTCGATCGGAGTTAAAATCCTGCGCCGGCACGCGGAGCTCGTCGGCCTGAAGTCGGGCTTCACGATCCTCGATACCGACGACCAGATCCGCCTGATGAAGCAGGTGATCGAGGCTGAAGGCCTCGACAGGGACCGCTGGCCCGCACGCCAGCTCGCCGCCCTGATCGACGGCTGGAAGAACCGCGGCCTCACCCCCGACAAGGTGCCGGCAGGCGAGGCCTATGGTTTCGCGGCCGGCAAGGGTGCGCAGCTCTATTCCGCCTACCAGCGCCGCCTCAAGGAGCTCAATGCCTGCGACTTCGGCGATTTGTTGCTCGAGGGTCTGCGCCTCTTCCTGGAAAACCCCGACGTGCTCGCCGACTACCAGCGCCGCTTTCGCTATATCCTCGTCGACGAGTATCAGGACACCAACATCGCGCAGTACCTTTGGCTCAAGCTGCTGGCGCAAGGCTCGCCCAACATCTGCTGCGTGGGCGATGACGACCAATCGATCTACGGCTGGCGGGGGGCGGAGGTCGACAACATCCTGCGCTTCGAGACCGATTTTCCCGGCGCCAAGGTCATCCGGCTGGAACGCAACTACCGCTCGACCGCGCACATCCTCGCCGCCGCCTCCGGGCTCATCTCGGAGAACAAGGGCCGGCTCGGCAAGACTCTGTTCACCGACGGGCACGAGGGCGCCAAGGTCACCATGACCGCCGTTTGGGACGACGAGGAGGAAGCGCGCGCCATCGGCGACGACATCGAGGAGATGCAGAAGACCGGCCAATCGCTCAACGGGATCGCGATCCTGGTGCGCGCCTCTTTTCAGATGCGCGCGTTCGAGGACCGATTCATTACTATGGGGCTTCCCTATCGCGTCATCGGCGGCCCGCGCTTCTATGAGCGTCAGGAGATCAAGGACGCCATCGCCTATCTGGAGGTCGCCGCCAACCCGGCAAACGACTTGAAATTCGAGCGCATTATCAACGTGCCTAAACGCGGCCTAGGCGACACCTCGGTGAAGCGCGTGCACCAGCTCGCCCGCGCCCGTTCAACGCCGATGTATCACGCGGCGCAGATGATCATCGAGACCGAGGAGCTGCCGGGCAAAGCCCGCAAATCGCTCACCGACCTGATCGCCGCCTTCGAGCGCTGGCGCTCCATGATCTCGCACATGAAGCACACCGAGCTCGCCGAGCTGATCCTGGATGAGTCCGGCTACACGGCGATGTGGCAGTCGGACAAGAGCCCGCAGGCCGCCTCGCGGCTGGATAACCTCAAAGAGCTCGTGCGTTTCATGCACGAGTTCGACTCACTGGAGGGCTTTCTCGAGCACGTGAGCCTCGTCATGGATGCCGATCAGGCGGCCGGAGGCGACCGCGTTTCGCTGATGACGCTGCACGCGGCCAAAGGCCTGGAGTTCGAGGTCGTGTTTCTGCCGGGCTGGGAGGAGGGGCTCTTTCCCCACCAGCGCAGCCTCGACGAGAGCGGGCAGGCAGGACTCGAGGAGGAGCGCCGGCTCGCCTACGTCGGGCTGACGCGCGCCAAGCGGCTCGCCAAGGTGTCGTTCGCGCAGAACCGGCGCAACCGCGGGCTCTACCAATCGGCGCTGCCTTCCCGCTTTGTCGACGAGCTGCCCGAGGCGCACGTCGAGGTGCTGGAAGCCAAGATGCCGTTCGGCGGGGCGTATCAAAACTTCGGGGGCGCCTTCGGCAACGCCTACGGGCGCAGCCGCTTCGAGGAGGCCGCGGCGCCATTCGACGCCGCCTACGACACGCCAGGCTGGCAGCGCGCCAAAGAGCACACGAAGGCGCGCACGCGCGAAGGGTCGAGCCGCGAGGCGGCGCGCAAAGGGCGCGGGCCCATGACCATCGAGGGCGAGCTCGTCGCCGCGTCGACCGAGCGGCCGGCATTTCGCTGCGGCGAACGCGTCACGCACCAGAAGTTCGGGCCGGGCACGGTCACGGGCGTCGACGGCAACAAGCTGACGATCGACTTTGACAACGCCGGCTGCAAGCGCGTCGTCGACAGTTTCGTCCAGCGCGGGTGATCAACCCTCGCGCTGCTTTTTTGCTAAAGTGGCCCCAGCATTTGCCGCATGATTTTCAGGAGACAACAATGCGCCGGCTAAAATCGACTCTTAAGCTGCTTGCAGCCACCATACTTTGCACCCTCCTCGGCATCAGCGCTGCCTACGCCCCGGGGACCATTTCGCTCGACGAGGTGATGGAGCAATTGAGCGACAATCAAACCCTCATTGCAGAACTCGAAGCGGAGCTGAAAAAGCAGGACCTCAATGCGGAAAATGTGATCTGCGTCGGAGCCCGGTTTGGCGGCCATTGGACCAATTTGGGCGGCGCGCGCGCGATTCCCTACGAATGCAAGGTGGGCACGCGCACCATCAACATCGACGGAGAGCTGCACCTCTATGACAAAGACGGCAATGAGCTGGACATGGAGGCCGACGGCACGCCCGAGCGGGCGGACAGCTACAAGCAGCTCAACCTGACATGGCAGTGGAGTTGATCTCGTCCAACACTGCTTGAGGCACCGGCCAAGACGTCGCGCTGACTTCGGCGTGCAAGCGGGTTTCTGGAAAACTCTGGTACAGTTTTATTTGCGCCGACGAGGCTCTATCGGTGTGGCGCATGATCACCGAACGCCTCGTGCGGCGCATTCTCATTCTCATCGCGTTGCTTGGCCTCGCAGCAGGCGGCATCGCCATCGCGGCCGGCCACGGTCGTCTTGCCCAATGGATCTGGGCGGCGGCCACGCTGCCCGTCGTGATCGCCTTGGCAATCTCCATCGTGAGCGACCTCTTGGCGGGGCGCATGGGCGTGGATGCCATTGCCTTTCTGTCGATGACGGCCGCGCTGGCGCTCGGCCAGGCGCTCGCAGGCGTCGTCGTCGCCATCATGTACGCCGGGGGCACGGTTCTTGAGGACTTTGCCGTCGCGCGCGCGGAGCGGAGCCTAAAGTCGCTCATCGATCGCGCACCACGGATCGCCCATCGCCGCGCCAACCAATCGGTCGAGGATGTCCCCATCGAAGCGGTCGAGATCGGCGATGCCATCGTGGTGCGCGCCGGCGAGATCGTCCCCGTCGACGGCATTGTCGCCGGAGCGGACGCCGTGATCGACGAGTCGGCGCTGACGGGCGAGGCTATTCCGGTCACCCGCCGCTCCGGTGAGCAAGCCCGCAGCGGCACGCTCAATGCCGGCGAGACGTTCGAGATCAAGGCCACGGCCACGGCCGGGGAAAGCACCTACGCCGGCATTGTGCGCCTCGTCACCGCCGCGCAGACCGCCAAGGCGCCGTTCATTCGTTTGGCGGACCGCTATGCGCTCCTGTTGCTGCCGCTCACGCTTGTCGTGGCCGGGGGCGCATGGGTATGGTCGGGCGATCCCATTCGCGGCCTCGCCGTTCTCGTTGTCGCGACGCCGTGCCCACTCATTCTCGCCGCGCCGATCGCCTTCATTGCCGGTGTGTCGCTGGCGGCGCGGCGCGGAATTCTCATCAAGGGCGGCGGCCCTTTGGAGGCCTTGGCGCAGACTCACACGGTGTTGTTCGACAAGACCGGAACGCTCACTGTCGGCGGCGCGCGCCTCGTCGCCATCGAGGCCGCGCCCGAAGAAAGCGCCGATGACGTTCTCCTTCTTGCAGCCTCCTTGGAGCAGGCCTCGCAGCACGTTGTGGCGAGCGCCATTGTATCGGCCGCGCTTGCCCGCGGGCTCAAGTTGCAGATGCCGGAGCGGGTGCATGAGGTCATGGGTTCGGGATTGGAGGGCGTCGTCGGCGACCGCGCGGTGCGAATCGGCTCCCAGCAGCTGGTTTTCGGTGGCCGCAGGCCCGAGGATTGGGCCTTGCGTGCCCTGCGTCGCGCGTCCTGGCGTTCGGCCCTAGCGGTATTCGTGGCGGTCGACGGGCGCACCATAGGCGCGCTGTTGATGGCCGATGAGCTGCGCAAGGAGACCCCGCGCGCGGTGCGGTCTCTGCGCACGGCGGGGGTGTCGCGCATCGTCATGGTTACCGGGGACCGCGCAGACACAGCCGAGACCATCGGCGCGGCCCTCGATCTCGACGCCGTCCTTTCGGACCGTGTCCCTTCCGACAAGCTCGATGCCGTCGCGATTGAACGGCGCCAGCACCCGACCGTGATGGTCGGCGACGGCATCAACGACGCGCCAGCCCTTGCCGCAGCGAACGTCGGCATTGCGTTAGGCGCACGCGGGGCCAGCGCCTCCTCCGAAGCGGCCGACGTCGTCATCCTGGTCGATCGCCTCGACCGCGTGTCCGAGGCGGTCACCATTGCGCGGCGCGCCCGCGGTATTGCTGCCCAGAGCATCATCGCCGGCATGGCCTTGTCGGGAGCCGCCATGGGTATTGCGGCCATCGGCTGGCTTACCCCGGTCGCAGGGGCGCTGACGCAAGAAGTCATCGACGTCGCCGTCATCCTCAACGCGCTGCGCGCTCTTAGCCCCGGCGGGAGACGTCCCACGCGCGCGCTGCCCGCCGGGTTGGCGCGCGCGCTTCGGCGCGAGCATCGCGTGCTCGAGCTGGAGCTCGAAGAGTTGCGCGCGATCACCGATGCGCTCGACGATGCGAGCCCAGAGCAGGCCGTAAGCCTCATCACCAAGGCGCACAGAATCGTCGAGAACGCGGTCGTCGTCCACGAGCGGGCCGACGAGACCTCGGTTTACCCGCGCCTGACCCAGTACCTCGCCGACGACAACGGCCTCTCAGCCATGAGCCGCGCCCATCGGGAGATCCTGCATCTTGCCAGGCTGTTGGCGCGGCTGGCCCAAGGTTTGCGCCCGCAGGACGTGGACAAGTACCTCATTCACGATGCCCAGCGCGTAATCGAATCGATCGACACGCTCGTGCACATCCACAACGCTCAGGAGGAGGACATCTACGAGCACGCGGTTGCGGCCTAGGCAGCGCCCGGCCGCGCCTCCACCTATTCCTTTTGCTTATCTCGCGTCAGCGGCACGAATTGCACGGGCACGATCTCCTCGCGCGTCGTGCTGCCGTCGGCATTCTTGCTCACGACCATCAATTCCTGCGCAAACTTGCCGACCGGGATGACCAGACGCCCGCCGGTCTTGAGCTGCTCAATGAGCGGCGGCGGGATTTGGTCGGGTGCCGCCGTGACGATGATCGAATCGTACGGCGCGTGCTCGGGCCAGCCCTTGTAGCCGTCACCGATCCTCGTGTGCACGTTGGCATACCCGAGGCGCTCCAACGTCTTGCCTGCGCGCCTCCCCAAGCTTTCGACGATCTCGATGGTGTAGACGTCCTTTGCCAACTCCGACAGCACGGCCGCCTGATAACCAGAGCCGGTCCCGATCTCGAGCACTTTATCGTGCGGTTTCAGGGCGAGCAGATCGGTCATCAGGGCAACGATGTAAGGCTGCGAGATCGTTTGCCCGCTCCCGATCGATAGCGGGCGGTTCCTGTAGGCGGCGTGCCTCTGCATCGGCAGAACGAATTCGTGGCGTGGCACCTTGGCCATCGCTGCCAGAACGCGCGGGTCGAGCGCCGAACGCCGCGTCTCGCCGGCTACGAGCCGTGAGAGCGCCTCGATTTCGTCTATCATCCGGCGCCGCTCGGCGGCGCGGTCATTCTGAGCGAAGGCCATCACTGCCGAACTCATCAGCAAGACCAGAAAGAAAAGTCGTGCTGCCGCCACGCCTACCATTTCCTCAACACGCCTTAACCGGCCGCCAGAGGCATCATGGCCCTCTCAGCCGGGCCTCGCAATCTGAGAGCCGGGATTACGATAAAGGCTGTGCAATGAGCGCGCGCGGCGGGGACCGCCCTCAGGCGGCCTCGCGTTTGGCGTTGACCAGCTCCCACGCGATGTTGATCTGACGAATGCGATGCTCGCGCACGCGTCGATCGCCCTCATCGCGGGCGTGATCGGGATGCCAGCTCATGCGCAAGGCATCGACGATCTTTTTCAGGACGCCCTCGCTTACGTCCGGGTTGACCCCCAGCACGTCATAGGCCTCGCTTATCGTGCGCGGCAGGCCGGCGGCCTGAGGCACGCGCGACAAGCTCGCGGCAGCGCTGTCGGCGATCCGGCGAATGCGTTCCAGGTCGTGGACAAGGGCGCGAAACAGAGGCGCGGTCTCGGCCGCGGCCTCCTCGCCCTCTCCGGCGTTGGCCTCGACGGACGCCAGTTGTTGACGCACCCGCTTGAGCTCGCCTTGGAGCACCTCGCGCAGCGGCCCCGCACCCTTGAGCCCGGACACAACCGCCTCGGTCTGCTGAACAAGGGCGGCCACCGCCGCTCCAGCGTTTGTGTATCCGCGAATGGGAGACGCGCGCCGCAAGTTGCCCCATCGATCCTTCCCAACCAGCACGATCGCACGCGCCAAGCGCAGCGCAAATGCGAAAAGCCGACCCTTCCGCGCATATGCCAATCGGGTGCGCACGAGACCCGCGGCCGTTGCAAGCGAGAGGACCGCCAGAACCCAAGCCCAGGTGCCCGGGGCGCCGCCGCTTTCATCACGTCCACCCGTGCCATATTCCGATGCAGCACGGACGACAGTTACCCAATCGTCGGCGGCGACGGCCGGTTCTATCGCGGCACCGTAGGGTTCCAGACCCGGTATCGGTTCCACGATCACGTCAGGATCGGCCTTTGCGACCAGGGTCTCGCCCTCGGCATCCGCTTGGGAGGCGGACGGCGCCTGCGCCGCTTCTCGATTCTCTTCCGCAGCGCCGGCAGGTCCGCTCGCGGCCGTGGCAAAGAGCAGTCGCGCGCCAATCTCGCCAACGGGGGCAAAGCCGGCCGGCAGAGCGACTTGGTCAAAATCACGATCTCGAGCCGCTGGGGCACAATTGCGGGTAAACGCGACGCGCCGCGTCAACCCCATTCCGGTGCGCGCAAATTCCGGACGGCCAAAGCAGGGCGCCTTTGCCCCGGCATGGCGCACGGGAACCACCAAATTCATCCGGCCATTTTCAATCCACACCGGCGCGTCGGCAGCGCGCCTGATCGCCGTGGCGACGCGCATCCAGGCGACTCTGGTGCCGCCGCAGGGAATCACGAATCGGTGCACCATTATGGTGCGGCAGCCGAGCGACCGCGGCGGGTGGCACGTCGTAACCGCCCGCTCCTCACGTCCTCCGACGATCGGATAACGTTTCTCGGCGCTCGGCGAGAGCTTGATGCGGCCGCTAACGAGGTCGCATTCGAAAGGCATGACGAGCTGGTCCCGGACTTCGGCGAAACCCGCCGTCGCAAAGCCCATGCTCAACACCACAAGAATTCGGATGACGCGACGCACCTTGGACCCCCTCGATGATGCTACGCACTGGTTGCCCTGTCTTCCTCCCAACAAGGGCACGACTGTGGCGGGGAAAAGCGTTATGCACTTAAGAAGGCAGGGCTTTTGCTCGCCTGCTTCAGAACCTTGCCTGAGCCGGTCCACCAAGCGCGCGGCCGGCTGGCGTGATCGCCAAATTGCTGCGAGATGCGGGGGCTAGGCTCGACAACCAGCGCTGTTACGCCCTAGAAGAACCGGGGCGCTGGAGCCGCTGAAGCAGAGTGGCGAGAAGCGCGCATAGGCCCGTGGTACGCTTTCGAGGGGAGCCCAATCATGTCATCGGTTGACGTGCAAGGAGCGGCGCCAGAAACCTCCGCGGGCTTTTATCCCAAGCAGCCCGACGCACAAGCATCTGCCACGCTCAGCACCAAAGAGAATCGGGTCTCGGCCTTCGACGCGGTCAAACCCGAAAGCGAGCGCGGTCGAGAGCGCTTCATTCCGGTCACGCGCTTTGCCCTGCTCGATCGGTTGGCGGCGCCCGGCATTTGGCCCGCGGGGCAAGCGCAAGAAGCGCGCCGTTTCTTCCGCTACCTCGATCACTGGCGCCGACAACAATACAACGCCCAACTTCACACGCTTGAGGAGACCTACGAGCCATTCAGCCCCGACAGCGATCTCTTGATGACGCGCGACTTCTCTCCCGAAGAACGGCGCATCATGCAAAGCCGCGTGATCGAGGGGATGACCCGGATTCTCGAACAGGCGAATTACGTTCGCATCGACCACAACGACGTCGAGATGATTCTTACGCGGGACTCGGCCTATGGCCTCGACTTATTCGTCGACCTCGCTGCGTTCGAGGAGGTGGTGATTTACTACCGCGGGGCCTCCAACAAGCGCGATCGGCGGCGCAGCTGGCACAAGTTCTATCTCAAAGAAGAGTTCGATATCCCCATCTTCCAGCGGCTGTTCCTTCTGTTCAAATTGAAACCGTTCGAGGTTCGCGTCCGCGAGATCATGCAATCGGAGAAGCTCAGCCACCGCGAGGCCGAGAAGGTCGTCAAGCGCAACCGCGCAGCGATGCCGCCGGAGGTTCAGGAAGAGAACATCTACATGAAGCTCTTCAAGAACATCCCGAGAAGCGACCTTGAGATGATTTTTCCCAACACTCAGGTGCGCTTTCGGCTCCTCGACAAGCTGTGGCTCGGCGCGACGGCGAGCGGAGGGATCGGCATTGGTGCGGTAGGAGCGGCCGGCAAGCTCGCCTTGCTCGCGACGAATCCGATCGCCGCCGTCGGCGCGGTCCTCGGCCTGGGCAGCGTGGCTTTTCGCCAAGCCACCAATTTCATAAACCAGAAGCAGCGCTACATGGTGGTCATGGCCCAGAACCTCTACTTTCACGCCATGGCCGACAACCGCGGCGTGATGCTCAAGCTCGCCGCCCGCGCGGCCGAAGAGGACATCAAGGAGGAGATGCTGCTTTACAGCGTGCTGGCAAAGGAGCGCGCCCGACGCCAGGATCTGCCCGACATCGATGCGGCGATCGAGCAGTACCTCGCCTCCAGCTTCGGTGTCAGTGTGGATTTCGATATTCCCGACGCGCTGCAGCGGCTCATCGCGGACGGCATCGTCACCGAGCACTCCGACGGTACACTGGCCACGCTGCCGCCGGCCGAGGCCGCGCAGCATATCGATCGCAAGTGGGATCTCTTCCTCGACGAGCTGCCCGAGCCCGTGAGCGCCGAAGGACTGGAGTTCGAAGGCAGCAGCACGCCGGAACCGACGGTATGAGCCTTCGCTGCAGGCACCGGGCCCCATTGCGATTTTAACGCATGGCCCCGAGCTTCAAGATCTGCTTGCAAACCACGCAGAGCGACTTGGCGCGCGCGCTCACTGGCGCCTTCGAAAACCTGATCGATCCGCCGCCTGACGCTGTGACCCAATTCGAGGACGGTCCCAATGCCTGGCGCATTGAGGCCTATTATTCCGGGGCGCCCGACATCGACGCCCTCGCGCTGCGGCTCAAGAGCGTCCTGGGGCAAGCGGTGCCGCCGCCCGAGCTGGCGAGCGTGCCCGACCTCAACTGGGTGGCGATCTCCCAGGCCGCATTGCCGCCGGTTGAAGCGGGGCGCTTCCTCGTGCACGGCGCCCATGACCGTGCCCGCGTTGCCCGTGGGCCCAACGCCATCCTGATTGAGGCCGGTGAGGCGTTCGGCACCGCGCATCACGCCACGACGCTCGGCTGCCTGCTGACAATCGACCGGCTGGCGCGGTCGCGCACCTTTGCCCGCGTGCTCGATCTCGGATGCGGATCGGGCGTGCTGGCGATCGCAGCGGCCCGGGCGCTGCCCCGCGCGGACATTCTTGCCGCCGATTCCGATCCTCAGGCGATCCGCGTTGCCGTGGCGAACGCCAAGGCCAACGGCGCGGGTCAGCGCATCGCCTTCGTGCTCGCAAACGGCCTTGCGCATCCTTGGCTGCGACACGTTGTTCCTTTCGACCTCATCATCGCCAACATCCTCGCCGGGCCGCTGCGCGCCCTGGCCGCCGACATCGACAGCGCGCTGCGCCGGGGCGGGATTCTCGTCCTGTCCGGCATCCTCCATTCGGAGGCGCCAGCCGTCATCGCCACCTATCGCGCCAGGGGATTCGCCCTCCTGGAGCACCGCCGCATCGCCGGCTGGTCGACGCTGACGCTCCGCAAGTGCGGCCATCGACCGCCTCGCGTTGTGGAGCCCACAGGCATTTTGGCGAAAACTCCAACGCCGCGAATTGCCGGGGCGCAGCGGGGCGCTTAAAGAAGGCTCCATGTTCCAGACCTTCGAAGCTCCCGCCCAACGCAGCGCCTCGGCCGAGCGCGTCAAGGAGCTGCGCCGGCTGATGGCCCGTTCCGGCCTCGACGCCTACCTGGTGCCGCGCGCCGACGAGCACCAGGGCGAGTACGTGCCGGCTTGCGCCGAGCGCCTCAAATGGCTGACCGGGTTCTCAGGGTCGGCGGGGTTGGCGATCGTCACCAAGAAGACCGCCGCCCTGTTCGTCGACGGCCGCTACACCGTGCAGGCGCGCGCCGAGGTCAACGCCGACACCTTCGAGGTATCGAGCCTGCCGCGCGCCCGCATTGCGGAGTGGCTGAGTGAGCACCTTGCGCGCGGCCAGACCGTCGGTTTCGATCCGTGGCTGCACACGCTCGCCGAGATCGAGCGCCTCGGAGCGGCTCTCAAAGCAAAAGGCATCAAGCTGAAGCCCGCCAACCGCAACCTGGTGGACCGCCTCTGGGGACGCAACCGCCCGCCCGCGCCCGCCAATCCCGTTACTATTCACCCCTTGAAGCTCGCCGGACGCGCGGCCGAGGACAAAATCGCCGACATTCAAAAGCGGCTCAAGGCGGACGGGCACGACGCCGTGATCCTGACGTTGAGCGATTCGATCGCCTGGGCGTTCAACATCCGCGGTTCGGACATTCCCCACATTCCGGTTGCGCTCGCCTTTGCCATCGTCCCGCAGACGGGAAAGCCCGAGCTTTTCATTGCGCCAGAGAAGCTCGATGCAAGCGCACGTTCACCCATCGAGGCGTTTGCCAAGCTCGCGGCGCCGCAGGCGCTCGGTGAACGCATCAAGGCGCTGCGCAAGGCAAAAAAGCGGGTGCGCCTCGATCCGCAGACGGCCGCCTATGGGTTCGCGCGCGCGTTGGGCGGCCCGCGCCGCATTGCCCGCGGGCCCGATCCTTGCCTGGCGCTGAAGGCGGTCAAGAACGCCACCGAGATCAAGGGCGCGCGCGCCGCGCAACGCCGCGACGGCATCGCGGTCACCCGCTTTCTCGCTTGGCTCGATATGCAGGCGCCCGGCGAGGTCGACGAGATCGAGGCCGTGCGCTCTTTGGAGTCCTTCCGCCGCGCCACCAACCAGCTGCGCGAAATCAGTTTCGACACTATCTCCGGCAGTGGTCCCAACGGCGCCATCGTCCACTATCGCGTGAACGAGGCGACGAACCGCAAGCTGAGATCGGGAGATCTGTTCCTCATTGACAGCGGCGCTCAGTATCTCGACGGCACCACCGACATCACGCGCACGGTTGCGATCGGCAAGCCCACGAATGAAATGCGCGAGCGCTTCACCCTCGTCCTCAAAGGCCACATCGCCATTGCGACTGCGCGTTTCCCTGAGGGCTCGCGCGGTATCGATCTCGATCCCTTGGCGCGGCGCGCGTTGTGGCAGCACGGGCTCGACTACGACCACGGCACGGGCCACGGGGTGGGCAGCTACCTTTCGGTGCACGAAGGACCGCAGTCGATCTCCAAAGCCGGCATGGCCGTGCTGCAGCCCGGCATGATCTGCTCCAACGAGCCCGGCTACTACAAGGAAGGCGCCTACGGCATCCGCATCGAGAACCTGGTGTTGGTCACGGCGCCGCAGAAGATCGCCGGCGGCGACCGCGCGATGATGGGCTTCGAGACGCTGACACTGGCACCCATCGAACGGCGGCTCATCGTCAAGGACATGCTGAGCGCCGAGGAGAGCGCCTGGCTCGACGCCTATCACGCCCGGGTTTTGCACACGATCGGACCGGAGGTGGACGCCGACACCCGCAGGTGGCTCGGCCAAGCGACGGCGCCGATTTGACACAGAGCTGACCCGTCTTAGCCGCCGGCGTGCGCCCTCGCGAGTTCGGCGCCTTCGAGCCGCGCGCGGACTGCTTCCGCGGTCAAACCGAAGTCACTGAGCTGATAATGGTGCTTGCCGTGCTTGTCACTCGGATTGCCCGCAAGCCAGCCCTCCATCCTGGTCTTGAGGCCGGGGTCGGAGGGGTAGCCGAAGCGCTCGCAGATGCCGAGCGCGACGCCCACGGGATCAGCGACGAGGTCATCGAATTCCACGTGCATGATCTGATCGCGCGGGATGGTCTGCAACCCGGCGCGACCGGCGGCCTGGCACTGCTGCGCCATCCCGAGCGCAAAGTCGGCGACCTCGTCCAAATCGACATGATCGGAGGTCATGCTCCACGTGACCGCCGCCAGACTGCACAGCGAGGCGATAATCTTTTCGGGATCGCGGTGCGTGTAGACGATGCGCGCATCGGGGTAGGTGGCCAGCAGGTGCGACAGCCCCGACAGATGGTTGGGGCACTTGAGCACCCAGTGCTGACGCGGATCGAGCCACTGCAGGGCCTGCAGCTGGCGCTTGTGCATCCGGTAGGTGTCGGCGTGCGCCTCCGAATCGAACCAGCGCCAATAGCTCGGCAGATGTCCGAAATCGAAGCCGGGCGGGATCAGGAAGTGCGATCTGAAGAGGTGATAGCATTCCTCCGGGTCGTCCAGCTCGATGGGATGGATCATGTCGAACTCGGGCCCGACCCACTTGAGCAACGCCAATCTGCGCCGCGCCTCCCCGTAGCGGCCATCGCTGCCGCCCTGGTGGGCGCCGAGCGTTTTGGGAATCGGGCAGTGGGCCTCCCAGAACGGCAGGTAGCGGGCGCCCGCATGCAGCGACAGGAGGCGCTGGAGCAGCGTCGTTCCGGTGCGCGCCAGCCCCAAAACGAACAGGGGCCGCTCGATCCGCTCCTTGAGGATCTCGGGGTGGCGGGCGATGAGGTCCTCAAAGCCGAGCCCGTTCGAGAGACTTTTCCCGAACTGCCCGCGCACCACGAGCGCGCCGAACAAGGACAGCTTGGCGTCATCATTGAAGGCGGCGGCGCGGTGTGGCAGCGCGCGCAGCAGCGGCGCCGGCCAGTCGTTGCGCTTTAATTTGCGCTCAACCGAGCGCATCAATCGCTGCGGCTCGACGCGGGGCCATAGGCCCAAGGCTCTGACCAGCGGACCCAGCAAATTCAGCAAGCGAATGGGCCACGGCGGCCCAAGCTGAACCCCCGATTTCAGGCGTCGTCTTCTCAACAAGTCGAACTCTCCCGGGCGTTTTGCTCGAAAACGGCGCTGCGTGCCCCCACCTAGCCTCTGCCCTTTGCCGCGGTCAACTTCAGCCAGTCCTCCTCTTTGAGCACGGTGACGCCCAGCTCCCGCGCCTTGGTCAGCTTGGAGCCCGAATCGGCGCCTGCCACGACGTAATCGGTTTTTTTCGACACCGAGCCCGCGACCTTTGCGCCCAGACGCTCGGCTTGCGCCTTGGCCTCGCTGCGCGTCAGCGTCTCCAACGTTCCGGTGAAGACGACAGTCTTTCCGGAAACCGCCGAGGAGGTCTCGCGCGCTTCCAGGGGTTGCGGCGAGACCGCCTTCAACAGATCGTCGACGACCCGCACGTTGTGCGGTTCGGCAAAGAAATCGGCGATCGCCTCGGCCACGACCTCTCCGATCCCCTCGATGGCGTCGAGCTCCTTGAAGGCTTCCGTATCCTTGCCTTTGGCGGCTTCCAGCATCGCCGCCCGAAAGGCATCGATGGTGCCGTAGAATCGCGCGAGCAGCCGCGCAGTGGTCTCGCCGACATGGCGGATCCCGAGCGCGAAAATGAACCGATCGAGCGCGATGCGCCGGCGGGCGGCGATGGCGGCGAACAGGTTGCTCGCCGATTGGGGGCCCCACCCCTCACGCTCCTCAAGCTTGGTTCTCGCTTTAGCGTCGCGCGCTTGCAGCGTGAAGATGTCCTCGGGCGATTGGATGATCTTGTCGTCGTAGAAAGCCTGAATGTGCTTTTCGCCCAGGCCCTCGATGTCGAAGGCGTTGCGCGATACGAAGTGTTTGAGGCGCTCGACCCTTTGCGCGGGGCAGATGAGACCGCCCGTGCAGCGGCGCACGGCCTCGACCTTGCCAGTCTTCTCGTTGGTCTCCCGCACTGCATGACTTCCGCAAACAGGGCACGTTGTTGGAAAGCGATAGGGCTTGGCGCCTTTCGGCCGCTTGGCCGGCACGATGCCGCTGATCTGCGGGATGACGTCGCCGGCGCGCTGCACGATCACGGTGTCGCCGATGCGCACGTCCTTGCGCTTGATCTCGTCCTCGTTGTGCAGCGTCGCATTGGACACAACCACGCCGCCGACGGTCACAGGCTCAAGCTTGGCGACGGGGGTCAGCGCGCCGGTGCGCCCGACCTGGATCTCGATGTCGTTGAGGATGGTCATCGCCTGCTGGGCCGGGAACTTGTGGGCCAGCGCCCAGCGGGGTGAGCGCGAGACGAACCCCAAACGATCTTGCAGATCGAGACGATTCACCTTGTACACGACGCCGTCGATGTCGTAGTCGAGCTCGGCGCGGTCCTCGGCCATCCGCTTATAGAAGGCGAGAAGCTCGTCCGCCCCCCTGCAGACGCGAACGAGCGGATTGACGGGCAGTCCCCACTTGGCGAAGGCCTTGTATACCCCCGCTTGTGTGTCGGCCGGTAGCGCGGAGGCTGCGCCCCAGGCGTAGGCCCAGAACTTGAGCGGCCGCGAGGCGGTAACCGCTGGATCGAGCTGGCGCAAGGACCCGGCGGCAGCATTGCGCGGATTGGCGAAGATCTTCGCGCCGGCCGCACCCTGCTCGGCGTTGAGGCGGGCGAAATCCCTGTGGGCCATGTAGATCTCGCCGCGTACGTCAATAACTTCGGGGACGTCGCGCCCTTTGAGGTTATGGGGAATCTCGGCAATCGTCATAACGTTTGCGGTCACGTTTTCCCCCTCCGTGCCGTCGCCCCGGGTCGCGGCTTCGACGAGGCGGCCACCGACAAAGCGGATCGAGATGGAGAGCCCGTCGATCTTCGGCTCGGCGGTGAACTCGAGTTTTGCGTCGAGTCCGATGCCGAGAAAGCGGTGGATGCGCTCGACGAATTGGGTCACATCGTCGGCGTCGAAGGCGTTGCCAAGCGACAGCATCGGCACCCGGTGGCGAATCTTGCCGAAGGCCTCGGCGGGCGCCGCACCCACACGCCGCGATGGACTGTCGGAACGTACAAGCTTGGGAAAGCGCGCCTCGATCGCGTCGTTGCGCAGGCGCAGGGCGTCGTATGTGGCGTCGGAGATCTCCGGCGCATCCTGCCGATAGTAAAGCTCATCGTGGTGGCGGATGAGGGCGGCAAGGCGCTGAAGCTCGGCCTTGGCTTGCGCCTGGCTCAGGTCCTCGACCGGGATAGCGCTAACGTCCTTTTTGCTCATCGGTGCTGTCCGCTGCCGCGAGGCGGCGCATTCTTAAGGCCATCGGCCAGCAATAGCGGAAGCCGGGAGCGGCGAAAACCATGCGAAGGGAGACGCTCACGCGAATTCGATGACCCGATTGTTCGAACCGGGACGCACCACATGCAACCACTCTCGGCAGATCGGGCTGCACAGCCCTCAGGTTGCCGGCCCGCCAAGCGTCGACGGCGGGGGCGGACCGGGCGGGGCCTTAGGCTCAGGCTTCTTGACTGCGGGCGCCACGGGCTCGCTTGCCGGCTGGACCGCCTCCGGGCCCTTCCAAACCTTGGCGATCCACGAGCCGCTGTCGTGCGCGGGCATCAGGCCTTGCGAGTGCAGCAAGGCGTACGAGTCCTTATACCATCTGGAGTTGGGGAAGTTGTGCCCCAGCACGGCGGCTGCACTCTGCGCCTCCGACGCGATCCCAAGCGACAGGTAGGCCGCCGTCAGCCGGTAGAGCGCCTCCTCCACATGCGCCGTCGTTTGATAATCCGTCACGACGGTCTTGAACCGGTTTATCGCGGCCACGTAGTTGTTGCGCTTCAGGTAATAGCGGCCCACTGCCATTTCTTGGGCGGCAAGCGTGTCCTCGGCCAGCCGGATGCGATTGTCGGCCTTCTGGGCGTAGGTGCTGTCCGGGTAGCGTGTCTTCAGCGTCTTGAGCTCCTTGAGCGCCTTGCGCGTGGCCTCCTGATCGCGGTCCGGCCCTTTCATCTGCTCAAAGTAGGCCGAGGCGATGATGTGGTGGGCGAGCGGAGCCTCCTTGGTGCCCGGATGCATGGTCGTATACCGCTCCGCAGAGGCGATCGCTTCGGGCAGCTTGCCGGCCTTGTAGTAGGCATAGGCCGCCATCACGATGGCGCGCCGCGCCTCCGGCGAGTAGGGATGCTCGCGGTCGACGTCCTCGAATTTCTTGGCTGCGTCCTCGTACTTGCCGCGCGCCATCAGGGAGTCGGCATTGGCATACATCTTGTCCGGTGGGTCGGGGTTCAGGGCCTTGGCGGCATCGGACGTGGAGGCGCACCCGGCAAGCGCGGCGACGCACGCGGCGAGCACAAGCCCTTTGAGGACCTGGCACACGCTCGGTCGGATACTCGTCATCCCCACTTTCAGCATGAGCCTACTTTCGTTCTGTGCTCGTGGCTCAGCGAACCCCGCGTCACTCCACCCCTATCACCCGACCCCTACCACACGACCGCAGCGTAGCGAAGCCATGTCGTTTGCGCGCAGCGCCCTTCCGGCTAGGCGATGATTATGGTCCTTGTTGGGCTTTGCGCTTCGTAGCCGACGTCAGGCGCCAACAACAACCACGCGCGCTGCACCGCATACGGGCTCAGCGCGGCAGTCGCAACCCATTCTCCTGGGATCACTCCCCGGCGGCGATCGCATAGCCGATATCGACCGGCGTCCTTTCGCGCACGCGCGGGGCCTGCACGAGGGTCCAAGCCTGCGTATCGGCGAGCAGGGTCTGCAGGACCGCGGAGTTGAGACGATGGCCGCCGCGCACCGAGCGGAACGCCGCGAGCAGGGGCCGGCCGGCCAGGGCCAGGTCGCCCACCGCGTCGAGCATCTTGTGGCGCACGAACTCCTGCGGATAGCGCAGGCCTTCGCGATTCATGATCTTGTTCTCGCCCAGCGCGATGGTGTTGTTCAGATTGGCACCGAGCGCCAGACCGGCTTTCCAGAGCCGCTCCACATCGCTCATGAAGCCGAAGGTGCGGGCGCGGGAGATCTCGTTGCGGAACACACCCGGGCTCATCTCATAAGAAAGCCGCTGACGGCCGATCAGCGGCGAGGAAAAATCGATCTCTACATCGAGATGGAAGCCGGCGTGCGGAAGGATCTCGCCCCAGCTCTCCCCTTCTTCGACGCGCACCGGTCTCAAGACCTTGATGAAACGGCGCGGAGCGGGCAGCTCGCGAAGGCCAACCTCGTCGATCAGCTCGACGAACGGCGCGGCGCTGCCGTCCATGATGGGGACTTCTTTGCTGTCGATCTCAATGATGCAGTTGTCGACTGCGAGACCGCGCAGGGCCGCAAGCAGATGCTCGACCGTGCCGACGGTGACGCCGGCATCATTGCCAAGCACGGTGCATAAGGTGAGGTTCTTGACGTATTCGACGTTGGCGGGAATTTCTGCGACCACTCGGCCGCGCTTGGTGACAAGAAAACGGAGGCCAGTATCGGCAGCTGCAGAATGCAGAATGACCGAAACTGGCGCTCCGCTGTGGACCCCCGTCCCTGTCACCTCGATCTCGCGCGCAATTGTCGTTTGCCGCGCGCCGATGAATCGATTCGACATAAGCGCCGTCCCTCGATGCCTTTCCGGCGACAGCCGCCAAGTGAGCCTCGGCGACCTCCCACCCCCGGTGATTGTCCGCGTCCCAGTTCGCGATTTGCGTTAACCTTCCTGGGCGTCTTTGCTGCTGCGCCCGTGGAAGAGCAGGGACTGCACGAACAACGTCGTTAACAATTGAACGATAACCTGAGCGCAACAATTGCGACAAATCACGGTTTCTTACACTGTGTTACCGATTAGAATACTTGGCGATTCCGGAGCTAAACTATTTGCGCAGCCGATTGAATAATGCCGGTAGCAACGTCTCATCCTGGGCGCCTGCCTCCGATCGCGAAGCTTCTCCCTCATCCCACCAGCCCTGATCGTCGGCGGCCGACGCTCGCGCGAGCCGGCGGAGTCTGTCGAACGAGGTGCTCTGCGAATCGAGTGCATCTGAGTCCTCTGCACGCCGTCCAAGACTCATGAGGCGTTGCAGAATGCCGCGCCGGGGTTGATCATCGGATGCTGAAACACCTTCGCCCGACGTTCGCACGCGCGCCCCAGTAGCATATCCCACCTTGGCGCGGTACTCCCGCTGTGCGAGCGGTGGAAAATCTTCGACATCGGGCATGCGCCGCCCGCCCCTGCGAATATCCGCCGGCGGCCGTGGCCTGAATGGCTCCGGATCGCCGTCGATGGCATCGTCCTCATCGGCAAGCGTACGCGCCGGCTGCCGCGGCCACGTCATATGCGAGAAGCCTTCCTCGATGAGGACGTCGCCAGGGGCGCGCCATGACTCGCGCGGTGATTCGCGCGGTGGATTGCCGGCGCCCTCATAATCTTCGTACGCTAATCCATGCCCTTCGCCTTCGTCCCCATAACCGATGGCCTCCGATAGGCGCCGGCGCAGATCATCATTCTCGCCGTCCCCGTAGGGCTCCTCCATCGTCTCGTGCACGGCGGCTGCGCCGGCGGGTTGCGTGGCGTGTGCGCGCAGCTCCGGAGGGCTGGCGGCAGCCTCCGCCATCTCGCTCATTCGCGCCATGCCCGATGCCACGATCGAGACGCGCACGCGATCGCCGAGAGTTTCGTCAAAGGTTGCACCGACGATGACATTGGCCTCCGCATCGACCTCCTGGCGCACGCGGCTCGCCGCCTCGTCCACCTCATAAAGCGTCAGATCCCGGCCGCCGGTGATCGAAAGCAAAAGGCCCTTTGCACCCTTCAGCGACACATCGTCGAGAAGCGGGTTGGCGACGGCTTCCTCCGCGGCGTTGGAGGCCCGCTTCTCGCCCGAAGCTTCACCGGTCCCCATCACAGCCGAGCCCATGCCGCTCATGACGGTGCGCACGTCAGCGAAGTCGAGATTGATCAGACCTTCCTTGATGATGAGGTCGACGATGCACGCAACGCCCGAATAGAGGATCTGGTCGGCGAGCACGAATGCTTCGGCAAACGTCGTCTTCTCATTGGCGACGCGAAACAGGTTCTGGTTCGGGATAACGATCAGCGTATCGACGTACTTGCGGATTTCGGTGATGCCGACCTCCGCGGTGCGCATGCGCCGCGCGCCTTCGAAATGGAACGGCTTTGTTACAATTCCAACAGTGAGAATGCCGAGCTCTTTGGCGGTGCGGGCGATAACCGATGCCGCACCCGTTCCCGTCCCGCCACCCATGCCGGCGGCGATGAAAACCATGTGCGAGCCCGCGATCTGCGAGCGAATGTCTTCGACTGCCTCCTCGGCGGCCGCCTCGCCGATCTCCGGTTTTGAGCCGGCTCCCAATCCTTCCGTGAGGTTGACGCCGAGCTGCAGGCGGTGCTCGGCGCTTGAGGCCGCGAGCGACTGCGCATCGGTGTTGGCGACAACGAAATCAACGCCACTGAGGCCGGCGGTGATCATGTTGTTGATGGCGTTGCACCCGGCCCCGCCGACACCGACGACCGTGATCCGCGGCTTCAAGTCGGTGAGCTTGGGAAGCTGCAGCTTGATGCTCATCGGGTGCGCGTGCCCCCATATACCGCTCGACCGAGCCCTCGAAGCATTAGCCCCCTCCCCGTTCTTGCCGCCCGGCGGTTGCCCGGGGGCGCTTAGGTCGGCTTACCTATCCGAAACCCGCCTTGAGCCATTGCCCCACACGCCCGAAATAACCGGCCTCCAAAGCTTCGCCGTCTCTGCACGCCGTGACCTCCTCACCGCCCGCGGCGGCAACAGCAAGGAGACCAGAAACTGTTGAAAACGCAGGACTGGAGACGCTTTGCGGCAGCCCGGCAACCTGCTGTGGCTTGGCGACCCGAACCGGGCGCCCCAGCGTGTTGGCGGCGAACTCACCGATCCCTACGAGTCCGCTCGTGCCACCTGTCAGCACCACGCGCTCGCTGGCATAGGCGGTCACCCCGGCCAAATCCATCCGCTCGCGGACGAGGCCCAAAATGCTCGCAACTCGGGGGCGGATGATCCCGGCAAGTTGCGCCTTCGTCGCACGACCGCGTGCGCCCTCCTCCTCGCCTGCGGGCGCATACGAAAAAGCCTCATGCTCGTCCGACCGAGCAACAATCATAGTGCCATATAGCGTCTTGATTCGCTCGGCTTCCGCAAGTGGCGTCTGCAACGCGTGCGCGATGTCGTGGGTGATGTGATGACCGCCGACCGGCACCGTCGCGGCGTGGATGAAGTGACCCTCGGCAAAAGCGGCGACCGTCGCCGTGCCGCCGCCGATATCGATGCAGGTCACGCCGAGCCGGCGCTCCTCCTCGCTCGTGGCGGCGATTGCGCTGGCGTAGGGCGCGGCTACGAGCGCACGCACCGACAGGTAGCAGCGCTCAACCACCAAAAGGAGATTGCGGATGGGGGCCTCGTCGGCGGCAATCGTATGCAGGTCGGCGGCCAGCCGCTTTGCCGCCATGCCGCGGGGATCGCGACTCTCGGCCTGGCCGTCGAGATGAAATCCGATCCTGTTGAGGTGGATGAGCGTGCGTCCCTCGCGCTCGGCCCATGAGCGGCCACCGGCCATCAAGCGTGCAATGTCGCCTGCCCGCACAACCCCGCCTGCGACATCCACCGTGGCGGTGAAGGTCGAAGATTGCAGCCGACCGCACGAGACAGAGACAAACACATCCTCCAGCGTCACGTGGGCCATCCGCTCCGCTTGGGCGATCGTTGCGCGCACAACAGCTTCCGCCTCGGCAAGGTCGGTGATGACGCCGCCCTTGAGCCCCCGCGCGCGCAGGTGGCCAATACCGAGAACGATTGCTTGCCGGGCTGCCCCGGGGCGCTCTGCTGGCTCGAGCGCGGCAATGATGCAAGCAACCTTGCTCGTCCCGATATCAAGCAGGCCGACGATCTCCGCGTCCCTGCTGGCTGTCTTCTCGCGGCTCAGCATCGTCAGCTCCTCGCCTGGCTTTGCGTGGCAAGCGCGGTTGGCGCACCTGCACGTTGGGGATCGGGGCGCACCGTGATGCGTCCACGCGTGCGCAAATCGATGATCAGGTCATGGCCGGCCAGAAGCTTGCCGAGGCCGTGGGCCGACGACAGCGCAGCGAAGGCGTTCGCCTCGCGATCGGCGCCAAGGTGCACCGTCACACGGTCCTTCAAGTGCAGTGTCCAGCGGCGCTCGCCGACCCGCTCAGCCATCTCGAAACGCTCCCTGATGCGCGGGTAGCGCCTCACCAGATCGAGGAGCGCCTGAGCTTGTTCGCCAGCGCCTTCGCCGGTTACGCGCGCCAGGCCCCGATACGTTCCCGGTTTCACGCCCGAAAGCACCTGCCCCGTCGCATCGATCAGATACTCGCGATCGCCCCGCCGCCAGAGAGCCGCCGGCTCGCGCTCGGTGACGTGGACGTCGAGGGAACCGGGAAAGACGCGGTTGATGCTGGCGGCCGCGATCCAGGGCAGCTTCTCGATGCGCTTGCGGGCGGCGGTGCTGTCGAAGCTCAGAAGCGAACGTGCATTGGTCAGATCGATGGCGTCGAAAATATCCATGTCGGACGCGAAGCGCTGGCCGCTCAGGGCAACCTGGTCGATGCGCAATCCGGTCCAGTAGAGCACCTCATCCGCCGTGGGCAGCAGCGGTGCGATGTTGCGCGTCTGGCGGCCGCCGTCGGTCAGAAGCGAGAAGGCCAGAGCGCCAGACAACGCGGTAAAGACCGCGAATCCGAGCCTGCGTCCGTACGCGCGCTTGCGCACCCTTGGTCTGCGCGTGGACGGGGCAAGTGCTACGGATCCGGTCAGAACGCCGGCTGGATTGGCGGAAGATGGGAGGGTCGCGACCGGATCGAGCGATGGTGCACCGTGCACCCGCTGCGAGACCTCAGCACCGCCCCCTACCTGTTGCAACTCGCTTCCTCGACCAACCAGCGCACGAGCTCGCCGAACGACCAACCCGCATATTGAGCCAGCTCGGGTACCAGCGAAGTCTCAGTCATCCCCGGCTGGGTATTGACCTCAAGGCAGATGAGCTCGCCTGCCTCATCGGTCCTGTCGTCGTATCGAAAATCCGCCCGCGCCGTGCCACGACAGCCGAGCGCCCGGCAGGCGGCCTCCGTGTATTTCCGGACCAATTGGTAAACATCCGGTAAAATGTCGGCCGGCAGCACGTGCCGAGAGCCTCCGGGTGCGTATTTGGCCTCGTAGTCATAAAAGGCGAGCCCCTTTTGCGGCACGATCTCGATGACCTCGCTCACGAAGTCGCCAATCACCGCGCAGGTGAGCTCGCGGCCGGGAATGTAGCGCTCAACCATCACCAGCTCGTCGGAGCCGTTGTTGCCGATCAGCTCGGGCGGGGCCTCGGCACCCGCGGCGACGATGACCACCCCGACGCTTGAGCCTTCTGTAACCGGCTTCACAACATAGGGCGGCTCCAGGATGTGACGCTTAAGCGCCTCCCTGCGCGTCACGACCTCGGCGTCGGCGACCGGAACGCCGACGGCACGCATGACGTCCTTGGCGCGCTCCTTGTGCATGGCAAGGGCGGAAGCCAGCACGCCCGAATGCGTATAGGGAAGGCCGAGGCACTCGAGCACGCCCTGAATGCACCCGTCCTCGCCGAAGCGGCCGTGCAGCGCGTTGAAGCAGACGTCCGGCTTGATCTCCGTGAGCCTGGCGGCAACGTCGCGGCCCACGTCGAGGGGCGAGACACGATAGCCCTCGCCTTCCAGCGCGGCGGCAACCGCTGCACCCGACTTGAGGCTGATCTCGCGCTCCGCCGACCAGCCGCCCATCAGCACGGCGACGTGGTCGCGCGTGCGTGGCGGTGCTTGTGCGATCATGAGACGGTGGCCTTCGCGAGCGCTTCTCCGGTCGGGCACCCCGGCAGGGGAAGCCCTAAGCGGATGATCTCCCACTCGAGCAAGATGCCCGAGCGCGCCTTCACCCGCGCCCGCACGGTTTCGCCCAGGCGCTCGATGTCCTCCGCCGTGGCGCTGCCCTCGTTGATGAGGAAGTTGCAGTGCATGTCGGACACCTTGGCCCCGCCCACGCGCAACCCGCGGCAGCCCGCCTCGTCGATCAGCTTCCAGGCGCTCGTGCCCGGCGGGTTCTTAAAGGTCGAGCCGCCGGTGCGCTCGCGGATCGGCTGGTTTTTCTCGCGATAGTCGGCAACGTCGTCCATCTCGCGCAGGATCGCGGCCGGATCACCGGGCTCCCCCTGGAACAGCGCCTCGGTCAGGATGAAGTCGCCGGGCACGCTCGCGTGCCGGTAGGTGAGCCCCATGTCGGCCAGCGAAAGCGTGTGCACGTTGCCCTGCCGGTCCACGGCGCGGGCTTCAACGAGGACGTCCTTGGTCTCGCGCCCGTGCGCGCCGGCGTTCATCCTCAGGGCCCCGCCGATCGATCCGGGAATGCCGCGATAGAATGCAAGCCCAGCGACGCCAGCCTCGGCGGCGGCGCGGGCAACTTTCACGTCGGGAACGGCGGTGCCGGAGCGGACACGGTGGCAAGGCTCCGCCGCGTTGACCGCAGCAAAGCCGCGCCCCAGCCGGATGACAAGGCCCGGCAGCCCGCCATCGCGCACCAGCAGATTGGAGCCGAGACCGATTGCGGTCACCGGCAGGTCGGATGGCGCGTGCTTGAGGAAATAGGCCAGATCGGCCTCGTCCGCCGGGGAAAACAGCACCTGCGCCGGACCACCGACCCGGAACCAGGTGATATCGGCGAGCGCAACGTTGGCGGCAAGCCGACCTTTGAGATCGGGCAGCCGCGCTTTGAGGTCGGCGGTGAGGTCGGGAAACGTCAAAACGGGGCGCCTCCGGCGCAAAGCTTAAGCCGCCTTCTTAGCACAACGCCACGGTCTCACATTGCGCCTCGGCGCTCGGCACGATGCGGCTCCTCGTCCCCAAGCCAATCGGGAAGCGCGTGCGCCCATTCGGTCGAGTTGCCCGCGCCGAGGCAGACGACAATGTCGCCGGGGCGCAGGTCGCGGCGCAGAACTGGTGCGAGATTGCGCGGGTTGTCGATGGAGATCACGGACGAATGCCCGGTAGCGCGAATGCCGTCCGCCACACGGCGATGGTCGATGTCCTTGATGGGCTGCTCACCCGCCGTATAAAGCGGCCCCACGATGACGCTGTCGGCGTCGCGGAAGCTTGCGCAGAACTCGCTGAAGAGATTGTGGACCCGCGTGTAGCGATGCGGCTCAAAGACCGCGATCAGGCGCCCGCGCACTCCAGGGCGTGCCGCTGCCAGCACAGCTGCGATCTCCGTCGGATGGTGGGCGTAGTCGTCGTAGATCGCCGCGTCGTTCCAGGTTCCCGTCAGCTCGAACCGCCGTTTCACGCCGGTATAGCTCGCAAGGCCCCTGCGGATCGCCCCATCCGACAAGCCCGCTTCGGTGGACGCCGCAATCGCGGCGAGCGCGTTAAGTGCGTTGTGCTCGCCGAGGATCGGAATCGACCAGTCGCGGAGCGCTCTCTTACCGCCACGAACGCGGGACCCGAGGTCGACATCGATTACGATCGCGCCGCGCTGGTGGCGCAACCCCGCCAGAACGAGATCGGCACCAGGCGTGGTGCCGTATGTCAGAAGGCGGCGGCCATCACGGCGCAGCTCAAGTCGTTCGATCATTTCGCCCACCACCGGCTGGTCGATGCAGGTGACGGCAAGCCCATAGAAGGGAATGTTGCGGAAGAACGTCTCGAACTCCTTGTGCATGTTCTCGACGGACTTGAAGTAATCGAGGTGCTCAGGGTCGATGTTGGTGACAATGCCGATCTCGGTCGGAAGCTTGACGAAGGTCCCGTCCGACTCGTCCGCCTCCACGATCATCCATTGGCCTTTGCCGAGCCGCGCGTTCGTGCCCCAGTCGTTCATGATGCCGCCGGAGATCACGGTGGGATCAAACTTGCTGGCGGTGAAGATGTGAGCGATCAGCGAGGTCGTCGTCGTCTTTCCGTGCGTGCCCGTCACCGAGATCGTGGAATAGAGCCGCATCAACTCCGCCAGGATCTCGGCGCGGCGAATGACGGGCAATCCTTTGGCACGTGCCGCTTCCAGCTCCGGGTTGCTGGCCTTCACCGCACTCGAAATGACGACCGAACGCGCCCCGACGAGGTTCACGGGATCATGACCGACGAAGACGCGCACGCCCTTGGCGCGCAAGCGGCGGACGTTTGCGCTGTCCTTCTGGTCGCTTCCCTGAACCGAATACCCCTTGGCCTCCAGAATCTCGGCGATGGCACTCATGCCGATTCCGCCAATGCCGATGATATGGAAGGTGCCAATCTCGCGGGGCATCTGCATGGTTGGTCTTCCCTCGTCCCCTTTTTCCGCCGTCTAATGGCGCGCGCTTCGTGGCCCGCTTATGGCACCAGCGGCAGTCAGCGATCGCTCCGGCTCCATCAACGTCTCGACGAGATCGGCCAGCCGCTCCACCGCGTCGGGGCGCCCGAGGCTCTTGGCGGCCGCTGCCGCCGCGGCAAGACTATCAGGATCACCGACAAGTGTACCGATGTCGCGGGCCAGCCGCTCAGGAGAAATATCCTTCTGCTCGATACACCAAGCCGCACCCGATTCGGCAAGCCTTGCCGCATTTTGCAGCTGATCGTTGTCGAGCGCGTGCGGCAGCGGAACCAGAATCGACGGGCGCCCGATGACCGTCAGCTCGGCGACCGTTGAGGCCCCAGACCGGGCGATGACAAGGTGCGCCTTTGCCAGGCGCTCCGGCAAGTCGGCAAAGAACGCCGCCACCTCGGCAGGGATGCCGAGTTGCCGGTAGCCGGCCACGACGCCCGCCACGTCCTCCGAGCGCGCCTGTTGGACGACATGCAGGCGGCGGCGCACGTCTTCGGGCAGCAGCGCCAGGGCCGGCGGCACGGCCTGGGAGAAGAACCGCGCCCCCTGGCTGCCGCCGAACACGACGAGGTCAATGGGGCCGTCCGGGTCCGGGCGCCGATAGGGTTGGCGCGCGGCCTCGACGACGGCGGCACGGACCGGGTTGCCCGTGAGCCTGGCCTTGGCTTGCAGCTCGGGGCCTAAGAACTTTGTCGTCTCAAACGAGGTGGCAATGCCCGTCACGCCTTTGGCAAGCATGCGATTGGCGCGGCCGAGGACGGCGTTCTGCTCGTGCAGGACGGTTGCAATCCCGCGCAAGCGCGCCGCCTTGAGCGGAGCGAACGTGGGATAGCCGCCAAATCCCACGACGGCCTTGGGTTTGAGCTTGCGCAGGAGGCTGAGCGCGGCGGCGAGGCCGCGCGCGAGCACAAATGCGGTGCGAACTATCGTGACTGGCGAGCGGCCCGCAAGCGTGGCCGCCGGCACGTGATAGATATTGCGGGCCGGAAAGCCGGTGCCGTAGCGGTCCCCGCGCATGTCGGTCACGAGATCGACCTTAATGGCGCGGCGCTGAAGCTCCTCGGCAAGCGCTTGAGCGGGGAACAGATGGCCTCCCGTGCCGCCCGCCGCCAGTAGAACCAATGGTTCGTCTTTTGTCACTTTCGCACCGATCCTGCCGGTTCGGGACCGACACCGCCTGGCAACAATCGCGGCTTTTTGAGACGCGCGGCATCCGCGCGGCGGCGCGTCAAGGCGAGCAGCATCCCGAGCGTAATCGAGACTGCCAACATGGACGAGCCGCCCGCGGAGATGAAGGGCAGCGTTATGCCCTTGGCCGGCAGCAAGCCCACGTTGACGCCCATGTTGATCAATGCCTGCAGCCCGAATAGGAGCGCAAGGCCCTGAATGGAAAGGCGCGTCGCAGCATCGGGCTCCTGTGCCGCCTTGACCAGCGCGCGCATGACAACGAATGCAAATAGGCCGACGAGAACGAGGCAGGCGATCACCCCGTACTCCTCGGCGACGACGGCAAAGATGAAGTCCGTGTGCGCATCGGGAAGCACGGTCTTGATCGTGCCTTCCCCCGGCCCGCGCCCCAGGAACCCGCCTTCCGAGAACGACTTCATCGCGCGGTCGACCTGCGAGTTGTCGCCCGGGAGCGGGATAAAGAAACGATCAATGCGCAAGCGGACGTGGTCGAAGGTCGAGTAGGCGAAGGCCAGACCGAGCGCACCGCATAAGCCGACCATGCCCGCGCCCAGCAGCGGCTGGCCCGAAAGATAGAACAAGGCTCCCCACACCACGCTTATGAGCAGCGTCTGGCCGACGTCGGGTTCGGCGAGCAACAGGCCGGCAACGAGCGCAGCCATGAGAATGGCAAGCGGCAGCGCCGGCATGTCCTTGCGTGTCTCGCTTTCCGCAAAAAGCCACGCCGACAAGATGACGAAAGCCGGTTTGGCGAACTCAGAGGGCTGCAGCGAATGGCCGCCAATGGACAGCCAGCGCCGCGCCCCGTGGATCTCGGGGCCGACGAAATGCACGGCGATCATCCCGCCAAACGAAACCAGGAACAACACAAGCGCAAAGCGTCGCACGCTGCGCGGCGAGAACAGCGACACGGCAAGCATGATGAAAACGCCAACCGCGGAGAACAGCAAATGCCGCTCGACGAAGTAGTAGGTGGGCAGGCCCTTCTTGATGGCGACCGCCGGACTTGCGGCAAGCGACAGCACGAGGCCCGCGCCGACGATCGCCAGGATGGCGCCCACCAGTACGTGGTCGATGGTGAACCACCATTCGGCAACGCGGCTTCGGTCGGCGCGCGACACCCTCATGCGCTCCTCCCATAGAGGGAAACACCGGGAAGCTCGGATACGAGCGCACGGAAGGCATCGCCGCGCACCTCGAAGTTGCGGTACTGATCAAATGAAGCGCAGGCCGGCGACAAGAGAACGACCGGCTCGTGGGCCGCGCTCGCGCCTGCGTCGCGTGCCGCCACTGCGACCGCCGTTTGCAGCGTCCCGCAGCGCTCGAACGGCACCTTGCCGTCAAGCGTCGTCGCGAACACCTCCGTCGCTTCGCCGATGAGGTAGGCTTTAGCAACGCGGGAAAAGAGCGGCTTTAAGCCGGCGATGCCGCCCTCCTTTGGCTTGCCGCCGAGGATCCAATAGATATCGCCGGCAAAGGACGACAGGGCTTTTTCCGCGGAGTCGGCGTTGGTGGCCTTGGAATCGTTGACGAACAGCGTGCGGCCCTGCCGCCCGAGCTCCTCCAAGCGGTGCGCCAACCCCGGGAAGCTGCGCAGGCCCGCCGCGATCGCTTTCGCGAGTAGCGGGTTGGGCAGCAGCATCAGGGAAGCGGCAGCGGCGCAGGCGTTCTCGGCATTGTGCGCTCCCCGCAAGGGGCCAACGCCGGCAAGGTCGGCGACCTGCGTCGTGCGACCGCCCTCGTGCACGACAATGCGCGAGCCCGCGACCCCGATCTCGCACTCCGCGTTGACGCGCGTCGACAGGCGCAGGACTGCGGCCGGGCCGCCGTCGTCGGCATTGCCGCGCAAGTCTGCTGCGATTTCCCGGCAATACGCATCGTCCACGCTGACGACGACCTTGTGCGCCTTGCGCACCAACTGCGCCTTCACGGCGGCATAATTCTCGATCGTACCGTGGCGGTCGAGATGGTCCGGCGTGATGTTGAGCAGCACGCCCACCGTCGGATCGAGGCTCGGTGCTAAGTCGATCTGGTAGGAGGAGCACTCCACGACGTAGTGGCGCCCCGGCGCGAAGGGTTTGAGCGACAGCATCGCGGTACCGATATTGCCGCCGACCTCAACCTCGCGGCCGGCCCCCCGAAGAATGTGCGCAACTAGCGCCGTCGTCGTCGACTTGCCGTTGGTTCCGGTGATGGCGATGAATGGAACCTCGAAGGGTTGCAGCCGCCGCTCGCGCACGAAAAGCTCCAGATCGCCGATCACCTCGACGCCGGCGAGTTTCGCCTGCCTTGCCGCCCAGTGCGGCTCGGGATGCGTCAGGGGAATACCGGGCGCAAGCACGAGCGCGGCATAGGTCGCCCAATTTGTCTCTTTCAGGTCGGCGGTGGGAATGCCGGCCTCGGCCGCAGCGGCAAGGCTCTTGGCACTGTCGTCGCTCGCAACGACGTCTGCACCTCCCTCCATGAGCGCTTTTGCCGTCGCAATGCCCGAGGTGCCGAGGCCAAAGACCGCGACATGCTTACCCGCGAACGTCGTGATGCGAATCATTGCGGAAATCTAACGCGATTGGCCCGAATTTCGTCGCGGCTCAACGCAGCTTTAATGTGGCGAGCCCGACGAGAGCAAGCACCACCGAGATAATCCAGAAGCGCACGACCACCGTCGATTCCTGCCAGCCCTGCTGCTCGTAGTGGTGGTGCAGGGGCGCCATACGGAATACGCGCTTGCCCGTCATTCGGTAGGATGTGACCTGGATGATGACCGACAACGTCTCCAGCACGAAGAGGCCGCCGACGATAGCAAGCACGATCTCGTGCTTGGTCGCGACCGCGATGGCGCCCAGCGTCCCGCCGAGCGCGAGCGAGCCTGTGTCGCCCATGAAGATCATGGCGGGCGGCGCGTTGAACCACAAGAATCCGAGGCCAGCGCCGATGAGCGCGCCGCAGATGATCGAAAGCTCGCCGGTCCCGGCGACGTAATGGATCTGAAGATAGCCGGCGAATTTCGCGTTGCCGATCAAATAAGAGATGAGGCCAAAGGTTGCGGCGGCGATCATCACCGGCACGATGGCGAGCCCGTCGAGGCCGTCGGTGAGGTTGACCGCGTTGCCGGCTCCGGCGATGACGAGGACGCCAATGAGAACGAAGAACGGCCCGAGGACGATAACAACGTTCTTGAAGAACGGAACGGTGAGCACGTCGGAGATGTCAGGCGGCCCTAGCCACATCACGAAAATGGTTGCGACGGCTGCGACCAGCACCTCGATGCCCAGGCGCAACCGGCGCGAGAACCCCGACGTCGTACGCCGCGTCACCTTCAGGTAGTCATCATAGAAGCCGATGGCGCCGTAGCCGAGGGTGACGCTCAGCACGATCCAGATGTAGGGATTGCCCAGATGGGCCCACAGCAGCGTCGACACGGTGACGCCGGCAATGATCATGAGCCCGCCCATTGTCGGGGTTCCAAGTTTCAAAAGGTGGCCTTTGGGGCCGTCGTCGCGGATCGGCTGGCCCTTACCCTGCTTCACGCGCAACAGATCGATAATGCCGGGGCCGAACAGCATAACGAACAGGAGCGCGGTGAAGATGGCCCCGCCGGTGCGGAAGGTGATGTAGCGGAAAACGTTCAGGACCCCGATCTGGTCGCTGAAGTTCACGAGCTCATAAAGCATCCGTCCCCTCCAACAGCGGCAATCCGCACCTACTAGCGGCTTGCGAGTCCCACGCGGCCTTCCTCGCCCTTACCCATCAGCGCCTCCACCAGCGGCGCCATATGCGATCCGAGCGAACCCTTGATCATCACCACGTCGCCTGTACGAACAGCGGCGAGAAGCGGGGCCAAGATGCCTTGCGACGTCTCGGCCCAGTGCCCGCGCCGTCCCGCTGGCAGCGCCGCAAACAGGCGGTGCATGTTGGGGCCACAGGCAAAGACCAGATCGACGTCGGCGGCGTCAACTGGTTCTTTGAGGTCCTCGTGCAGGCGCCCGGCCTCCTCACCCAGCTCCAGCATATCGCCAAGGACGGCCACGCGCCGCCCATAGCGGTCACGTGGCACCGTGGCCATGGCGGCCAGGGCCGAGCACATAGAGGCGGGATTGGCATTATAGCTCTCGTCGATAAGCAGGATCGCGCCGTCATTGAGCTTGACCTCCAGGCGGGAGCCACGGCCTTTGGCAGCCTTGAGGCCGGCGAGCGCCCCAACGGCGGCTTCCACGTCGGCGCCCAACGCGTCGAGTGCAGCTACGACGGCCAGCGAATTCTGCGCGAAGTGAGCACCCGGAGCGCCGACCCGGTAGGCAACGCGCTTTGCACCAATGCGCACGACGATGTCGGAGCCCTCTGCGCCCAGCGTCCACACCTCGGGCCGAATATCGGCCGCCTCATGGCGGCCGAAGGAAATGATGCGCGCGCCATGCGCCCGGGCTTTCCCCTCAAGAAGCGCGAAGAAGGCGTTGTCGCGGTTGAGAATCGCCGTGCCCTCCGGCTCCAGCCCCAAAAAGATCTCGGCTTTGGCCTCGGCGATCGCGGCAAGCGAGCCGAAGAATTCCAGATGCACCGGCTCCACGGTCGTGACGATGGCAACGTGCGGCCGCACCAGCTTCGCCAGCGGCTCAATCTCGCCGGCGCGGTTCATGCCGATCTCGAACACGCCGTAGCGCGTGCCGGCCGGCATGCGGGCAACGGTCAGCGGCACGCCCCATTGATTGTTGAAGGATCTCTCGGCGGCGTGCGTCGTCCCCACGCGCGCCAAGCAGGCGCGCAACGCTTCCTTGGTTCCCGTCTTGCCGACGCTTCCCGTGACGGCGACGACGCGTGCCACCGACCGCCGCCGTGCCGCGCGCGCAATCCTGCGCAACCCGTCCAGAGGCGCCTCGACGCGCAACAGCGCCCCATCGGATGGCGTGCGCACGTAACCCATTTCGACGAGCGCGGCCGCCGCACCGCGCTCGAATGCGTTCGTAACGAACGCATGACCGTCGCGGGCATCCCGCAGCGCGACGAACACCTCGCCCGGCGCAATCGTGCGCGTGTCGATGGAAAACCCCGTTATAGGATTATCCGGCGCGCCTTCCGCAATTCCCTGGGCGGCCTGCACCAACTCCTCCCACGTCCACAATGCGTCCGTCATGCAGCTAGCCATGCCCCAATGCCTTCAAAACCTCCTCGTGATCTGAGAAGGGGAGCACCTTGTTGCCGACGATCTGACCGGTTTCGTGGCCTTTGCCGGCAACGATGAGAACATCGCCCTCGGCCAGCATCGCGACGCCGGCATCGATTGCCTGGGCCCGATCGCCGATCTCGCGCGCGCCGGTTGCACCGGCGAGGATTTCTGCGCGGATCGCTTCAGGGTCCTCGCTACGCGGGTTATCGTCGGTGATGATCACCACGTCGGCTTTCTTGACGGCGATCGCCCCCATGATCGGCCGCTTGCCCTTGTCGCGGTCCCCACCGCAGCCCAGGACACAAATCAATCTGCCCGTTGCGAACGGGCGCAGGGCATCGAGCACGGCGGCGAGCGCCTCGGGTTTGTGCGCGTAATCGACGACGGCGAGGCCGCCGCGTGCCTCGCCCACAATCTCAAGCCGGCCCTTAACGCCTACTAGGCTCTGCAGGGCCGGCAGCACGCGGCCTGCTGACTCGCCTGCCGCAATCGCCAGCCCCGCCGCCACCAGCGCATTCGAGGCCTGGTATTCGCCCAAGAGCGGCAGACGCACGTCGAACACCCGGCCTTCGCACCCGACCGACATACGTTGTCCGAACCCCTCGCGCACCAGCCTTTGCAGCTTGAGGTCCTCTCCCGCCCGGCCGACCGTGAACAGGCGCCGGCCGCTCTGCTGTATGGCGGCGATGACGGCAGCGGCCTCCGCGCCGTCGGCGTTCACGACGGCCGTGCCGTCGGGCGGCAAGAGCTCGGTGAACAATCGCAGCTTGGCCGCCAGGTACCCCGCCATGTCCGGGTGGTAGTCGAGATGGTCGCGGCCGAGGTTGGTGAAGGCGGCTGCCTTGAGCCGGACGCCGTCGAGCCGGTGCTGATCGAGGCCGTGGGAGGAGGCCTCGAAGGCCAAATGCGTGACGCCTTCGCCGGCAAGCTCGGCAAGCGTGTTGTGCAAAGTGACGGGATCGGGAGTCGTCAGCGCGCCATAGACGTTTCCATCGGGCTTGACGAGACCAATGGTCCCAAGTGAAGCGCTTCGGTGCCCGAGGGCTGCAAAGATCTGGCGCGCAAAATCGGCGACCGAGGTCTTGCCGCTGGTTCCGGTCACCGCAACCACCGTCTCGGGCTGGGCATCGAAGAAGCGCGCGGCCATCAGCGCAAGCGCGCGTCGCGGGTCCTGTGCTCGCAACAGCGGCACGGCCTCGACGCCGGCGACCTCGGCTTGAGCACCCGCCACCACGGCGACCGCGCCCTTGGCGATGGCATCGGAAATGAAACGGGCACCATCGGCCTTGGTGCCGGCAATCGCTACGAACACAAAGCCCGGTCGCACGAGCCGGCTGTCGGCACAAATGCCGACGACCTCGATGGCCGCGGCATCGGCCGGAGCCGTCGCGTCGGCCCCTATGAGGGAGGAAAGGAGCATGTGTTCTTGGGCCTATCTGGCAATTGACGCTTAGGGATTGCGTCACCGAGCTTCATATTTTGCGGGCGAAGCGGCGTCAAACGTCATGCCGGCCGGGGCCGCAACAGCCGTTGCCGGCAGCATACCGAGCAGGGGGCCGATGCGGGCAATAATGCGGCCCGTCGTGGGCGCGGCGTTCAAAGCGGCGAGCACCTCGCCGCCGGCGGCATCGGTCGGCTTTGGCTCAAACAGCAGGGTGAAGACCAGGTATTTCGGCCGGTCCATGGGAAAGGCTGCAAGAAAAGACGAGATTACCGCCTGCTTGCGATAGCCGCCAGGCCCCGGTATCTCCGCAGTGCCCGTCTTGCCGCCGACTGCATAGCCGGCAACGCTCGCGCGTTTGCCGGTTCCGGCCGGGTCGATCACGTTGCGGCGCATCAGCTCGCGAAGACGCGCGCTTGTTTCGGATTGCACGAGCGGCACCTTCGCCTGTCCGGCATCGGCCCGACGTTTGATGAACGTCGGGAGCACGCGGTTGCCGCCGTTGACGAGAGCAGATGCCGCCGCCGCGAATTGCAGCGGTGCCACGGCGAGCCCGTGACCATAGGCGATGGTCATGGCCTCGATCTCGTGCCATTGCTCCGGCAGTTGCGGCGCGGCGACCGGCCCGGTTTCCGTCTTTATAGAATCGAGGAGCAGCAACTGCTGCAAGAAGGCCTGCATCCGCTCGGGCCCCGCCTGTAAGGCCAGCATGGCGGCGCCGACGTTTGAGGAATGAATAAAGATCTCGGCGACCGACAGCGGCCGGCCAAGAGGATGCAGATCGCGGATGGTGTAGGGGCCGGCGGCGAGCGGCTTGCGCACGTCGACGATGGTCCCGAGCGTGGCCAACTTTGCGTCGAGCGCCATGGCAACCGTGACGGTTTTGAAGACCGAGCCCAGCTCGAAAGTGCTGCTCGCAATCTTGTCGATACGGGCCTTCTCCAGGCTCATGGCCGGGCGCGCGGGATCCACTTGCGGGAATGACGCCGACGCCAGGATCTCGCCGGTAGCGACGTCGAGCACGAGGCCGGCTGCCCCTTGCGCCTTGTAACGCCGCATGGCGCTGGCAAGCTCGGCCTCGACCGCGTGCTGCACGCCGATATCGAGCGACAAGCGCACGGGCGCGCGCTCGGTCAACGTTGCCCCCTGCACCGCCTCCACGCCGACCACTTCATCAACATAACGCTCGATGCCCGCCATGCCCTTGTTGTCGATGTTCACATACCCGAGCACGTGGCCGGCGAGCGTGCCGCCGGGATAGGCGCGCCGCAACTCACGCCGGAAATCGAGCCCCGGAAGCCCGAGGTCGTGAATCGCCTGCGCCGTCTTGGGCGAAAGCCCGCGGCGGATCCACACGAAGCGGCGGGTGCGGTTGGCGAGGTCCTTTCTCAGTCCCTCCTGATCGAGATCGGGAAAGACGACGCTGAGCTTCTCCACCACCTCGTCGCGATCGAGTACATAAGCGGGATCCGCAAACAGCGAGTAGGCCTCGACGTCGGTCGCGAGTAGACGCCCGTTGCGGTCGACGATATCGGGCCGCGCGTAGCTCCCGTCGACGACCTCACTGAGCGAGGAGGTGATGTCGGGCTCGCTCGGCAGCGCAAGGCGCACGAGCTGGCCGGCGACCGCTACGAAGGCAAGCGCCATCAGGATCATTGCAATCAGTGTCCTCAGCGGCCCGTTGGCGCTCGGCCGGCGCGGCAGGGGCGGTCGGGTTTGCGGGCGCGTGGCGGTGGCGCGCATCTCAATTCCCCTTTTCCACCGAGGCAGCGGGCTCGCCCATGGCGGCAAGCGCACGCGCCAGCGCTTCCTCGGGGTTCGCCACGAGTTGCTGCTCGCTCGCAGGTCTTAAGCCTTGCGCGCGGGCGATGGGCTCAATGCGGTCGGGGCGCCCAAGGTGAGCCCGCTCGGCCTTCAAGACGGCGATGTCTCGCCGCGCTTCCTCGATGGCGCGCTCTTGGGCTTGGACGCGGTCCTCCAGGAGCCGCGTATCGTAATTGATGGCGTACAGCAGGAAGGCGCTTGCGAGCGCGAGGGCGAGGGTGCCAAGAATGACCATACGCATGAGCAAACCACTCCAACGCCGGAAGCTAGGCTTCAATCGATGGCAACCCTGGCAGGACCTCCTCCGGCGGCCAGGCTGGCGCGTCGGTGCGCACGGCGGCCCTTGCCCGTGCCGATCTGGCGCGCGGGTTCACCTCAAGTTCTCCTTTCAAAGGAGTTAACGGCCGGTAGTTAAGAATTCGGAAACTTGGGGACGAGGATTTTATCGATCGCTCGGGGAGATGGCGCGATCCGCGCGCTTGCTTGCCCGATCGCGAGGCCAAGAAGCGCTTTGCGATGCGATCCTCCAGAGAGTGGAAGGTGACGACGACGAGCCGACCGCCGGGCTTCAAGCAGCGCTCGGCCGCACTAAGCCCCTTTACCAGCTCGCCAAGCTCGTCGTTGACGTAGATTCGCAGCGCCTGGAACGTGCGGGTGGCCGGATGGCGGCCGTCCGCCCTGCGCGCGCCCAGCACACGGCTAACGATGTCGGCGAGCGCTCGCGTGGTTTGCAGCGGCGCCTCGGCCCGCGCCGCGACGATGGCGCGGGCAATGGCGCGCGAACGGCGCTCCTCGCCAAGCTCGTAAAGGATGCAGGCGAGCCTCTCCTCTTCGGCGCCATTGACGACGTCGGCCGCCGTCGGCCCCTCCTGCGACATGCGCATGTCGAGCGGGCCATCCGTTTGGAACGAGAAGCCGCGCGCGGGATCGTCGAGCTGCAGGGAGGAGACGCCGATGTCGAGCACGACGCCGTCGACAAGCCCAAGCCCCTGGCTCTCAGCGACGACGTCCATTGTGCTGAAGGGCGCTTGCGCGACCATCAAGCGACCGGGGAATTCGCTGCAAAGGTCATTCGCGCGGCGTATTGCGCTCGGATCCCGATCGATTGCCAAGACGCGGCAGTCGGCGGCTTGGAGAATGGCGCGGGTGTAGCCACCGGCGCCGAAGGTGCCATCGATATAGACCTCGCCGTCGCGCGGGCCGAGGCTCGTAAGAACCTCGGAGAGCAGCACGGGGATGTGGCGGGCGGACTCTGGCTCAGTGGGCGTACCCGCTGGCCGGCCGCGGCGCACCATCATCCCCGTGCTCCTTCGCTTCCGTCATCCTCCGATGAGGATGGACGGTTCCCCGCGCCGAAGAGCTTGCGCGTGT
>Ga0315553_10000090_pt1 | contig 73538 bp, 78 predicted proteins | sample SalMarSW160140MG_FD_203099 | JGI IMG/M metagenome (GOLD analysis project Ga0315553, IMG submission 203099) | Salt marsh sediment microbial communities from the Plum Island Ecosystem LTER, Massachusetts, United States - Salt Marsh Sediment SW1601-40 ... | reverse complement strand
ATGTCGTGCGTTCTGCCGATAACCCGCTATCGCCGACAGGAGGCGTCGTGGGCTTACGGGGGTCGCTCGCGCCGGATGGCGCCATCGTCAAAGTCGCCGGCATGAAGAACCTGAAGTTCCGGGGTCCCGCCCGCTGCTTCGACAGCGAGGAAGAGGCCTTCGCCGCCGTCAGCGCCAAGAAATACAAGGAAGGCGACGTGATCATCATCCGCTACGAAGGCCCCAAAGGCGGCCCGGGCATGCGCGAGATGCTCTCGACCACGGCGGCGCTTTACGGCCAGGGCATGGGCGACAAGGTCGCCCTCATCACCGACGGCCGCTTCTCCGGCGCCACGCGCGGCTTCTGCGTCGGCCATGTCGGGCCCGAGGCGGCGATCGGCGGTCCCATCGCGCTTGTGCGCGACGGCGACATGATCGTTCTCGACGCCGACAACGGCCTCATCGACATCGAGCTGAGTGCAGACGAGCTCGCGGCGCGCGCCAAGAACTGGAAGGCGCCGAAGTCGTCGTTCCAGAACGGTTATCTGTGGAAGTACGCGAACGAGGTGGGGCCGGCGCGGACCGGCGCCGTGACCCATCCCGGCGGTTCGGCAGAGGTGGTGTGCTATGGCGATATTTAGCGCAAGCACCCTGGGCAACGCGCTCGCCGCGTTCATCCTCCTGGCGCCGGCCGCGGTCGGCGGCGCGGACAACCCGCCGCCTTATACCTCGGCCACCGAGGCCTACCGCCAAGGCGCTAGCGCAATGAAGGATGGCGAGATGGCTGCGGCCGTTCCGGCCCTCGAATATGCGGCCAAGCGTGGCGTGCTCGGCGCGCAGCTCAAGCTCGCGCGCCTCTATGCCTCCGGCCAAGATGTGCCCAAGGACGACGCCAAGGCGTTCTACTACTTCCAGCGCATCGCCGATCAGTACGCCGACATCCCTTCGTCGAGTCCGATCGCGAAATATGTTGGCGAGTCGTTCGTCGCGCTCGGTCAATACTATGTGGGCGGCATTCCGGCCATGTCGCTTCAGCCGGATCCTGGCTACGCCGCCGGACTGTTCCGTCACGCCGGCGCCTATTTCGGCAATGCCGAGGCCCAATATCAGCTTGGGCGGCTCTATCTCAAAGGGACCGGCGTGGAGAAAAGCTCGACCATCGCCGCCAACTGGCTCGCCATGGCCGCCCGCAAGCAGCACGCCGCGGCGCAGGCCGTCCTTGGCGAGCTTCTATGGCGTGGCGAAGGGGTGAGCCACAGAGAGGCGAGGGGCCTTGCTCTACTGACGCTCGCCAACGAGAACGCGCAGTCGAGCACCCGCGACGCGGAGTGGATCGGACAGCTCTATCAAGAAGCCTTCACCCACGCCGACAACGCGACCCGTAAAGAGGCCGAGGACCTGCTGCCGCAGCTCGGCGGGCCGAACCGGACGGTCGCGACCACCGCCAAGGCCACGTCGAGCGATCGGATGGCGGCGCCGCCGAGCCATGCCGTCTCCAAACCCTCCGCGCCGGCGCTCTCCGCCGCGAACCAGCCTCAGCTCGGCCCGGTGGACGTGGTACCGCCCGCCGCCATGGGCATGTCCGTCGGCTTCGGCGTTCAGGACGGCGGGCTCGGTCTCCGGCCCTAAAGCGACAGCTCAACGACAATCGGGACGTGATCGGACGGCTTCTCCCAGCTCCGCGGGTTGGGGTCGATCTCGCATGCGACAAGCCTGTCGGCTGCCTGCGGCGACAAGAGCAGATGGTCGATACGTAAGCCGTGGTTCTTCTGCCAGGCGCCCGCCTGGTAGTCCCAGAAAGTGAAGCGGTGCGGCTCGTCGTGGCACGCCCGGAAGGCGTCGGTGAGCCCCAAGTTGACGAGCGCCTGGAAATGAGCGCGGGTCTCCGGGCGAAACAGCGCATCGTCCATCCACGCAGCCGGGTTGTAGACGTCCTCCGGCGCCGGGATGACGTTGAAGTCGCCGGCGATCACGAACGGCTCCTCGAGGGCGAGGAGCGTTTTCACCCGCTCCTTGAGCCGGCTCATCCAAGCGAGCTTGTAGGCGAACTTTTCAGGCGCGCCGTTGCCGTTCGGCAGATAGATGTTCACCACGCGAAGCGCGCCGGACGGCACGGAGATGCAAGCCTCCTGGTAGCGCGCCTGCACGTCTTCCGGATCGCCGGCAAGGCCGGGCGTCACGTCGTCCAGCGGGAGCTTCGACAGCACCGCCACGCCGTTGAAGCCCTTTTGGCCGTGGACGGCGACGTTATAGCCGAGGTCCTCGAACGCCTCCCCCGGGAAGGCCTCGTCGGCGCATTTGATCTCTTGCAGGCAGGCGATGTCGGGCGAGGCCGATTTGAGCCAGGTGGTGGCGGCGTCGATGCGCGCCTTGATGCCGTTGATGTTCCAGGTGGCGATCTTCATGAATGAAAAGTGTCGTATACCAATAAGCGCCGTCATGCCCGGCCTTGTGCCGGGCATCCACGATTTTCGCTTCGCGGGCTTAGAATACGTGGATGGCCGGGACAAGCCCGGCCATGACAAACCAAGGAATTAGACTGCGCTAGATCGAGAAGCTCGTGCCGCAGCCGCAGGACGCCGTGGCGTTCGGGTTCGTGATCTTGAAATGGGCGCCGATCAGCTCCTCGACGAAGTCGATCTCGGAGCCCTTCACGAAATCCGCCGATACGGGGTCGATTGCCACCGTGGCGCCGTCCCGCTCGATGAGAATGTCGTCGGGCGCGGTGTCGGTCGCCAGCTCGAACTTGTATTGGAAACCGGAGCAGCCGCCGCCCTCGACGCTGACCCGGAACAGGCTCGCGGCCTGATCTTCGTTGACGAGCTCGACGATGCGCTTTGCGGCGCGGGAACTTAGGGTGATGGACGGTTCGATCATGTTCGGTATAGCCAATCTTCTCAGAGAAAGATAAGCCGGGCACCCATAAAGATAAGCTCGCAAGAGGACCTGTTCAATCGGCCGGAACCGCAAAGCTCAGCGTGCTATTGACGCGGTTCGAAGCGCACCCGCGGACCAAAGGACGCTTGCGGCCTACGCCGTCAACGAGGCCGACAGCCGCGGGCGCTTGATCCCAGAGGCGCCAAGCCCGACCCGCTCGCCTTACGCCCGCGACCGCGACCGCATCCTCCATTCGACCGCGTTTCGCCGTTTGAACTACAAGACGCAAGTCTTCCTCTACCACGACGGCGATCACTATCGCTCGCGGCTCACCCACAGCCTGGAAGTGGCGCAGATCGCCCGCAGCCTCGCGCGCTCGCTTCGCATCGACGAGGACCTGACCGAGGCGCTTGCGCTCGCGCACGATCTCGGCCATCCGCCTTTCGGGCACGCCGGCGAGCGCGCGCTCGACGCCGCCATGCAGACGGCCGGCGGCTTCGACCACAACGCACAGTCCTTGCGCGTCGTCACCAAGCTCGAGAAGAAATACGCAAGCTTCGATGGGCTGAACCTCACCTTCGAGACGCTCGAAGGATTGGTGAAGCACAATGGTCCCTTGCTTGGCGGCCGCCACCCCGTGCCTGAGCCTGTGCTCGCCTATTGCGCGAAGCAGAATCTCGATCTTGGAACTTACGCCTCGGTCGAGGCGCAAGTGGCCGCGCTCGCCGACGACATCGCTTACAACAATCACGACGTGGATGACGGGTACCGCGCCGATTGCTTCACCTTCGCCGAGCTTGCCGAGGTGCCGATCGCAGGCCGGCTTCTTGCGCAAGTGGATGCCGCCTATCCGGGCGTGGAAGGCCCGCGGCGGCTCTACGAGGTCAACCGCCGCCTGATCACGGCGATGATCGACGACGCGCTCGCCGAGACGGCCGCACGGCTTGCAAGCCTGGAGCCCGGAAGCGCCGACGATGTTCGCCATGCGGGCCATGCCGTGGTGGCGTTCTCGGATGCGATGCGGCGCGAGCTTGACGATCTCCGCAAGTTCCTCTTCGCCCGCGTCTATCGGCACGAGCGCATCATGCGCATCATGGTCGCCGCGGAAGGGGTGGTCGCCGATCTCTTCCGCCGCTACAGCACCGACATGGATGCGCTGCCGCCGGAATGGTCCGAGCAGGCGCCGGCCCTGGATGCGCGGGCCTTTGCCCGCCATGTGTGCGACTTCATCGCCGGCCAGACCGACCGCTACGCGCTCGCCGAGCATAGCCGCCTGTTTGACGCCACCCCGGATTTGCGATAGTCGCGCGCCAATGCATGGTCCGGAAAAGTGGGCACCGGTTTTCCGATAAGATCACGCTCAAAAAAGTCTTCCCGGAGCTCCCATGGACGTTTTTGCAGGGTTCCACGGCCACGTCCTCGCGGCCGTCCAACAGCTCAAACATGACGGTGTCGTGCCCCACGAGGCGAGCGTCGACGGCATCACGCTCACCGCGCCGAAGGACCCGACCCACGGTGATCTCGCCACCAACGCGGCCATGGTGCTCGCCAAGCCCGCCTCCGCCGCGCCGCGCCAATTGGCCGGGCGTCTGGTGCCGCTCATCGCCTCGGATCCCTTCATCGAAAAGGTCGAAATCGCCGGGCCCGGATTCATCAACCTGACACTCGACCGTGCATTCTGGCCGAGCGTGCTGCGCATGGTGCTGGAGCAGGGTGATGCGTATGGCCGGAGCGCCATCGGCAAGGGCAAGGCCGTGAACGTCGAGTACGTTTCCGCCAACCCGACCGGCCCGATGCATGTCGGCCACTGCCGCGGCGCCGTATTCGGCGACGCGCTGGCGAACTTGCTCGCCTTCACCGGCTATGACGTCACCCGCGAGTACTATGTGAACGACGCGGGCGCTCAGGTCGACGTGCTCGCGCGCTCGGCCCATCTGCGTTACCGCGAGGCGCTTGGCCAAGACATCGGCGAGATCCCCGAAGGCCTTTACCCTGGCGACTACCTCAAGCCCGTCGGCGAACAGCTAGCTGCCCATTACGGGACGTCGCTTCTCGACAAGCCGGAGGCGGAATGGCTGCCCATCGTGCGGACGACCGCGCTCAAAGCGATGCTCGGCATGATCGAGGACGACCTCGCCCAGCTCGGCATCCACCACGACGTGTTCTTCTCCGAGCGCTCCTTGATCGATGGTGCCCACGACGAGGTGGCCGATACCATCGCCGATCTCAGGGCTAACGGGTTGATCTACGAGGGCCGCTTGCCGCCGCCCAAGGGCAAGGTGGATGAGGAGTGGGAAGACCGCGAGCAGCTCCTGTTCCGCTCGAGCGAATTCGGCGACGATCAGGACCGGCCGCTCGTCAAGTCGGACGGGTCATATACGTATTTCGCTTCTGACATCGCCTATCACCGCGACAAGTTCCGGCGCGGGTTTAAGTCCATGATCGACGTATGGGGCGCCGACCATAGCGGCCACATCAAGCGCTTGCAGGCGGCCCTCGCGGCCTTGACCGGCAACGAGGCCGATCTAGACGTCAAGATATGTCAATTGGTTCGCTTGTTTCGGGCCGGTGAGCCTGTCAAGATGTCCAAGCGTGCCGGGACCTTCGTGACGCTCCGGGACGTCGTGGACGAGGTGGGCGCTGGCCCCGTTCGGTTCATGATGCTCTACCGGAAGAACGATGCGCCGCTCGATTTCGACTTCGCCAAAGTCACCGAGCAGTCGCGGGACAACCCGGTGTTCTATGTTCAGTACGCCCATGCCCGGGCGAGTTCAGTTCTGCGTAATGTGCAAGAGATGTTTCCGAACCTCGATCTTGGGGAGGATCAGTTGGCGCGTGCCGACCTAGACCGGTTGAATGATGATGCGGAGATCGCTTTGGTCCGGCGTATCGCCCAGTTTCCCCGTGTTGTGGAGGGTGCAGCCCAAGCACATGAGCCGCATCGCCTCGGTTTCTATCTTTACGATCTTGCCGGAGACTTTCATGGTCTTTGGAACAGAGGCAAAGACTTGCCACAATTACGTTTTATTTACGAAAGTGACCGAGAGTTAACACGTGCTCGTGTAGCGCTTGTGGCCGCCACAAAGCGTGTTTTGGCGTTGGGTTTGGGGATCCTCGGGGTTCAGGCCATGCACGAGTTACATTAGCCGGCCAGGGCACGGTGGTTTCGAGGGAAAGTAGCCATGTCCACGCACGACAACGGGCTCGGCGGAAAAGTCGGCCGATCCTCTGGATTTGAATCGGATTCTGCCAATCGGCAGGACAAGGGTTACGTACAGGACGATCAGTCCTGGGGCTCGAACGCAACAAACAACCAAAAGAGTGAGGTATCCTTCATGGCTCAAGGAGCGGGTCGGCCGGGCCAGCCAAACATCGGACAGGGCTCGATTTTCGGAAATGGCAGCGCGGCCTTTACGCAGATGCCGACCTACACGCCGGTCACGCGTGGTCCCGCACCGCAGCCACCGCAAGCTCCACAGCCCGCTTACGCCCCACAACCCGCCAACCCGCATCCGACACAGGCAAGACCGCAAGCGCCCGCCCAACGCGCGCCACAGGCACCCGCACCAAGCTTCCAGGCACCACGGCCGCAGCCACAGGCTTTCGGCAACGACCAATATCAGCCGCCGTTTCCCAGCTCTGGGAAGGACGCGTCATTCGGGACGCAGACCCCGGCGATGCCGGATTTGAGCAATGTCGATCCTGGCTTCCCGGAATCCATCTTTCCCGATTTCAAGACGTCTGATGCCGGCTTCACGGAGACGAACTTCTCCGATCAAGGCGCAAGCTTCGGCGATCACAGCTACAGCGACCAGAGCTACGCCGACCAAACCTACACCGATCAGACCTACGCCGATCAGAACTACGCCAATCAGAGCTATAGCGATCAGAGCTACGGCGACGCGAGCTTCCCGGAGGAGGGAGGCGAGGCGAGCTTCCCCGAGACGAATTATGCTGCGAACCCCGCGCCGGCGCTCGGCGGCGGTGACGCGATGTTCGGCGCCGATGAATTCGGCCATGACGCCATGACCCAGGGCAGCCCCGCGCACTTCGATCCGGCGCAGCCGCAAGGGCACATGCCGCAGCAAGCTTATCACCCCCAAGCCGGGCGGCCGCAGACACCGCAAAGCGACCCGCGCCGCCAGCTCCAAGCCTATGATTCCGCATACGATCAGCCGCCGCAGATTGCCCTCGGCAGTCATGCGCCGAGCCAGGGATATTTCGAGGCCGATCGGAGCGATGCGGACTTCCTCGACGAGAACCAGGTTCTGCCGGCCCCTGGCGGCCGCTCGAAGCTGACCAAGAGCTTGAGGGGACGCAGCGCCTTTATGGTCGCGAGTGCGCTCCTCGGTGCCATCACGCTCGGTGGCGCGCTGGCCTATGCCTACAAGCAGAGCGGCGGCGGCATGGCCAGTGGCGAGACGCCCATGGTGACGGCCGACGCGAGGCCGGTGAAGGAAGCCCCTGACCAGCCGGGCGGCAAGGAATTTCCACACAAGAACAAGCTCATATACGATCGCCTGACGAATGGCGATCAGCCGGAATCCGAGCGCATCGTGCCGCGTCAGGAGGACGTCGCGGTGCCGGCTCTGCCGCCGGCATCGGCGACTGCCGGTCTGCCGCCGACCGTCGCCAGCACAGATGCTGGCACTCCGGGAACGACCGAGTCCGTCGACGGCGCGGCAGACGACGATGGTGGCCCGCGCAAGGTGAAGACCCTCGTCGTCCGTCCGGACGGTTCCGTGGAAGCACCGCCCGCTGATGCCGCTCAGGCCGCGGCGGCCGGCGCGCCGGCCGAGGCCGCACCTGCGCCGGCGGGCATCATGCCGGTACCCGCAGCGGAGGCCCCGGCGCCCCAGGCCGCAGCGCCTGCGCCGCAACAGGTTGCTTCCGTCGACCCGAAGCCGGCACCGGCCAACACGAAATACGTCGTGCAGGTCGGCGCCAAGAAGAGCCAGACCGATGCGCTGGCGACGTTCGCCGACATCCAACAGAAATATCCGAAGCTACTGGCCAATTATCGGCCCATCGTGCAGAAGGCCGATCTCGGCTCCAAGGGCGTATGGTACCGGCTGCGCGTTGGCCCCATCGACGACAAGACGGAGGCCTACAAGCTCTGCGGCCAGTTGAAGTCGCAAGGTCTGCCCGACTGCTTGGTGATGAGCCAATAGGGCAGGGCTGACAATGCGGGCCGCTTGACCGCAAACGCAGGCAAGGCTAGCCCCCGGGCGTGGATCTCAAAGCCTTCATCTCAGGCTGTGCCGGCAAGGCACTCACTGACGCCGAGCGCGCGCTCTTCGCCGCTGCGCGGCCGTGCGGGCTCATCCTGTTCGCGCGGAATGTCGGCACGCCTGAGCAGGTCCGTGGGCTCATCATGTCCTTCAAGGAGGCGGTGGGGAGCGAGGACGTTCTCATCCTCGTCGATCAGGAAGGGGGCCGCGTGCAGCGCTTCCGGCCGCCTCATTGGCGCAACATGCCGCCCGCCCGCTGCTACGGTGATCTCTATGAGACCGATCCGGCGGCAGGGCTGGCCGCCGCCTTTGCCGGGGCCCGCCTCACGGCCGCGGAGCTCTGCGACTTGGGGCTCAACGTCAACTGCACGCCGTGCATCGACGTGCCGCAAAGGGGCGCGCACGACATCATCGGCGACCGCGCCTTCTCGACCGATCCCGATGTGGTGATCGCGCTCGGCCGCGCGGTTATGGAGGGCACGCTCGCAGGCGGCGTCCTGCCGGTCATCAAGCACGTCCCGGGTCACGGCCGCGCCATGGCCGACAGCCACCTCGACCTGCCGCGCATCGATGCCACGAAAAAGGACCTCGAAGCCGTGGATTTTCGCCCGTTTCAGGCCTTGCACGATGCCCCGCTCGCCATGACCGCCCATGTGCTCCTGCCGGCCTTCGATGAGCGGCGACCCGCGACCGTTTCGCCCGTTATAATGGGGCAAGTGATTCGAGATCAGATGGGATTGACCGGGCTCGTGATGAGCGATGACATCGGTATGAAGGCCTTGAGGGGCTCGTTCGCGGAGCGTGCGCGCGCCGTGATCGAGGCGGGTTGCGATGTCGTGCTTCATTGCAGCGGCAATCTCTCCGAAATGACCGAGGTGGCCGGGGCGCTGCCGCGCCTCGAAGGGGAGGCCGAAGCGCGCTTCGGCCGCGCCCGCGCCTGTCTCCACGCGCCGCAACCCTTTGATCCGGCTGAAGCAATGGCCTTGGTGAGCGAAGCTGCGGGAACCCGCGTGGCAAGCCTCGGCCCCGACCCGACGGTGCAGGCATGAGCGACGCCGAGACCAACGAAGAGCCGCGCGAGACGGACGCCGCCTCCGATTGGGAGCGCACTGACGAGCGCGCCGAGATCGAGCCGGGCGAGGAGCTCCGGGTCGATGTCGGCGGCTTCGAGGGCCCCCTCGATCTCTTGCTCGCGATGGCGCGCACCCAGAAGGTGGACATCACCAAGATCTCGGTGCTTGCGCTCGCCCAGCAATATCTCGACTTCATCGCCGAGGCGCGGCGCTTGCGGCTCGAGATCGCCGCCGACTATCTCGTCATGGCGGCGTGGCTCGCCTTCCTCAAGTCGAAGCTGCTGCTGCCCGCCGAGCCGTCGGAAGAGGGCGAGCCCACGGGCGAGGAGCTTGCCGCGCTGCTCGCGTTCCGGCTGAAGCGCCTCGACGCCATGCGCGATGCGGCGGCGCAGCTCATGACCCGCAAGCGCCTCGGCCGCGACGTGTTCGGCCGGGGGCTTCCAGAGCCGGTGCGCATCACCAAGAACAGCATCTACGAAGCCAATGTCTACGACCTATTGAAGGCGTATTCGGTCCAGCGCCAGCGCGGCGTATCGCGCACACTCCACATGGAGAAGCGCATCGTGTGGTCGCTGAAGGAGGCGCGCGAGGAGCTAGAGCGTCTGCTCGGCGTCACCTGCGAGTGGGCGCCCCTCGATCAGCTCATCGCCGAGTTTCTCGTCGAGCCGGAGATCAGAAAGACGGCGCTGGCCTCCAGCTTCACCGCGACCTTGGAGATGACGCGGGAGGGCGCGCTCGAAATTTGCCAGGCAAAGAGTTTCGCGCCGCTCCTGGTCCGCCGCCGCGGCCAGGCTGCGTGAGAGTAAAGGGTTCAGTAGACGGAAGAGGGACCGTTTGTAACCGGGCGCTAGCGTAATCGAGGCCAAAACGCTAAGGGGCACATCATGCCGAGACCCAAAATTTCGCCATCGAAGCTTGATCGGGATAGGCCAGAGACGCTAGAGGCGGAGCCGGCGGCCAAGCCGACCCTGAAGGAGGTCCTCTTCGACATATCGAAGCTGTCGGAAGAGGACGGCGAGACGAAAAGTGGATCGGCGCTGGTGAAGCTCGATCAGGCCATGCGGGCCGCGGTTGCCGAGCATACAAAGACAAGAAACGCGGGGATGCCAATGACAGCGAAGCAGATGGAGAGGGTAGTGGAGATGACGGCAGACGAGGACAAGCAGGGCGCGAAAGCGCCGATGCTGCCTTTGCCGTCGAACGTGATGGCGTTGCCCTCTGCCGACCGGCGCGAGAAGCTGCGCATCGTCGAGGCGTTGCTGTTCGCCGCGTCCGAGCCGCTGAAGGAGACCGAGTTGGCGCAGCATTTCGCGGAAGGCGAGGACGTGCACGCGCTGCTCGAGGAGCTGCAAGGGCTTTATGCCGGCCGCGGCGTCAACCTGGTGCGCATCGCCGGCAAATGGGCCTTCCGCACCGCCGACGATCTGTCCTTCCTGCTGGAGCGCCAAGCCGTCGAGCAGCGCCGCCTGTCGCGCGCCGCGCTCGAGACGCTCGCCATCATCGCCTACCACCAGCCCGTCACCCGCGCCGAGATCGAGGAGATCAGAGGCGTATCGACGTCGAAGGGCACGATCGACGTGTTGCTCGAGACCGGCTGGATCAAGCTTCGAGGCCGCCGCCGCGCGCCGGGACGCCCCGTGACCTACGGCACCACGGAGGCCTTCCTGGAGCATTTCGGGTTCGAGCAGATCCAAGACCTTCCGGGACTCGCAGAGTTGAAAGGGGCCGGGCTGCTCGACTCCAACCTGCCCCCCGGCTTCTCCATGCCGACCCCCGACGATGCGCCGGACCTGCGCGACGACGAGGAGCCGCTCGAGGACGAGCCGCTTGGGCAAGGCGAGGACGACGACGAGGCGCCGCGCGACGAGGCGGGCGAAGAGGAGTAGGGCCTCGACGCCGAGACGCGGCCTCACCGCGAAAGTTGCAACCGGGCCCGGCAGTCGCGTAGACCAGCGCCATGCTCGAGTTCTTGAAGGCGCGCACCCGCTCCCTGACCGAAGCCGCCGCGAACAAGAGGGCCACGATCCGGGCCGCCCGCGGCAAGGCGGCCGTGACCTTTGCAGCTCGGCTCGACTTCGAGCACGTGGCGCGCCGCTACGGCGACATGCTCGCGCTCGATGACGTCACCCTCCACGTGGCCCCCGGCAAGGTCCTATGCCTGCTCGGCCCCTCGGGCTGCGGCAAGACCACCTTGCTCAGGATCGCCGCGGGCGTGGAGCGCCCGTCTGCGGGCCGCGTGCTCATCGACAACGAGGAGGTCGCCGGGCCCAATCGCTTCGTGCCGCCGGAGAAGCGGGGCGTCGGCCTCATGTTCCAGGACTTCGCGCTTTTCCCCCATCTCACCATCCTCGACAACGTGGCCTTCGGCTTGCGGTCGCTGACCAAGGCGCAAGCCAGGGCCGAAGCCTTGAACGCGCTTGAGCGTGTGGGCCTTGCGCAATACGCCGGCGAGTATCCGCACATCCTCTCGGGCGGCGAGCAGCAGCGCGTCGCGCTCGCCCGCGCCATCGCGCCGCGTCCGGGCGTGCTCCTGATGGACGAGCCGTTCTCCGGCCTCGATCCGCGTCTGCGCGAGACCTTGCGCGAGGATACGCTCGCGATTGTGCACGAGACCCGCGCCACCTGCATCGTCGTCACCCACGATGCCGAGGAGGCCATGCGCATGGGCGATTCAGTAGCGCTCATGCGCAAAGGCCGCGTGGTGCAGACGGGAACCGCGCCGGAGCTCTATCGCGCACCGAAGGACATCTTCGCCGCGCGCACCTTTTCCGATCTCAACGAGGTGCGAGCGCGCATCGAGCGCGGCGCCGCTTCGACGCCGCTCGGAACCTTCGCCGCAACAAACCTTGCCGACGGCACCGAGGCCATCGTCTGCGTGCGCCAAGGGGGCGTGCGCCTGATGACGGCGGGGGAGGGTACGCCCGGCCGCATCCTCGACAGCCGCTTCCTCGGCGATGTCGGCCTGGTCGAGGTCGCGGTGCAGGGGCTCGATGCGCCCATCCTGGCGCGGGTCCGCGAGAGCGACGTGCCGCCGCAGGGGACCGAAGTGGGCGTCACCGTGGATGCGGGCGCCGTCCTCGTTTTCGAGGCTCCGAACGGCGCGGCCGAGCCCTCGCCCTAGAGGGGGCCCGCTTGCGGCCCACGCGTCTTTACTGTCATAGTGCCGCCGAACACGGGATACACGTGGGCTGAACGCCTGCGTTGGAGGCGTTTATGGGACCGAGCTGGTGGCAAATTCTGGTCGTGCTGGTGCTGTTCGTGCTGCTGTTCGGCCGCGGCAAAATCTCCGACCTGATGGGCGACGTCGCCAAGGGCATCAAGAGCTTCAAGGCGGGAATGGCCGACGAGCCCGAGCCCCAAGCGCAGCCGGAGCCCAAGGTGATCGAGCACGAGAAGCCGAAGCCGCGAGCCCGTGCCAAGTCGACAGCCAAGACGCCGCGCAAACAGAAATCGAGTTAGCCGCTCCCGGCTCCTGACGCGGCCCTTTCGCGGCACGCGTCGCGCACCTCTGAACCAAGCTCATGCTCGACATCGGATGGTCCGAGATTTTGGTGATCGCCATCGTGGCGATCATCGTGGTGGGTCCGAAGGATCTGCCGAAGATGATGCGGACGATCGGCTTTTATGCCGGCAAGCTGAGACGCGCGGCCGCCGACTTTCAGCGCCAGTTCGAGGAGGCCATGGCAGAGAGCGAGGCCGACGAGGTGCGCAAGAATATCGAGAGCATTCGCTCGGGCTTCGGCGACGTCAAGGCCGAGGCCGACAAGCCGGTGATGATGCCGACGCCCACGGCGGAGACGATCGAGCGCGCCATCGAGGCGCCCGAGACTCCTGCGCCGAAGAAGAGGCCTGCCCCGCGCAAGGCCGCACCGAAGAAGGCGCCGGCGCCCAAGCGTAAGCCTGCAGCCAAGACCGCGAGCCCAAAGCAGGCCAAACCGAAGGCCAAGGCGAAGACCAAAGCGGAGCCGAAGCCGTGAGCGAAGACGACGACGCCGTGAGCGACGAGGACGACATCGACTCGACCAAGGCGCCGCTCATGGAGCACTTGATCGAGCTCCGCCGCCGTCTGATGTGGGCCATCGCCGCGATCTTCGCCGCCTTCGTGGTCTGCTTCTGGTTCGCCAAGCCGATCTACAATCTTTTGCTGTGGCCGTATCGCTGGGCCGCCGGCGTCGATGCGCCCATCGAGCTGATCTACACCGCGCCCCAGGAGTTCTTCTTCACCGAGGTGAAGCTCGCGCTGTTCGGCGCCATCTTCATCGCCTTCCCGGTCATCGCCGCCCAACTTTATATGTTCGTGGCGCCCGGGCTTTACCGGGCCGAGCGCAAGGCCTTCCTGCCCTTCCTCGTCGCTACGCCGATCCTCTTCTTGATCGGCGCCGCGCTCGTCTATTTCGTGGCCATGCCGCTCGCCATGAGGTTCTTCCTGTCGATGCAGCAGACCGGCGAGGTGCAGATCCTGCTCACGGCGAAGGTGAGCGAATATCTCTCGCTGATCATGACGCTGATGCTTGGCTTCGGCATTTGCTTCCAATTGCCGGTGCTGCTCACGCTGCTTGCCCGGGCCGGGCTCGTCACGTCCGATCAGCTGAAGCACTACCGCCGCCACGCCATCGTCGTCGTGTTCATCGCCGCCGCGATCCTGACGCCGCCGGACCCGGTCAGCCAGATCGCGCTCGCCCTGCCGACGCTGGCCCTCTATGAGATTTCCATCTTCGCCGTGAAACTCACGGAGAAGAAGCGTGCGGCCGCGCAAACCGCCTCCGCCTCGTAAAAGACCTAGAACAATGAGACTGACTCACAGGGAAATTACCCCCCTGTTATCCCCGCCCGCCGAACCGCATTTACAATGCACGTACCTCGTCCGGTAAAGGGGCGCGCTCATGAGGCGTCTTGATCGCGGGACGTGGGCGGTGCCTGCGGGTTTCGTGCGCAACGGAACACCCGGGCGGCGCCGGGGCTCCGCCCGGGTCCACTAAGAGACCCCGCCTGGAGCAGGCTGACGACCCTAGGGTCCAGACCAAACGCGAACCGTGCCTCCAAAGAAAGAGGTGTCGCGAGACAGACACGGCGAGCGGGAGACCTAGGGCGAAAGCGCGGCCCGGCGACCGTAAAGTCTGCCGCAATTGGCGCGCCGCGAGGCGCCTGCGTGCCGAAAGGCACGAGCCATAAGGATTTGCGCCTCCCGGCGCGCCATCCCCTCATGCCTCGCGGGTTTCCACCCCGGCGAGAAACATTGTCATGCCCGCGAAAGCGGGCATCCGGTAACCACAAGCCTTCGTGATGTCGGATTGACGAGGTTACTGGATCGCCGGGTCAAGCCGGGCGATGACAAAAACGGGGTGCCGCTCTATACGGGGGCAACACCACGCCCGAGTCGATAATGAGAGAGAGTTTCAGCCGTGCTTGACGTGAAATGGATCCGCGAGAACCAAGAGGCCTTCATCAAGGGCATGAGGGACCGTGGCTCCGACGATCCCGAAGTCACCTTGAATCGGATTCTCAAGGCGGACGAGGAACGCCGCGAGACGATTCAGGTTTTGCAGGACGCGCAAGCCCGCCGCAACGCCGCCTCGAAAGACATCGGCAAGGCCAAGCAATCGAAGAACGAGGCCGAAGCCAAGCGCCTCATGGACGAGGTTGCCGGCCTCAAGGAGACGATCCAAGAGGGCGAGGACAAGGAGCGCACCCAGGACAAGGCTTTGCACGATCTTCTCGCCGCCATCCCCAATATGCCCGCTGCCGACGTGCCGGTCGGCCCCGACGAGAGCGCCAATGTGGAGCTCCGCAAAGTGGGCACGCCGCCCGCGTTCGACTTCGCGCCGAAGCAGCATTTCGAGATCGGCGAAGCGCTTGGCATGATGGATTTCGAGACCGCGGCCAAGCTGTCCGGCGCACGCTTCGTCGTGCTGAAGGGACCGCTGGCGCGCCTCGAGCGTGCGCTCGCCCAGTTCATGCTCGACCTGCACACGACCGAGCACGGCTACACGGAAGTGAACCCGCCGCTTCTGGTGCGCGACGACACCATGTTCGGCACGGCACAGCTTCCGAAGTTTCGAGAAGACCAATTTGCCGCGGGTGATGGCTATTGGCTCATTCCGACCGCAGAAGTGCCGCTCACAAATCTCGTGCGCGAGGAGATCGTCGACGAGGCCAAACTCCCCATGCGCGTCACGGCAGGGACGCCGTGCTTCCGCGCCGAAGCCGGCGCCGCCGGCAAGGACACCCGCGGCATGATCCGCCAGCATCAGTTCACGAAGGTCGAGCTCGTCTCGGTGACGACGCCCGAGGAGTCCGCGGCCGAGCACGAGCGCATGACGCAATGCGCCGAGACCGTGCTGCAGAAGCTCGGCCTGCCGTACCGCGTCGTGGTCCTGTCCACCGGCGACATGGGCTTCGCCGCGCAGAAGACCTATGACATCGAGGTCTGGCTGCCGGGGCAGGGCACCTACAGAGAGATCTCGTCCTGCTCCAACTGCGGCGACTTCCAGGCCCGCCGCATGAATGCGCGCTACCGTCCCAAGGATTCCAAGGCGACGCAGTTCGTCCACACGCTGAACGGCTCCGGCGTCGCCGTGGGCCGCGCGCTGATCGCCGTGCTGGAGAACTACCAGGAGGCGGACGGCAGCGTACGTGTGCCGGAAGCGCTTCAGTCCTATATGGGCGGTCTCACCAAGATCGCGGCCGCGACGTGACTCAAAATAGGAAGGCGTCGGCGAAAGTGCCGAAGAAGACTCGCAAAATGCGTGTCCTCCTCACCAATGACGACGGCATCGAGGCGCCGGGCCTCGACGTGCTGGAGAAGATCGCCACCGACCTCACCGACGATGTCTGGATCGTGGCGCCGGAGACCGACAATTCGGGCGCCTCGCACTCGCTGACGCTGGCCGAGCCCTTGCGCATGCGCGAGATCGGCAAGCGCCGCTATGCCGTGAAGGGGACGCCCACCGACTGCGTGATCATGGGCGTGCGCTTCCTCCTGAAGGACGCGCCGCCCGACCTCGTGCTGTCCGGCGTCAATCGCGGCCAGAACCTTGCCGACGACGTGAACTATTCCGGCACCGTGGCCGGCGCCATCGAAGGCACGCTGCTCGGCGTTCCCTCCATCGCGCTCAGCCTCGCCGTCGCCAATTACGAGTTCGGCACGCCCATCTGGGAGACGCCCATGCATCACGGCGCCGATCTCCTGCACAAATTGTTGGATGCCGGCTGGCCGGAGGGCATCGTGCTCAACGTCAACTTCCCCGATTGCCCGCCCGACGAGGTCAAGGGCATGGCGGCGACCGTCCAGGGCTTGCGCGACACCGACCTGCTCGACATCGACGATCGCATGGATACCCGCGGCAAGGCCTATTACTGGATCGGCATTACCAAGCGTGGGCCAAATCCGCCCAAGGGCACCGATCTCTGGGCCGTGCGGGCCAACTTCATCTCCGTGACCCCGCTTTGTCTCGACTTCACCGACCGGGCCACGCTGGAGGAACTCGCGACCGTCCTCGGCGAAAAGCGCAAATAGGTCTTAGGCGAGTGGGCTAGAATCGGCTGATACTCCCCCGAAAAGCCGCCTCGCGGGGAGGTGGAACGAATGGCGAGCGCGCAGGACCAAGTCAGCCTCATCATGCAGCTCCGGCGTCGCGGCATCCGCGACACCAAGGTGCTGCGTGCCATCGAGCGCGTCCCCCGCGAGATGTTCGTGGACGAGGCCTTCGCTGGCCACGCCTACCAGGACATCGCGCTCCCCATCGAATGCGGCCAGACCATCTCGCAGCCTTTCGTGGTCGCCTACATGACCGAGAAGCTCGATCTCGATCCGCGCCACAAAGTGCTCGAGATCGGCACGGGCTCCGGCTATCAGGCGGCGGTGCTGTCCTATCTGTGCCGGCGCGTCTACACCGTCGAGCGTTGGCGCGAGCTGCAAAAATCCGCTGAGCAGCGCCTGGCGCAGCTCAAGATCGCCAACGTCACCACCATCATCGGGGACGGCTGGCTCGGCTGGCCGCCCCAAGCGCCGTTCGACCGCGTCATCGTCACCGCCGCGGCGCTCGACGCGCCGGCAGCCCTCCTCGATCAACTGAAGGAGGGCGGGCGCATGATCATCCCGCTCGGCGAGACGCGGGACGCGCAGTCTCTGGTGCAGATCGACAAGACGGAGGAGGGGCTGGTCGAGACGCCGTTGCTTCCGGTGCGTTTCGTGCCCTTGGTGCATGGACGTGTAAAGCGTGACTGACGTGACTGAGGGTGGGGGGGACCTAAGTCTTTGTTGGTTGATTCCTTTTTAGGCAGGTCCGCGAAGAGACTTAATGCCTTGTTTACCGCGCGCGCGCTTTACTCGCCGCAACGGGTTTTACGAGGGGGCCAACGAGGGATGCGCGTGGCGTTCTGGTCGGAGTATGGCCGCGGCGCTTTTAGCGTGATGGCGGCGGCGGGTATCGCTTTGGCCGTTGTCGGCTGCAGCTCCGGCGTCTCGCGCTTCAACTATCCTTCTTTCAACCTCACCGATAACCGTTCGAGCGGCGATGCCGACATGACGACAACCTCGTCGCTGCCGGTGCCGTCGGAGCCGGTCTACAGCACCAAACGCTACAATTATTACGGCGATCCCGCGCAGTCGGGAGGCCAGGTCTCGCGTTCTCCGCTGCCGCCCCCGCAATCGACGGCCGCATATACGCCGGGACAGCCGCACTACTACGGCACCAGGCCCGCCGCAAAGCCGCCGGCGCCGGCGCCTTCGGTTGCGAAGGCATCCGGTCCCCGCATCAAGGTCCAGAGCGGCGATACCTTGTCCAGTCTCTCGCGCCGCTACGATGTGCCCATCGAGCGCATCCAAAGCGCCAACAATCTTCCTGATGCGCACTTACGCGTAGGCCAAGAGCTGATCATGCCCGGCGCTAAGCTGGCCGCGGCGCCCGCGCCGGCGCCGCGCGCGACAGTGGCCTCGGCGAGCCCGGGGCAGGGCGAGACCGTCTATACGGTGCAGGCGGGCGACACGCCTCACAGCATCGCCGAGAAGCTCGGCGCCAATGAGAAAGCCATCCTGGCGCGGAATGACGTCCGCGCCGACGCGCTTCAGATCGGCCAGACGCTCGTCATTCCGGCAGGTACGGCGGCGCCGTCCGTCGCCCAAGCCGAAACGACGCCCTCAGGCGTGCGCAAGGTGAAGACGACGACGATTCCCGCACCGGGTGCCGCGCAGGACACGGCCAAGGCCGCGCCGGACATTACGGGTGGCGAGCCGCAGCGGGTCGCCAGCAACACCCAGCTCCCCAATCCCGATCCGATGACGGGCAATAGTTTCCGCTGGCCGGTTAAAGGCCGCGTCATCTCCGGCTTCGGCACAAAGCCCGATGGCGGCCACAATGACGGCGTCAACATCTCCGTGCCGCAAGGCACTGCGGTGAAGGCGGCGGAGAACGGTGTCGTTGCCTATGCCGGCAATGAGCTCAAAGGCTACGGCAACCTCGTCCTTATCCGCCACGCCAACAACTGGGTGTCGGCCTACGCGAACAACGAGCAGCTTCTGGTCAAGCGCGGCGACAAGGTGCGCCGCGGCGAGATCATCGCCAAGGCCGGCACCACCGGCTCGGTGAGCCAGCCGCAAGTGCATTTCGAACTGCGCAAAGGCTCGCGCCCCGTCGATCCGACGAAATACATGAGCAGCATGGCGGCGCAGGCCGACTAGAGCGTCGCGCCGAGGCGTCCCGCCAAATCCTGAATGAATTGCCACGCCACGCGGCCCGAACGGCTGCCGCGCCCGCGTGCCCATTCGAGCGCTTCCCGCTCCAAGTCCGCCTTGCTTGCGGCGAGCCCGTAATGGTCGGCGTAGCCCCGCACCATGGCGAGGTATTCGTCCTGGCTGCAATTGTGGAAGCCGATCCACAGGCCGAATCGGTCTGACAGCGACAGCTTCTCCTCGACCGCCTCGGACGGGTTGATGGCGGTGGAGCGCTCGTTCTCCACCATCTCCCGCGGCATCAGATGCCGCCGATTCGAGGTGGCGTAGAGCAGGACGTTGGGCGGGCGTCCCTCGATGCCGCCTTCCAGCACGGCTTTGAGCGACTTGTAGGAGGTATCGACCGTCTCGAACGACAGATCGTCGCAGAAGAGGATGAAGCGGTGCTCGGGCGCGTCCCGCAAATGACCGAGGAGCCGGGGGAGGGCGGCGATGTCCTCCCGGTGGATTTCCACCAGCTTGAGGCCGGGAAAGGCCTCGTGGACGGCCTTGACCAGGGAGCTCTTGCCCATGCCGCGGGCCCCCCAGAGGAGCGCATTATTGGCCGGAAAGCCGCGTGCGAAGCGCTCCGTATTGGCCAAAAGCGCGTCCCGGTTGCGGTCGATGCCCTTGAGCAGGGGCAGGGGCACCCGGTTGACCGCAAGGACCGGCAGGAAGCTCTCGGTCTCCGCCTGGAAGACGAACGCCTCGGCGGCGGCGAAATCCGGGGCCTCGGGCCGTATCGGCCCAAGCCGCTCCAGCGCCCGGGCGATCCGCTCCATAAGTCCCGAAAGGGGTTCCTGAAAGTTCATCTTGGCCCCGTTGCAAAGGCGATCTGGCGCAGTATAGTCGCGCCCAATCGCGCGATAAGAGCCTGATCGCAACACAAGCGAGACAAGGCCCAAAACTGGCCGGAAGCGGCCACCCTTAAGCCAAAGTAGGGGACACGAGCAAATGAACGGTTTCGCTTACGCTCAAGCAGGCTCGGGCGGCTTCGAGATGCTGAACAGCCTGCTCGTCCCGACCATCCTGATCATCGGCATCATGTATTTTCTGATGATCCGGCCGCAGCAAAAGCGCATGAAGGAACACAAGGAGATGATCGCCTCGGTCCGCCGCGGCGATACCGTGGTGACCTCCGGCGGCATCCTCGGCAAGGTGACCAAGGTCGATGAGCATGAGCTCCAGGTGGAGATCGCCGACGGCGTGCGCATCAAGGTTTTGCGTTCGACGGTGTCGGAGGTTCGCGGCAAAGGCGAGGGCGGCGCGGCCCAAACCAACACGACAACGGCGTCTTAGAGAATTGGCCTGATCTGGAGTCTCAAACCCGGCAATGATGCATTTCCAAAAATGGAAGCTGATCTTGGTGTTCGGCGTCGTGCTTGCCGGCTTCATCTTCGCGATTCCAAATTTGCTGCCGGCCTCGACGCTGGCGAAGCTTCCGAGCTGGCTCCCGCACGAGCAGGTCAATCTCGGTCTCGACCTCCAGGGCGGCGCGCATCTTCTCTACCAGATCGATGAGAAGGAACTGGTCAACGATTGGCTCGATACGATTCGCGGCGACGTACGCGAGTCGCTGCGTAGCAACCGGATCGGCTACACGGACCTTCTGCAAAACGTAGCCTCGCGCACCGTGTCGGTGCGGATCCGCGAAGCTTCACAAGTCGACAAGGCCTATGACGCGCTGAAGAAGCTCGCCGTGCCGGTCGGCAATCAAGTGTTCGGCGGGTTCTCCGGCTACGACCTCGACGTCGAACGCAACGGCAGCGACGGCATCGCGATCAACATCACCGATGCCGGCCTGAACAATCGCATCAGCGCCGCCATCCAGGCTTCGATCGAGACCATCAGGCGGCGCGTCGACGCCTTCGGCACCACGGAGCCGAGCATCCAGCGCCAGGGGCGCAATCGCATCCTCGTTCAGGTGCCCGGCGTGTCCGACGTGCAGCGGCTCAAGGCCCTGATCGGCGAGACCGGCAAGCTCGAGTTCAAGCTTGTCGATCCCAACGCCAATGCCGCTGAGGTTGCCTCGAGCAAGAAGGTGCCGCCCGGCGACGAACTGGTCTATTCCGACCGCGATCCACCGGTGCCCTACGTGCTCAAGGAGCAAGTCTTGGTGAGCGGCGAGAGTCTCGTCGATGCGCAGCCCGGCTTCGATTCCCGCACCGGCGAGCCGGTGGTTACGTTCCGCTTCGACTCCTCCGGCGCCAAGCGCTTCGGCCGGGTGACCCAAGACAATGTCGGGCTGCCCTTTGCCATCGTGCTTGACAACAAGGTGATCACGGCCCCCGTCATACGCGAGCCGATCCTCGGCGGCACAGGGCAGATCAGCGGAAACTTCACCGTGCAAGAGGCGAATGACCTGGCCATTCTGCTGCGCTCCGGCGCGCTGCCCGCCAAGCTCACGGTCATCGAGGAGCGCACCGTGGGCGCGAGCCTCGGCGCCGACTCGATCGAGTCCGGCAAGAAGGCGGCCATCGCCGGCCTCTTGCTCGTGGTCGCCTTCATGTTCGTCGGCTATGGGCTGTTTGGCCTGTTCGCCAACCTTGCGCTCTTGATCAACGTGGTGCTGATCTTTGCCATCCTGTCGCTCATCGGCGCCACGCTGACGCTTCCTGGCATTGCCGGCATCGTGCTGGTCATCGGTATCGCGGTGGATGCCAACGTGCTTATTAACGAGCGCATTCGCGAGGAGGTGAGGTCCGGCAAGTCGCCCCTTGCCTCGGCGGATTCGGGCTATTCACGTGCTCTCACCACTATCATCGACTCCAACGTGACCACTTTGATCGCGGTGCTGGTGCTGTTCTGGCTCGGCTCCGGTCCGGTGCGCGGCTTCGCCGTGACGCTCACGATCGGTATTCTCACCTCGATGTTCACCGCCGTCACTGTGACGCGCATGATGGTCGCCTATTGGTTGCGCTGGGCGCGGCCGAAAACGCTGCCGCTCTAGGATCAGCCGACATGTTTCATGGCATCACCTTTATTCCTCCGGATACGAAGATCGACTTCGTCGGTCAGCGCGCCATCACGTGGTTCGTGTCGGCGTTCCTAACGGTCGTCCCGCTCATTCTCGTCGCCACGGTCGGCCTCAATATGGGCATCGACTTCCAGGGCGGCACGCTGATCGAGGTCAAGACCAAGCAGAGCCCCGCCGATCTCGCGGCTCTTCGCAGTCAGCTCAACGGGCTCGGCCTCGGCGAAGTTCAGATCCAGGAGTTCGGCGCGCCTGACGAGGTCTTGATCCGCATTGCTTCACAGCCTACGGAAGCCGAGCAGCAGGTCTCCATCGCCAAGGTGAAGGAGTCGCTCGGCGACACGGTCGAATATCGCCGGACCGAGATCGTCGGTCCCACCATCTCGTCCGAGCTGATCGCCGGCGGCACGGTTGCCGTCGTCGTGGCCATGATCGGCATCTTGATTTATGTGTGGTTCCGCTTCGAATGGCAGTTCGCCGTCGCCGCCATCGCTTCCCTGGTCCACGACGTCACGGCCACGATCGGACTCTATTCGCTGCTCCAGCTCGAATTCAACGTCTCGAGCATTGCCGCTATCCTCACCATCATCGGCTACTCGCTCAACGACAAGGTCGTGATCTTCGACCGCATCCGCGAGAACCTGCGCAAGTACCGGCGAATGCCAATGGTCGAGCTGCTCGACCTCTCCATCAACGAGATGCTGTCGCGGGCGGTGCTGACCCACGTGACCACCTTTCTCGCCATGCTACCTTTCCTGTTCTTCGGCGGGGAGACGATCTACGGCTTCGCCGTGGCCATGTGCTTCGGTGTCGTCATCGGTGCCTACTCATCGATCTTCGTGGCTTCGCCCATGCAGCTGATCCTCGGCGTCCGGCGCGACGCATTCAGCGCCAGCGCTGCCGGCGCCAAGAGCCGCACAGGGGCACCGGTCCGCGCGTGAGCGTGGTGAGGTGCGATCTTGGATGATGCCGACCGGCGTGACGAGGTCAGACGCAGCGCCCGCGCTGCCGACCCGGACCGCGCCATCGCCGCCCTGTTTGCACCGCAGGATGCGCGCGCCGATCTTTTCGCTCTCTACGCCTTCAACGCCGAACTGGCCCGTATCGCCGATCAGGTGACCGAGCCGGGCTTGGGCACCATCCGCCTGCAGTGGTGGCGGGAGGCCATCGAGCGCGCCGCGAGCGGCGAGACGGTGGGCCATCCGGTCGCCGACGCCTTCGGCGACGTTCTCGCACGGAGACGATTGTCCCGGGAGCGCATCGCGCGCCTCATCGACGCGCGCACGTTCGATGTGGGCGAGACGGTCATGCCGGATAAGCGCACCCTCGACGCCTACCTGTTCGATACAACGGGTGGCCTGTTTGCCCTCGCGGCCGAGATCGTCGGCGCCGAGGGCGAGAAGCGCGACATGGTCGCTGAGGCGGCCGGCCGCGCCTACGGGCTCGTGCGCGTGATGCGCAGCGTGCCCGGCCTTGCCGCCAAGGGCCGGACCTATCTGCCGGCCGACGACCTAGCCCGCCATGGCATCGCGCTGGAGGCGATCTTCGCAGGGGAGACAAGCCCCGGTCTCGAGGCGTTGCTCGTCGAGATGCGGGACGAGGCGCGGGACGCTTTGCGCGAGGCACGGTTTCATCTCTTCGGTGAGGGCATGACCGGGACCGGCCTCGACGAAAGAGGCCGCACGGCGTTCTTGCCGCTCAGCCTGGTCGAGCCCTATCTCGGCGCGCTGGCCAAGGTCCGGGATCCCTTGCGCGAGATCGCAGAGATCAGCCCGCTCACCCGGCTCTGGCGCATGATAGTCTGGCGCTGAGAGAGACGGCACGGGGAGCCGCGAATGGGCGAGACATCTGCCAGGTCTTGGTGGCGAAACAGGCTTCCGGACCTGAGCGCCGCGGCGACGCGTTTTCCTCTGGCGCTGGTCCTCGCCGGCATCCTCACGGGTTACCAACTCTATTACGATGGCCCCGGGGTCCTCCAAAGCCGGATGCTCGGTGCGCTCGCTGCTTCGTTCCTCTGGGTCGTCGCCGTCGATCTCTACGTGGAGTCGCAACGGCGTCCACTTGCCGTACGCATCGCGCTCTGGCTCGCCGGCATTCTCGTCATTGGGCTTTTGTTCTGGCTCGAGTGGGAGGTCTGGCTCTTTCAGCCGCTCCTTCTTGGTGCGCTTCTGATCCTCGTAGGCCTCGCAGGCCATCTCGGCCGGGCTGAAACCAACGACACCTTCTGGCTGTTCAACCACAAGCTATGGCTCGGTGCGCTGCTCGGCCTCGCCGGTGCCTGCCTGTTCGGAATCGGCCTCTCCATCATTATCAAGACGCTGAATCTCCTGTTCGGTCTCGATCTGTCGTCGAAATGGTACGAACGCATATGGACCGTGAGCTTGGGCTTCGTGGCGCCGGTGAGCGCTCTTGCCTTCGCGCCGCGCAGCTACACCGAGCCCATTACCGCCCGGGAGGAGGGCGAGTTCACGTTCCGCGCCGCCGCCGTGCTGGTGAAGTTCGTGCTGGTGCCGTTGCTGCTTGTCTACACGGCCATCCTCTACGCCTACGCCATCAAGATCGCGCTGGCTTGGGAACTGCCGAAAGGCACCCTCGGCGGCATGGTCGTGGGCTATTTGCTGGTCGGCGCCGCGACGCTTCTCGTCGGCTATCCCACCCGCGATGTGAGCGGCCCCCATGTCCGCTTCTTCTGGCGCTATTGGGTTTGGCTCGCCGCGCTGCCGGTCGTTCTACTCTTCATCGCGGTGTGGCGGCGCATCCACGACTATGGCCTCACCGAGGACCGCTACGTCATGGTGCTCATCGGTGTTTGGGCGCTGATCCTCTGCGGACTCCGTATCATAAAGGGCAAGACCCTGGACCTGAGATTGGTGCCTGGCGTGCTGGCTTTGCTCCTTGCGGCTGCCTCATTCGGGCCCGGCGGTGCCAGCGGATTTTCGGTCATGAGCCAGAAGGCTGAGCTCGCCGAGATTCTCACGGCGAAAGGAATGCTGGCCGGCGGCAAGTTCGTGCCAAGCAGCGCCGAAACCCCGCTCGGCCACGATGGGGCGCGCGCGCGGGACATCCAATATTACCTCAACACGCACCACGCGCTGGAGCTGATCGCACCGTGGTTCGAAGGTCAGCCCGACGATCCCTTTGCCCCGGGCGAGACGCCGGATGAGACGACGCGCAAACTGCTTCTGGCCTTCGGCCTCCGCCCCGATCTCAGAAATGCGACAGGCGTCGTTTATTTCACCCATTATTCCGATGTGCCCGCGAGTATCGCCCCTGGCAAGGACGCGAGGGTCATCGGTCCTATCGTCTTCCAGTCCATCGGCCCGAATCCCGGACCGATCCCGCCGCAGACCGTGACCGTGGAAGGGCTCGGCGACGTGCGGCTTGGGCTTGCCGAGAACGTGCTCTCGGTCAGCGTGGCGAACGGCGACCGCGTGGACTTCAACATCATCGACGCGGTGAAGGAGATCTATCGGCGCGGGTGGCCCAAGACCGAGGACCACAGACCGCTGGTGCTCACGGCGTCCGGCCAGGGTCTTAGCGGCACGGCAGTGATCGACAACATGAACGGCGCCTACAAGGATCCGGACTTCAGCCTCTCGCTGTTGCGCTTCTGGCTGGTGCTGAGCCAGACGAACTGATCTATTCGGCGGCGACGGACGTAGGTGCGGAAAGCCAGTTCTCGAGGTCGGTGAGCGCACGGGCGGCCATCGCCCGTTTGCGCGCGAAGGACTTACCACTTTTGGGGCCTTTGCCGCGGGGCTGGCGCGGCACGCTGATCGGCGGGAACAGGCCGAAATTCACGTTCATGGGTTGGAAGCTGCGCGCGGCCCCATCGCCCTCGGCACTCAGATGCCCGCCGGTGATATGGGCGAGGAGGGCGCCGAGCGCGGTGGTCGGCGGCGGCGGCGAGACGCTCAACCCCTGCCGCTCGGCGGCGGCGAAGCGCCCGGCAAGCAATCCGATCGCCGCCGACTCTACATAGCCCTCGACGCCTGTGATCTGGCCTGCGAACCGGAGGCGCGGGTCGGCTTTAAGGCGCAGGCTCGCATCGAGCAGCTTCGGGCTGTTGAGAAAGGTGTTGCGGTGCAATCCACCAAGCCGCGCGAACTCGGCCCGATCGAGCCCGGGGATCATGCGGAACACGCGCACCTGCTCGCCGTGGCGGAGCTTGGTCTGGAAGCCGACCATGTTCCACAAGCTGCCGAGTGCGTTGTCCTGGCGAAGCTGCACGACCGCATGTGGCTTGACGCCCGGACGATGCGGGTCGGACAGGCCGACCGGTTTCATCGGACCGTAGCGCAGCGTGTCGCGCCCGCGCTCCGCCATGACTTCGATCGGCAGGCAACCTTCGAAATAGGGTGTGGATTCGAAGTCCTTGAAGGCCGTCTTCTCGGCGGAAAGCAACGCGTCGATGAAGGCGTCGTACTGATCCTTGTCGAGAGGACAGTTGATGTAGTCGGCGCCGCTGCCGCCGGGGCCGGCTTTGTCGTAGCGCGACTGGCGCCAGCACACATCCATGTCGATGGACTCGAAATGAACGATCGGCGCGATCGCATCGAAGAAGGCAAGCTCCGCCTCGCCGGTCAGCGACTGGATGGCGCGGGCTAAAGCAGATGAGGTGAGGGGGCCGGTCGCCACGACGACACTGTTCCAGTCGGCCGGCGGCAATCCGGCGATCTCGCCGCGGTTGATCTCGATCAGGGGATGCGCGGCGAGCGCCGCCGTCACGGCGCCCGCGAAGCCTTCGCGGTCGACGGCAAGCGCGCCGCCCGCCGGGAGCTTGTTGGTTTCGGCCGCTGCCATGATCAGCGAGCTGGCGCGGCGCATCTCCTCGTGCAGCAGACCAACGGCGTTGGTCTCCCACTCGTCGGAGCGGAACGAATTGGAGCAGACGAGCTCTGCGAGCGCGTCGGTCTTATGCGCCTCGGTCTGCTGGACCGGGCGCATCTCGTGGAGTGCGACCGGCACGCCGTGTTGCGCGAGTTGCCAAGCCGCTTCGCTCCCGGCGAGACCGCCCCCGATGATGTGGACCCTATCGGTCATGGCCGTACCTAGGCCCGCAAGCCCCTGGGTTTCAAGCAGAACACCCCACGAAAGACGTTGGATAAGTGGCTAATTGCTGGGCAAAAGACTAATCCTTGTTCAGCCTAGAACCACTTTGGGCTATAGTTGCAACCGGAAGCCGAATCGATCTGGCTATTACAGGCTTCCGTACTGAGCCGGTGGATTGCCGGCAGACGGCGGATCCGCCCGCTCTCTTTTTCGCAAAAAAAGGGGGGTGAGATGTCCGCAAATACTGCTCTTGCAATCAGCGTTGGAGTTCTTGGCGCCATCGCCACGTGGCTGTTCCTTGGGCCGCTTGGCGGAATGCTCGCGATTTGGGCCGCTTTCATTGCCTGGGGTTGCTTCTTCCACTGCGGTGGTAAGGAGACCGGCCTGCAGTCGGCAATCCTCGGCAATATCGCTGGGGCCATCGTGGCTGGGATTACCCTTTGGATCGCGACCCAGACGGGCGTTGCCGACAAGATCAGCCTGCCGGTTTGGGCTGGCATCTGCGTCGGCGTCGGCGTCGCCGTGATGGTGCTCCTCGGCAATATCCCGATTTTCGCGTCCATCCCGGCGCAGGTCTATGGCTTCGCCTCCGTCGTCGCCCTGACACTGATGGGGGACGGTGCCGGCAACCTAACCGCCATGTCCATGGAGAACCCCGTCATCGTGATCATTATTTCCATGATCGTAGGCGCCATCTTCGGCTGGGTGTCCGAGAAGGTCGCCGGCATGTTGGCCGGGGCCGGGCACGGCGCCCACGCGAAGGCTTAAGACCGCAAGGCGGCCATAAGGCTCCGGGTACCCCTAGGCCCGGAGTTTGCATGGCTCCCAAACGGCGTGGCCTCCCAACGGGTCACGCCGTTTATTCTTTCCGGTGAAGCTCTGGGCAACCCTGTTTTCGGGAGCGGCTTGCGCCGCCCCTGATAGATCGGCAATGTGCGGCCTTCCTCGTGGTCCCGCGTGTTTATCGGAGGACGTTCAAAAGCCATGCCCTCCGTCGATGTTGTATGGAAAGGCAACTGCCGCGATCCCCAGATCCGCTATCGCCTGCTGGGGTATCTGCATCGCCTTGCCCGCTTGAGCGAGAGCTATCTCCGCCGGGGCGAGCGGCCGTTCTTGGCCCTGGTGGGCGAGCAGCACGTGCCGCCGCCGCGCGCCAATATCGAGATCATCGATGAGACGGTCTCCGGCCCGATCCTGATTTCGAGCTTCATTGGACCTCATCCCGAGACGCTCGTTACCCGGGCACGCGAGGCGGGGCTCACCGTGATCGAACCGGAAGGCGAGGGGCCGCACCTGATCGCGCTGGGCGAGGTCCGCCTGCGCGGGCTCGACTTCAAGCTGTTCGATCCGCGCGGCCTCTATCCCGATACCGACCGCATGAGCTTCGTGTTCCTCGAATGCCCGGAATATCATTTCCTCGACGGTCGTCTCGTGCAGATCGCCGAGACGGACGGCGCCATCTATCTGTCTAGCCCTGGAATCCACCTCCACTCCTATTTGGAGGACTGGACCGACTGCTTGTTCGCCTGGATCCGGTTCTTCTTGGTCGGCGATTTCTGGTGGCAACGCCACGAAGAGTTGCAAGGCTACGGCGACTATCGAAGTGTATTCGAAGAACTCCAGACGACACGCGGCAGCGAGACGGCGGAAGCCGCCACGTTCGACGCTGTCCTCTCGACCTTCTCCCAGCATGCCGAGCATTGGATCGGCGAAGTGCGCGGTCTGGCCAAGGCCGAGAAGGCCTGACTGCGAGGCGCCGTTAGCCGCGCAATTCCTGTCGAAGTCCTTCAACCAGGTGCTGCCGGACTCGATTCGCGGCCTCAGCCTTGGTGACCGCGCCGTCGTTGTTGGCATAGAGCCCCTGTTGGCCTTGTAAGGTGCCTGAGGGTTCACGAACAGGACGTAGGAAGCCGGCTTGGCAACGGCCCTCGGCCAGAGAATGGCCATATAGAGATCATCCAGGTCCCTAAGCTTCCCGCGATAGGGCGAGAAATAGGCCTCGACGTAATCGAGCTGCTTGACCGCGGTCATCTTCCGAAGCTTCGCCGTCGTCGTTCCCAGGGACTTCGCGGTGGATGGCATGAATTGGATAAGGCCGGTCGCGCCACTTCCTGGATTGACGATATCGGCGCGGAACGTTCTTGCCGATTCGAACGCCATCGCCGCCATGAGGTGGTTTGGATCGATGCCGAGCTTAGCCGAAATGGCGATAACCTTCTCCTTGAAGGCCCTGTCGACCTTCTTGCCCCAGGCGAGCTCGATGGCTGAGAGCGTAGGTGCGTCGAAGGTCGACTGCAAATCGGCAACGGCGGCAACGGTCAGGTTCCAGTCGGAGTCGTCATCGTACTTGTCCTTCTTGGGAAGCACGGAAATGTGGATGTGCTTTGTGTGCGGGTTGACGCCACCGTAGGCGCGCCATTTCCATGGATTCACCACCGAGCTGCAAATCTTCCTGTTCCAGATGATGTACTTTACGCGGTTGTCCCGAGAAGCCACGATGGAGTCAGCGATCATCTGCGCGTCGCAGCCGTTCTTTGGGTCGTGCGTGATATCGCGCGCCGTGACCACGCCTGTGGTGCCGTCGAGGACCCAGGGGTTGTGATCGGAGTCCCGCGTCTGGTGGGACGCGTCACCGATCGACCCGTCACTCGATTTCTTTCTATCCGGCGCCATTCGATTGACTTGCTCAAGGAGGCGGTCCAGCGACTTTGCCACCCGCCACCGTCTGATATCTCGCGTCAGCACCGCAGTTCCACGCGGCGCCGGTCGTGCGGCTTCGTCGTCGTTCCGGTTCGGAGTGACTTCGTTCTGAAAGAGGTTTCTGATGATGTGAATGAAAGGTCCCTTTGGGCTAGGGGACCTGCCCTTCTTCTTTTTGCGTCGCGCTCTTGGTGGCATCGCAATTTCCTCCCTTCGCACATCCCATAAGAGATGACAGACAGGCAGAATAAGCGTGCAACTTTACGAAATGCAACCTATACGAGTATACGAGCTTGAGGGCTAGATCGAAGGCCAAGGATTATTGCTAATCGCGGCCGAAGGCTTTGCGGAGTTCGTCCTTGGCCTTCTCCAGCCGCGCATGGTCTTCCTCGGACAAATTCTTGCCGGCGCGGTTGATGTAGAACACCAGCATGGACATGGCCGAACGGAATGGATCGGCTTTGCGGCGCTTGCTCGCTTCCGCCGAGCGTTTCAGGGACGCTGCGATGTCCTTCGGGTCCTCGAGCGTGAACACACCCTTCTCAAGGTCGAGCGCATCCGAGTGCTCCGTCACGTCTTGCGACCAGCGCTTCTTCGAGGTCTTGGTCTTCGTCGCCATGAGCGGCTCCGGATCCTGCAGGGCCTACGGCAACAATTCTCAGCCGAAAGCGAAGTTCCGCTAGAAGCGACCCTCGTCCGGGATGTTGAGCCGTGTGCCGCAGGCTTTGCAATAGACCGCGTCCACCTCGTGGCGCTGAAGGCCGCATTCCGGGCAGGGGAAGCGGACCTTGTGTGGCCTGAGCAGCGTTTGGAGGAGCCGCAAGAACAGGGTCACGCCGAAGATCATGATGACCACGGCGGTGAGACGACCAAGTTCGCCGTGAAGGGTGATGTCGCCGAAGCCGGTCGTGGTGAGCGCTGTCACCGTGAAATAGAGCGCATCGACGTAGTTTGCGATGTCCGGATTCCGCCAGTGCTGCGTCTCGTAGACGAAGCCCGTCATGATGAACAGAAACACGCCAAGATTGATGACGGCGGTGATGGTCTCCTCGTTGCGGCGGAAGAAACTGCTGTCGGTGCGGAGTCGCGCGACCAGCTGATAGGTGTGCAGGAGCCGAAGCGTGCGTAAGATTCGCAAGAAGCCGAGGCCTTCGCCGACGATCGGGGCAAGGAAGGAGAAGATCGCCACCATGTCGGCCCACGTCGCCGGATGGGCGAACTCGCGGAGAGGGTGCGGGCTCACCCAGATGCGGGCGCAGAAGTCGGCGAGGATGACAATGCCGAAGACCATGTCGAGCCATTCGACCCACGGTCCGCGCGGCGCGAACGAGGTGCCGACAATGAACAGAATCGTCAGGATGTCGAAGGCCAGCAGCCCGAAACGGAAGCGGTGCGCCGCATGGCTCCGGCCGTTGTAGAGGTCTCGCAGCCGCTCTCGAAAATACCTCGCCTTGACCGCAATCTTGTTCCGTTCGGCGGATTTGCTTGTCTTTGTCGGCGTTGATTTTGTCTTCGCGGCTGTCATGCGTCTTCTTTGCCTGATGCGATAGCAGTATTGTGGGCGCCGCCAAGGGAGGGAACAGAATGGCGAAACTTACGCTCTATCACGCGGCTCCGTCGCGCTCGTCCATCGTGCGCTGGATGCTGGAGGAACTCGGCGAGCCTGCTGAGCTTGGCCAAGGGTGAGCAACTCGCACCGGACTACTTGGCGATCAACCCCATGGGCAAGGTGCCGGCCCTCAAGCATGGGGACGCGATCATCACCGAGGGCGCCGCCATCTGCACCTATCTCGCGGACGAGTTCCCGCAAGCCAAGCTCAACGTTCCGGTCGGCGACGCCCGCCGTGGAGCCTACCTGAAATGGCTGTTCTTCGCACCCGGCTGCATCGAGCCCGCCATGATCGACCGCGCCTATCCGCGCCAGGAGCAGCCCCGGCGGGGCACGCTCGGATACGGCGACTTCGACACGGTCATGGAGGTGACCGCCAAGGCGGTCGAACCCGGGCCGTATCTTATGGGCGAACAGTTCACGGCCGCCGACGTCGTCCTCGGTGCCACGCTGCGCTGGGGATTGATGTTCAAGCTCCTGCCGGAGCGCCCCGAGTTCGTCGCCTATGTGGGACGTCTTGAAAAGCGGCCGGCGCTACAGCGGAGCACCGCCCTGGACCAGGAGCTCATGGCGGCCTCCTAAGTCGATCGGGCGCATGATGGGGCTTGACGGCCCGGGTGCAAGACGAAGACGCCGCGGATCGCGGAGAAGAGGGCGCGATGTTGACGATCATCTCCGGCGGGCAAACCGGTGTCGACCGCGCCGCGCTCGATGCCGCCGCCGCCCTTGGCATCCCCTATCGCGGCTGGTGCCCGAAGGGCGGCTGGGCCGAGGATTTGCCAATGCCGCCCGGCGTGCGTGCGCTCTATCCCGATTTGCGCGAGACGCCGGAACGCACGCCCGACCAGCGCACCGAATGGAACGTGCGCGACGCCGACCGGCTCATGGTGCTGACGGATGGAGAGGGGCTTTCCGTCTCGAAGGGCACGGCGCTAGCGTTCCGCTGGGCGGGGAGCCTCGGCAAGCCTCACATCGTCATCGACCTCGACGTCCCCGATGCGCTCGCGCAAGCCCGCGCCTTTCTCGAGGAGCGGGAAGGGGGCATGCTTTGTATCGCGGGTCCCCGCGAAAGCGAGGCACCCGGACTCTATGCCAAGGCGCGGGCATTTCTCGCTGCGCTGCTCGCGCCCTAGGGACCTTGCGGAGCTTTGGCCCCCACTTTGGCTTGCCAGGTCGCCCCGTTGATCGCATCGAGCACGAACGCATGCGGGACGCCTGCATGCGTCTCATCGGGCGGGGGCAAGGTGATGGTCGCCCGCGCGCCGGTCTGCCCGCTGAACCCGATCTTCTCGGTCTTGAAGTGCGAGGCCCAGGCATAGGAATACACGTTGCGGATGGCCGATGCCGGCAAGGCGGCGAGCGTCTTGCCGTTCCATTCGGCAACGGTCGCACCGCTATCATCGACCAGCCGCGCGGCGATGACATAGGCGGCACCTGTATCGGGCCCCGCATCCACATAGGCGTCGAAGGTTACCGCACCGTCTGCCGCGACGGTCACATCGGAGAGCGCGATGTCGTGGCTATGGAAACTGACCCGGGCATGCTGCGGGGACACCACCGCGCGGAACAGAATGTGGTAGCTGCCGACAGTGAACACGACGGCACAGGCCGCGAGGAATAGGGCCGCGACCCTGACGGTGGCGGCCGGAAGCGGCCCGCTAAACACCCAATTCGCCCAGCCGTTGCGGTCCGCCCATGCGGTGCGTCCGATAAGGCTGTCGAGCGCCCAGGTCCCGCCGCCCGCGAGAAACACCGCGCTGCTCATCGCCACGCCGGACACGGCCATCGTCCATTCATCGAGGCACGTGGAGCCCATCCATCCGAAGATCAGCATGAGCGAGATATTGAGGCCGATGCTGACGAAGGCGGCAAGACGGGTGGCCAGGCCGAAGATCAAACAGAGACCGACGGCAAGCTCGGCGATCGTCCAGATCCACACCGAGGCGATGATCAGATCCGGATATTGCAGCGTCCATTCAAGCGGGCTTTGGATCCATAACGTGCCGGGCAACGCGTGGGTGAGCTTGTTGGCGACGAATTTGGCGGACTCGAAGTCAAGCTTTACCGGGATATCGACGCCGTTTAGCTCATGAAAATTGTAGAAGAGCCGCCGGCTCGCGCCGCCCCAAAAGATAAAGCCCTGGACGAACCGCGTGCCGAGCAGAACGAGCGCCAAAAGGGAGAAACAGGAAGCCGGCCAAAGCGCCGACCGGTCGACCGTGTTTGCCTCAGCCATGCTTGCCTCCCCAAGGTGAGCCGTCGGTTCGAATGTAGCGTAATGCGGCCCCGGCCGTCGTTACGCCCTTTGCTTAGGTCGGGATATCGCGAGCATGTGGCACGACCACTGCGAACATGTCGCCGAGCGCCGAGAGGCTCGCATCCTGCAGTTGGTCGGCCGGCATGTCCTTGCCAGTCGCCGGATTGGGGATTGCGCGCGTCGCCGTCGCGCCAGCGACGACCGTATTGGCATAGCCGTGGTTGAATGAGGCGCGCGTGGTCGAGTTGACGCACATATGGGTCATGAAGCCCACATAGATGACGTTCTTCACGCCGAGGCCCTTGAGGACCGTATCGAGCTCGGTCTGCTCGAAGGCCGAGGGCAACGTCTTGACGATGACCGGCTCTCCCGCGATAGGCGCCACCGTATCGGCGATCTGGCCGATGGGCGCATCCACGTCGTACGGCGTGCCGGCTCCGCCATCGTGCATGATGTGGATTACCGGACGTCCCGCTTCACGGAATCGCTTGAGCAGGGCCGCCGCTTCCTGAAGCGCCGGCTCGACGCCGACGAGTTGCATAATGCCTTCGCGATAGGTCTGCTGGCAGTCGATGAGCACGAGCGCGCTCTCCGAAACGGGCGCGGGGTTGGGGTCCATGCCGGTCAGTGTGCGGAGTGTGGGGCTGGCCATGCGTTTCCTCCTGAGTTCCCTGCGGTCGTTTGCGTACAGTCTAGCGCAAACGGTGCTTACCGGGCGAAGGGGTGCGTGCAGGGCCCACTTGGCGTAGCCTGAGCGGCCGGCCACGCCCGGCCGGGGCTTTATTCTGCGGAATTGGGAGGAGGAGCCCATGACACGCAAAGAGACGCTGAAGCCACTTTGGGCCGGGGCGATGCTTGCCATCCTATCCTCAATGCAAGCCACGCCGGCCGGCGCCATGGGGTCCTGGGTCCAGGGCGAAGAGGCCGATAACTGTGCCAATGGCGACGGCGCCTTCGACAAGGCCTCCTTCGTCATCGCCACCGAGCCCACGGCTGGCGAACGCGTCGAAAGCGGCTTTGAAGCAAAAGGCTGCTCGCGCACGTTCGAGAGCGACGTTCAGTGGAAGCTGATCGGCCGCGACGGATCGGTGCTCGCCAGCGGCAATACTCAAGGCGGCGGGGTCGATGGGCCCGGCGCCTTCTCCTTCACCGTGCCCTACACTGTGGACGCGCGGCAGATCGGACATCTCGAGGTGTTCGAGGAGGACGTCTCCGACGGCGAAGGCTTCCCGCCGGGTCGCACGATCGTGCCGCTCGTATTGAAACCCTAAAGCGCGCCTCAGGAGGCTCCATGACGAAGCCGGTTCTCGTGATCCAGAACGACGCCAAGGAGGGCGCGGGGCAGCTCGCGACCTTGATCGCCGAGCGCGGGCTCAAGCAGGACACGGTGTTCGGCTACGACACGGATTACGATCGACTCCGGGCCGGCGACTACAGTGCCCTCGTCGTGCTGGGCGGCGCCCAAAGCGCCTATGAGACGGAGGAATATCCCTATCTCGCGCGCGAGATCGCGTTGTGCCGGGATTTCGCGCAAGCGGGCAAGCCGATTGCCGGGTTTTGTCTCGGGGCGCAGATCCTTGCCCGCGCGTTCGGCGGCGAGGTCGTGCCGGGGCCTGAGAAGGAGATCGGCTGGTACGAACTCACCTTGACCGACGCGGCCGCGGACGACCCCCTCCTGCAAGCGCATCCGAAGACGCTGCTCTCCTATCACTTCCACGGCGATCGCATCGAGGAGGTCCCAGGCGCCGTCAATCTGGCCTCGTCCGAGATGACCGCCTGTCAGCTCTTCCGCTACGGCACGGCTGCCTACGGCTTCCAGTATCACGCCGAGGTCGATCAGCCTCTGGTGGAGGTGATGTGCCGCAACAATGCCGACTACATGGCCTCGAACGGCTTCAATGCCGAGGCCATCATCGCCGAGAGCCGGGGCCACCTTCCGGCCTTCGCGATGGCGTGCAAAGGCATCCTCAACCGCTGGCTGGACCTCGTTTCCTAAGCCCCCGCCGCAAAGGCAGGGAGGGGCGCCGGGCGCCGACTCATGCTAGATTGCGGCCGCTCAACAAGGGGAGGGAAACATGCTGACAGCGCTCATCATCGCGCTTGTGGTCGGGGCAATCGCCGGCTGGCTCGCTGGCCTCGTCGTGCAAGGAACCGGCTTCGGCCTTGTCGGCGACATCGTCGTCGGAATTATCGGCGCCCTGATCGCGGGCTTCCTATTTCCTTATTTCGGTCTCGCGCTCACCCTCGGTGGCGGCGTTCTCGGCGCGATCATCATGGCCTTTGTGGGCGCCGTAATCTTACTCGTCATCGTGAAGGTGATTAAGGGCATCGCCTAAACGCAAGTCACCCTAAACGCAAGTCACGGTGGCGCGGGCGCCTGATGCGCCTGCGCAACCGTGTTGCGGCGCTCTAGAATCCGAACAAGGCGCGGGCGAAGTCGTTGAACGCGTCGTTCTGCCGTCCCCGGCGGAACCTCGGTCGCTCGTCGCTCTGGACGGCGACCTCCTCGACACTCCCCGGCAAGTCGTACGGCACGGCTCTGCCGGTCAGGGCCGCGATCATCCTTGCGTCATGCCCGTAGAGATCCCGGTACGTGGACAGCGTGCCGTCGTCGTTCACCCGCGCTGTGAAATAGGTGATGTACACCGGGATGTGGTGCCGCAACGTGATATGGTTGTCGTCGACGCCGTTCATGGCCGAGTCCACCCGCGCGGCCGTCCAATTCTGGTCGTGGCCGAGTAGAATAGTCGCCATTTGGTCGGGATACTGCACGCGCATGCAACCATGGCTCTCCGCGCGAATGGTCTTGGCAAACAGGTTCTTCTGCGTCGTGTCGTGCATGTATACGTCATGCTTGTTGGGGAACCGGAACTTCACCAGGCCCAGAACATTGGTCGGACCCGGCGGCTGGTAGAGCTCGTATCTGCGGATGTCGGTGCGACCCCAATCGATCGAGTCGGGATCGATGTCGCGCCCATTGACCCCGCGGATGTGCAGGTTATGACGCCGCAACACCGACGTATCCCATCCGCCGCCGAAGAAGCCGCCGCCCTGGTAGAGATAAGGTGCGATTTCTTCCGTCTTGATGGAATTCGGCACATACCAGTTCGGGCGGAAGACGATCTCCTCCATCTCGTCGGAGAACACCGGCGTCTGCTTGTCGGGTTTGCCTACGACCACGCGCGTCTCGTGGACGACCTTGCCGTCTTCGACGATGCGTAGCTTGAACTCTGGAATGTTGACCGTGACGTAGAACGGTCCGAGATCGCGCGGCAGCCAGCGCCAGCGCTCCATGTTGACGATGAGCAAGTCGATCTTGCCGCGATTATCGGTGTGTATGGGTGCCGATTGACCGTTCAGCATACGCCGTGTGCCGGGTCCGACCATGCCGTCAGGCGTGCCACCGTGCGCAAGTTGGAACTGTCGCACTGCCGCGAGCACGTCTTGGTCGTATAGGTTCGCGTTGGCGCCCGCCGGAACGCTGAGGCGGGCACGCACCAGCGCCACTTGCGGATCCTCGACGCCGAGCTTGAGCAGCGGACCATCGGGGATGACGACGACATCTGGCTGCTTAGGGGTTTCAGGTTCCTTGCCGCCGCGCGCCTCGATGAGAAGCTGGCGTAGCGCTTCGAATTGCGGGTTGTCGGGCTGGAAGCTGCGCAGATAAGCGGCCGCGTCCGAGCGAAAGGCGAAAGAGCCCAGCACCTCTGAAGGGTTGGGCAGGACGAGGGTTGGGTCGAGGTTCTCACTTAGTTGCTGCGGGTTGAGGCGGCCGCCGCGCGCGTCATTGGCATAACTGAGCACGGCGCGGCTGATTTTGATCTCGGCGTTGGCGAGCCAGTCGGTTGCGTCAGGATCCCCGCTGTTGAAGCCGCTTGCATTGGGCAGGCTGTAGTCGCTGGCGCGAAGTCCGTAATCGTCCGCCTTGGCGATCTCGCCCATGACGGCCTTGCCGCGCGCGTTCACTCCGTTCTCGTCGACCCAGAGGAGTGATTGATCGGGTACCGAGTAATACTCGGCGAGCGCCACCTGCCTTTCCGTGCCTGACTCGGCCTTGGCCGAGAGCCGGCCCTGGATCTCGATCCGGACAGCTTCTTTCTGAGTGATCAACTCTGCCGGCCCATCCGGCTCGGCCGCAAACGCTGGCAGGCTGAAGGACGCCGCTGCGATGAGGGCCAAGGCGATTGGCTTCATAATTCTTCCCCCTGGGCGCGCGAGGCTCTCAAGGCCTTCAGGTGTCCTTCCGACTACCCGGAAAAACCGATTTAAATTTGGCGGTTCACTATGGCGATTATGCGCCCAGAGGGATGATCAGGCCACCCCATTTGGCCCGGTTTTGACAGGGGTGAGGGCCGCTCGTGCGCATCTAACGGAGCAATCGCGAGCCGGGGAAACCTTACAAGTTAAGGTTGAAGCAATTTGCCGCAGCTTTTTCCCCGAGTGACCACGGTTTCGTCACAACCTGATCTCGCCCTAGCCAGATTTCCCCAGCATTAGCCCCGCCTCCGTGTGTCTACCGCGGTTAGGCTTAACAACAGTGAGGAATATCAATGGGGTTCTGGGGGAGCGTGAGTCTACGTACGTGCGTGCTTGTCTTGGGTGTTCTTGTACTGTTGCAGTCCGCTCGGGCGGAAGACGTTGGCACTCAGCCTGAGACGTCTGAGACTTCGGCCACCGTATCGGCGAGCCTCGAGGGGATCGCATTGGCGGCCCAAGAAGTTGCGGCACAAAGCGCCCCGTCCGAAGGCGGCGCCCAGTGGTCCGAGAACGAGGCGCGGTGCCTCGCCGAGGGCATGTATTTCGAGGCGCGTGGCGAATCGGTGCGCGGCCAGCTCGCCGTAGGCCGGGTCATCATGAACCGGGTCGCGAGCGACACTTATCCCAACACGATCTGCGGAGTCGTCTATCAGAACGACGACAAACCGAATCGGTGCCAGTTCTCCTTCGCCTGCGATGGCAAGGAGGACGTCATCACCGAGGCTGCCAAATGGCAGGAGATCGAAGGCTATGCCGCGTGGCTCTTGGCCAACCACCCCAAGCCGGGCGAAGAGTCCCAGCTCCTGGCTTCGCTCGGTGGATCGACCCACTACCACGCCGACTATGTGAACCCACGCTGGGCAAAGGTCCTCACGCTCACCGTCCGGATTGGCCGCCATCTCTTCTATTCCGATCCGGCGGCCTAGGCCTTCCGTTTCGTGCCTCGGGGTCGGCCCACGCGCCGGCTCCCGATAACCCCCTTGTAATCGGCGGCGCCAGCCATATGTCTTAGGATGGTTCGCCAAGCCTTTTCACGGGGAAAGCAATGTCGAAGTGGCTCTTGATCCTGGTGATGCCTCTCGCGCTTGCCGGCTGCGTGACGGAGCAGGCACCGACCCTTCCCATGACCCTCGGCCCAAGCGACACCGCGAAGGCCACCTGCTTGACCTACGGCGACGCCCCCACCTTCGGCGATTGTAAAGGCGAGGGCGCAACCTCCATCTCTCCAGAGTAGATTGACCGGCGCGATCTCGCCGGGGTTCCGTTGCGACTGCTACCCGCTACGGCGAAGCCTCCAGCCCCGGATTGCCCGACACGTCGAACACCGTGAGGCGATCGGCGAGGCCTTCCGGAACAGGGCCGGTTAGCTGGTTATCATCGAGGCGCAGAACCTGAAGCGACGCGGCCTCGGTAAGGCTGTCGGGGATGGATCCCGAGAGCTGATTTTTATTGAGCCGGAGGTCGGTCAGCTTGCCGAGCTTGCCAATGTCGTTCGGGATAGAGCCGGAAAGCATGTTGTCCGCAAGCAGGAGCGAATGAAGATTTGCGGCGCCGCTGAGCGTCCCGGGAAGGGGGCCGCTCAGCCGGTTGTTGTGGAGGAACACCTGCTCGAGGCTTGGCTGGAGAAACAGCTGCTCCGGCAGCGCTCCTGTAATCTCGTTGTCTTCGCCCCTGAAGATCTTCAGCTTCGGCGTGTTCCAGGTCGTCGGCAACGGGCCGGACAAATTATTCGCATGGACGTCGAGATATTCGAGCTCGGGCAGCTGCGCGACGGCGTTGGGAATTTGTCCGGTGAGCTTGTTGCCTTTGATCCAAAGATTCTTCAGCGCACGGCACGCGCCAAGCGCTTCCGGGAGGTGGCCCGAGATCTTGTTGAAGGAAAGGTGCAGCGTGTGCAGCCGCTCCAGTTCGCAGATCGCGGGCGAGAGTTCCCCCACGAGATTGTTGTCGTAGATCGTCAGGCGAACGACGCGTCCCTCCGAGTCCGTTTCCACGCCGTGCCATTCACCCACCGGCCGGTCGCTTCCCCAAAAATCACGCTGAATCCAATCGGGACCGCCGAGTGCCTCGTAAAAGGTGATCAGCGCATCCCGCTCGCGGGCGCGCACGTCCGGGTCCGTGGGCTCCGGGAGGGACGTTGCGGCCGCTTCCCCGGCGGGGGGGTCGGCGGCTTGCGCCGGGAGTGCAAGCCCGAAGAGGAAGAGCCAGGTCGAGAGCAGGGCGGACGCAGAGAGCCTCAGCACGTTTCCGTCTCCTTTCGTCAGGTCCCAGTGTAAGGGAAGTGTGGCGCCGGGGAATAAGCCCACGTCCTGGCAATCTCCGGCACTCAGCCTATGGGCTCTGTTGCCGGCGCCGACACGTGAGGCTAGGAACGGGCGCCATGGCTGAGCCGACCCCAAGGCCAACACCTTCGATCCCGCGGCGGCCCCGCGTGAACTGCTTGGCATAGGCGAAGAGTGATAGAGTCCGCCATGTTTAGCGACAAGCTCGATCGGCGCCGGAAGATCCATCGCTGGGCGGTCGTGGTGGCCGCCACGCTGCTCGCCGCTGGCATCGCCGTCATCGCCATCGTGGCCGTCGAGGCCTTCGATATGCTCGCGGCCGCCGAAGCCGACCGCGGCCCGGTGATCCTCGGCGTGGCGATCGCCTTCGCCGGGCTGCTCGTTCTGTGCCTCCTCGCTTATGCGGCGGTCCGGATCTACGCCCGGGTCACCACCCGCTGACAGGCTAGGCCACCGATACTCTCTCTGGTGCCCGGGCTTCTCTCCGCCTAAGATATGGGCATAAGGCAACCGAGGGGGGAAACCGGGATGGATCTCACAAGTCTTCTCGTGCAAGTCGTATCCGGTGCGGTTGGCGGCGGCGCGGCGGGCACGGCGGCCAAGCAATATTCGCTGGGCACGATCGGCAACGTGATCGCCGGCGCGATCGGCGGCGGCATTGCCGGCCAGCTCATCGGCACGTTCGCCGGGCAAATGATCGAGGGGTGGGTCGGCGACATTGCCGGCGGCGCCGTCGGCGGCATCATCCTCACGCTCATCGCCGGCGTCATCAAGAACATGATGGCGAAATAGCCCGCCTCATCGCTTCGCCGCGAAGTCCGCGCGCTAGCCTTTGCCGAGGAGCGCCTCGCGCTCTTTGAGCAGCGCGTCGAGCTTCGCCTGCTGATCGGCGATGCGCTGCGAGGCGCGCTCCTCGTCCGCCGCGCCGGAAAAGGCTGCCGCCTGCTCGATCAATTCGCGGAGATTGTCCTCAACGATCTGGATGCGCCTGTCGATGTCTTCGAGCGATGCGGAATTGGCCATTGGCACCTCTTGGGGTTTGCCTGGGGGGTTGGTCCTCGAGCGCCGGACTTTACCCAAATTCCGCCCCCGGCCGGAAGGGGAGACGTCGGTCCGCCCCCCTCGGCCCGCGGCCCTCATCTCAAGAAACGCCAGGCCAAAAGCGCCCCAATTGGCGCGAAATGGCAAGCTCTCCCTGTGGGAGTTCTATATAGGAGTCGGCGCCATCTCGGCTGATCGATACAAAAACCTTCGGGGAGTAAAGACATGAGAGCAGCTTTCTTAATCGCCGGCCTGGTGGGAATGATCCCCGCCGGCGCGCTTGCCAGCGAGTACCCGGTCACGCCGGAGGAGGAGCAGTACTGCGACGTCGACTATCGGCAGTATTGCAACCAGGACGGCCTCGGCAGCCAGCTCCTGGCGCTGTGCATGAAGCAGCACGGCAAGGAGCTCTCGCCGGAGTGCATCAAGGCGCTCGAGGACGCAGGCGAGGTCACCCCGGACGAGAAGGCCGAGCTCAAGAAGATCGACGAGTAGGCGCGGGCCTGACGAGCGGCGGCGCATGATTCCGTTAACGTGTTTCGGGCAGGCTTTGCGCGTGCAGGACAACGCAAACGCTTGAGGCCTCCCATGACCGGCAACAGAATGCGCGCCGTCGCGCTCACCGCCGCTTTCGCCATGCTCTGTTTCGCCGCGCCGGCGAGCGCGTCCCCCTATGACGGCAGCTGGAAGATGCAGCTGGTGACGACCGACGGCCATTGCGGCGTGATCAACATCGACATGGCCGTCACCGGCGGCCACATCACCGCGACGGGCGGACGCTTCGTGTCGCACAGGATCGTCCTGGCCGGACGCATCTGGGGCGGCGGCACGACCAAGATCAACGGCGTGGCGGGCCCCCGCCAGGCGCAAGGGGTCGGACGCTTCACGCCCGCAAAGGGCAGCGGCAAGTGGAACGGCACCGGGCCGTCCGGCGTCTGCTCCGGCTATTGGGTCGCCGGCCGCGGCTAGGCGCATCGTCATCGCCGCCCGGTAAAAGCGCGGCGCCAGGCGCGATAGGCGCGCAGCTCTTGCGCCGTCTCGATCTGGCTTTCCAGCGTGGCGAAGTCCGGCCGCGCGCGCCGCTCATCCTCGAACGCCTCGTACCACGCGACCATACGGCCGGCGCAGGCGCGCACGTCGCCCCGGCAGGCCTTGGCGCGCCGGCAGGCCGGATCGGCGCAGAGACACCACAGGCAGATCCGGTCCGCGGCGAAGCGCAAGCTCCGCTCCCGCTCCAAGCTTCTGTTCTCGGCGGCGGTGGGCTTCAGGCCAAACTCCTTTCCTTTGCGAAGGGACATGACGGCGCACGCGCAAGAATGCATCCCGCCGGGTTCGATCCCGCGAGGTGAGGGGGGATGGCGCGCCGAAAGACGCAAAGCCGATGGCTCCGTATCCGTCGCCGGACACGGCGGGCGCCTCACGGCGCGCCACATGCGCTCAAGCAGCCCAGAGGGCGGTAGCGCATGCTATTTGCGGCGTCTTGCCGGCGGCGGGCCCCGCTTCAATCCCGGACCGTCTGTCCGGAATCTTCCAGCCAGCTTCTGGCGGGGGCTCCTAGTGGCCCCGGGGGGTGGCTCCGCCGCCGCCCGAGTGCCCGGCTGCGAGACCGGACCCGCGGGCGCCGCACCCCGTCCCGCTCATCGCAACGCCTCGCGAGAACGCCCTTAAGAGGACGAGGTGAGGGGATGATACCGCCGGTCCGAGCGGCGGGGACAATTCGGTCACTTCGCCGGCACGGGGCAGCTCAAATCGCCTTCCTGGCAGGCGAGATAGGCGTTGAAATCCGCGATGCGCGCTTTCGTCAGGCGCTCGAGGCATTCGGCGTAGATCGTCGGATAGATCGTGCCCCGGGACACGCCCGAGGCCGCGAAGGCGCATTCGCCGTCGCGAAAGGGAAGCCACGCGCGCTGCGCCGCGACGAACAGCTTCGTCGTCTCCGCGTCCCCGGCGAGGCGCTGCTTGATCTGTTTGTAGAGCACGTTCAGCTCCGCGTCGGCCGCATCGAAGGCCTTGCCGGCGCACTCGTTCATGGCCGCCTGGTTGGCGGCGTCCGAGCAGTCCGCCGCGCGGGTAGGGGACGCGAAAGCAAGCACGGCGAGAGCGAGCAACAGCAAATGGCGCATGGGAACCTCCTGCCCGCGTTGTACCCCGTCACCCCGGGCTTGTCCCGGGGGTCCAACACCCTGCGCCCTTGTCATCGCCCGGCTTGACCGGGCGATCCAGTAACCCCTGCCGTGCGCAATCACGAAGACCAGTGATTACTGGATGCCCGCTTTCGCGGGCATGACAAATGACGAGATGGGGCACCTGCACTGGGTCGTCTACTTGTCATGTGTGCCGGAGGCGGGAAAGCAGCGCGAAGCAAGGGTGCGCTCATGCTATAGGTGAGCCGCCACGACGCGAGGAGGCTTAAGGCAATGTCACACGACCAGCACGAAGCATTGGTCCGCAATTATCTCGACGAAGTGTTCAACCGCCACGATCTGTCACGGCTCGACCAATACCTCGCCGAGGATCTCGCCTCGCATTGGCTCGGCGACCGGACGCTGCACGGCCTAGGCGAATGGCGGGAGGGCATGGCCTCCTTCTTCGCCGCCTTTCCCGACGCGGCCTACACGCTCGACGACATTTTCTTCGCCGGCGACAAGGGCGTGTGGCGCGGGACCTGGCGCGCGACGCAATCAGGCGCCTGGGAAGGCATCGCGCCGACGGGGCGCAAGGCGACCTGGACCGTCATGATCATGGGCAGGTTCGCGGGCGACAAGCTCGCCGAGGACTGGATCGAATACGACCGCTACAACCTCTTCCGCCAGCTCGGGGCCGTGTGACGGGGGGATTTGCGCATGCCTCAAGGCGCCGTCGCGCCGCGCCGCTCCTCCTGCCGCTGCGACGATCCTCATGCCGAGGAGGGCCGAAGGCGCGGGCTGATCCCGCGAAGCTCCTCATGCCGAGGAGGGCCGAAGGCCCGTCTCGAAGCATGAGGCCCATGCCGTGTTGGTCCCGCGGCTCTTGTCGGCGAGACGGTCCTGAGAGCCGGCACCTGCAATGGTTCGTCTAGTTCCCGTTTGTGCCGGAGGCGGGTAAGGTCGGGGGCGAGATCATCCCCTCCATCCGCCCGAATTGGAGATGGCGAGAGTCGATGCCCGAACCGGTGCACAGCGTCCGCAACAGTCTGATCGACAAGGAGCGCAGCTTCTCGCTCGGCGCGGATGCGCTTCATTGGCGCGACGCGGCCGGCGAGGGGCGCATGCCCTATGCCGAGGTGCGCGACATGCGCCTGATCGGCTACACCGCACTCATCGGCGAGGCGCTGCAATGCACCTTGCGCGACAGGAACGGCGGCAAGGTCAAGATCCGCTCCGCGCATTATCGCAGCCTGGGCAATTTCGAGGACCGCACGGCCACCTATGCGCCGTTCGTCGCGGGCCTGGCGAAGCGCATCGCCGCGCAAGCGCCGGACGCGAAATTCATCGCCGGCAGCACCGCGCTGTGGATCGTCTGGCTGGTGCTGGGCGTGCTGTGCGCCATCGTCGTGGGGTTGTTGATCCTCAGCCTGTTCGACGGCGTGCCCCCGGCGGCGCCGGCGATCATGGCCGTCGTTATCTGCATCGCCGCCGTGCCGATCGCCGTCCACCGCATCCGCAGCGACCGCGCGCGCCGCTTCGATCCGGACACGCCGCCGCAAGACCTGCTCGGTGTAGGCTGATCCCGCGAAGCGCCTCATGCCGAGGAGGGCCGAAGGCCCGTCTCGAAGCATGAGGCCTACACCCTTCGAGACACGCGCGTTCCGCGCGCCCTTGAGGCGTGAGGATTGCGGGCATGCCGTGTTGGTCCCGCGGCTCTTGTCGGCGAGACGGTCCGGCAAGCCGGCACCTGCAATGGTTCGTCTACTTCCCGTTTGTGCCGGAGGCCGGCAAGGTCTCGGGCGAGCTGATCACCTCCGTCCGCCCGATTTAGGGGCTCATCCCGAGAGGGCGACGGTCTACAGAGCGCGCCCCTAGTCCGGACTCGATGCCGTTTTTGTCATGGAGATTTGCAACGGAACTCGTCCAGCTTTTCCACAAGGGTCTGAATGTCGGCCGGGACCTCCTCTCTCTTGAAGCGAGTGACTATGAACAAGGGGGTGAGGCTTATTCCGTATGTGTCCTGGAGATGGGCGTTTAGCAGCGCGAGCACTCGCTTGCCCGGGACAATGGCTAGTCGGCTCGATAGGTCTTTCCAGGCTTCATCGAATTTCTTGACGGCTTCCGTCGTTAATGTGGTTTCGTCGACGCCCCGGGTGATCACCTTTTGGCCTTCGACATAGTGAGAGATGTATTGGCCGAGCACCTCTTGCCTGATTGAATTCGTAATTTTTCGCAAGGACTCTTGAACATCCTCACTCAGGTCTAAATTTTTTCCCGTTCGTTCATTCTGCTCAAAAAGTCGTGTCCTAATGGCCCTTTCAAGAGGCGCTGCCTCAAGCAGATAGTTCTCGATCTCCTTTCGATCATGGATATGGGTGAAGGACATCGTACCGCTTAGAGAGGTCTCTAACTCCTGAACCTGAGCTCGGGTTCTGTAATCGCGGTCGAGAACTACAGCTTTAAGGACCGAGGTGCCTAGAGTCAGCTCTATGCCTTTTGAATACTCCGCTATCCTAGCTGGATTGAATCCTTCGACAGGGATCACGGCAGAGTCGGCTCGCGTGGCCACTTCATTTCGCCCCAGCTTGCGGGCAAATGCCCCCAATATTTGGAAGTCCTTTCCTTCGACAAATAAGGCCCTTCGAGCCTTCGCGAGTTGGGTAAGCGTCGGGTTGAGATTCGAACCAAGGAGCTCGAAGAGTTCCTGCAATCCCTTGGGATCCATAATCCGTTTCGCAGTACGCGCCTTCTTATTTACGATAAGAAGGTCTCCGGGCTCTGCTTCAGTGATGATCTCCGTTGAGTGAGTGGCGATCAGGATATCAGGGCCAAGATCGTAGAGGTGCTTAGAAGCTGCCGTTGAAGGTCAGAGTGCAGATAGATGTCTGGCTCATCTATGATGAGCAGAGAGTCATCCTTTGCACCGATCACGTACGTGAGCATCTGGCACCAGACCTGAAAGCCAAACCCGGCCCAATAGATTTCTCGCGCGTATCGTTCCTCGGGACAAAACATCCTAAGTAGGGGCTTATTTCCTCCAAGCTCAGGCTCTGGCGGCTCTATGTCCATTCCAGGCCAGGTCTGTTGAATGAGCTGTCGAAACTCATCAAAATGGTCGGGGAAGTGATACCAGATATTCCGAAAGTTTCTTGATGCACGATGGGTCAGAAGCGCCAGTCGTGCCGCTTCTGGCTTGTACAATTGTTCGTCATGTTCTACGGGGCCGAGAATTGGCACGAAGCCAATGGTCGCAGGAAAGCTGCTTTTGAAGGTCGCAGGAGTGCGGACAGGACGTCCCTTAGCGTTGCAGACGAGGTAACAGACGCCAACTTCGGGGAATACTAGTTGCAATTCACTCCCATCGGACAATCCGAAGGTGATCATCGCAGGGTCTGTCTCGTCGTAGTTCGTGAATACGTTCTCGGTTGAGATGGGGAGGTTTTCTAAAACAATCCGATATCCAACATCAGCAGTGTCCCCAATGCGTATGGGTTCGGGCTTTCGCGCGCGTGCTCGGCGCATCCCCTCGGCCAATATGCGAAACGCGCCCAGGATTGTGGATTTGCCGGAATTGTTCGGGCCGACAAGGACATTGAAACGGCTCAGCTGAATAGAAAACTTCTTCAGCGCCTTGTAATTGTGAAACCGAGCCGACGTGAAATGCTGAATCGCAGGCAATTTTCCTTTTGCCCTCCGCTCTAGTGCGTGAGCACAGAACTTACGCGTCGTGAGCTAGGCCCGCCACCCTAGGTAGCAGCCTTAGAGGGCAAATCTAGTTGGGGCTTCTGACTGTCTCGCCGCCTCTCTGATCTACAAGGCGAGAAAAGCCGAAAACAATTTCGACACCCATCGTCTTAAACTCTGGAGGATGCCCCTTTTTTCGCCGAGCTGCTCGCTCTGTTCTATGGGCCAGTCTTCAGGCCAATGAAGCAGAGTGGCACCAGGTGCAGGGAGGATTGGTCTGCTTTCAAAGTCGGGTCGGAGAGTGGTGATTTGGTTGCCCAAAATCCATGGCAGGTCGTCGAGATAGAACTGGCAAGGCTGCTTTTTGGGTTCGTAGCGGTAGCGGAGTTGTTCGAATGCTTGGCTACCTTTGTCGATGGCAGTAGGAAGATCACGTGCAATTGGAACGCCCATGACCTTTTCCATGTTGTTCCATACAGCGGCTCGATCCTTTGCATACTCGTCCCAAAGCTGTTCGATGCGCTGCCTGCTGTCGGCGCTGATCTTCGCATAAAGCGAACCCAAATGATGGCCGCGGGGGATACCTCCGGTCTCAATGCAAACAATGCATTTCAACAGAAGCTCGATGGAAAACGCCGAGAGGACGGCGCATGGTGCGGCGGCATCCAGCACTTCCTCGCGAGGGAAATGGCGATAGATGAGTTCGTTAGCATGGAAAAATCTGTGCCCCTGAACAAAAATGTCGAAGGGATCAATCTTCCGCTTCGCTGTGGGCAAACTGGCGACTCTTACTATGGGCGGAGCAGGTTCACGCAACATCCCTACTCAGCCGCCTCAGCCTTAGCAGGGCGCTTGCCTGAATGTGCCGCGCTGCCGCCGCGCCGGTCGAGCAGCTGCTTGAGGTACTGGCCGGTATAGCTCGCCGGCTGCTTGGCCACGTCCTCGGGCGTGCCTGTCGCCACCACCTTGCCGCCTTCGTCGCCGCCTTCGGGCCCCAGATCGATGATCCAGTCCGCGGTCTTGATCACTTCGAGATTGTGCTCGATGACGATTACCGTGTTCCCTTGGGTAACCAGCTCGTGCAGCACTTCGAGCAGCTTCGCCACGTCGGCGAAGTGGAGCCCCGTGGTCGGCTCGTCGAGGATATAGAGCGTGCGGCCCGTGGCGCGCTTCGACAGCTCCTTGGAGAGCTTGATGCGCTGCGCCTCCCCGCCCGAGAGCGTCGTCGCCTGCTGGCCCACATGGATGTAGGAGAGGCCGACGCGCTTCAGCGTCTCCAGCTTGTCGCGCACGCTCGGCACCGCCTTGAACAGCTCGGCCGCTTCCTCGACGGTCATGTCGAGCACGTCGGCGATCGACTTGCCCTTGAACTTGATCTCCAGCGTCTCGCGGTCGTAGCGCTTGCCCTTGCACACGTCGCAGGTGACGTAGATGTCCGGCAGGAAGTGCATCTCGATCTTGATGACGCCGTCGCCCTGGCAGGCCTCGCAGCGCCCGCCCTTGACGTTGAACGAGAAGCGCCCGGGCTTGTAGCCGCGCGTCTTGGCCTCGGGCAGCTCGGCGAACCATTCGCGGATCGGCGTGAAGGCGCCCGTATAGGTCGCGGGGTTCGAGCGCGGCGTGCGGCCGATCGGGCTCTGGTCGATGTCGATGACCTTGTCGAGATGCTCCAGGCCCTCGATCGTCTTGTGCGCGCCGGGAAGCTCGCGCGCATTGTTCAGCTTGCGGGCGACGGCGCGGTAGAGCGTCTCGATCAGAAACGTAGACTTTCCCCCGCCCGAGACGCCGGTCACCGCCGTGAACAGGCCGAGCGGCAAGTCGACGGTGATGTCCTTGAGGTTGTTCTCGCTCGCGCCGACGACTTTGATGCTGCGCCCCTTCTTCGGCTTGCGGCGCTCTTTCGGCAGCGGGATCTGCTTGAAGCCGGTGAGATACTGGCCGGTGAGGCTGTCCGGGTTGGCCATGACCTCGTCGGGCGTGCCTTCGGCCACGACCGCGCCGCCATGCACGCCGGCGCCGGGCCCCATGTCGACCACGTGGTCGGCCTCGCGGATCGCCTCCTCGTCGTGCTCGACCACGATCACGCTGTTGCCGAGATCGCGTAAGGCTTTCAGCGTCTCCAGGAGGCGTGCGTTGTCGCGCTGATGCAGCCCGATCGAGGGCTCGTCCAGCACGTAGAGCACGCCGGTGAGCCCTGAGCCGATCTGCGAGGCCAGCCGAATGCGCTGGCTCTCGCCGCCCGACAGGGTGCCGCTTGCGCGCGCCAGCGTCAGATAGTCGAGGCCGACATCGTTCAAGAAGGTCAGCCGCTCGCGGATCTCTTTCAGGATGCGCGCGGCGATCTCGTTCTGCTTTGCGGTGAGCTTGGCCGGCAGGGCGTCGAACCAGCGATGCGCCTCGCGGATCGACATCTCGGTGACCTGGCCGATATGCAGGCCTGCGATCTTCACCGCGAGCGCTTGCGGCTTCAGCCGGTAGCCGGTGCACGCCTCGCAGGGCTGGTCGGACTGGTAGCGCTCCAGCTCCTCGCGCACCCAGTTCGATTCCGTCTCGCGCCAGCGCCGCTCGATATTGGTGATGACGCCCTCGAACGGCTTCTCGGTCTGGTAGTGGCGCACGCCGTCGTCATAGGTGAAGACGATCTCCTCGTCGTCCGAGCCGTAGAGCACGATCTCGCGGAAGTCCTCCGGCAGGTCCTTCCACGGCTTGGTCATGGGCTGGCGGTAATGCTTGGCGAGCGCCTCCAGCGTCTGCTGGTAATAGGGGGAGGTGGCGGAGGTGCGCGTCCACGGCGCGATGGCCCCGCGCGCGAGGCTCAGATTTTCGTTCGGCACCACCAGCTCCGGTTCGAAGAACAGCTCCGTGCCGAGCCCGTCGCATTCGGGGCAGGCGCCGTAGGGGTTGTTGAACGAGAACAGGCGGGGCTCGATCTCCTCGATGGTGAAGCCGGAGACGGGGCAGGCGAATTTTGCCGAGAAGATCAGGCGCTCGCCCGGTTGATCGGCGAACTCGGCGATGGCGATGCCGTCGGAGAGGTGCAGCGCCGTCTCGATACTGTCCGCGAGCCGCGCGCTCGCGTCTTGGCGCACCACGACCCGGTCCACCACCACGTCGATGTCGTGCTTGAGCTTCTTGTCCAGCGCTGGGGCCTCGGCGATCTCGTAGAACGCGTTGTCGATCTTGACGCGTTGAAATCCCTTCTTTTGCAGCTCGGCCAGCTCTTTCCGGTACTCGCCCTTGCGGCCCCGCGCGATGGGCGCCAAGAGAAACAGCCGGGTCCCTTCGGGGAGGCCGAGCACGCGGTCCACCATTTGGCTCACGGTCTGGCTCTCGATGGGAAGCCCCGTCGCGGGCGAGTAAGGGATGCCGACCCGCGCCCACAAGAGCCGCATATAGTCGTAGATCTCGGTGACCGTGCCGACAGTCGAGCGCGGGTTCTTCGAGGTGGTCTTCTGCTCGATCGAGATCGCCGGCGACAGGCCGTCGATATGGTCCACGTCCGGCTTCTGCATCATGTCGAGGAACTGCCGGGCGTAGGCACTCAGGCTCTCCACGTAGCGCCGCTGGCCCTCGGCGTAGATCGTGTCGAAGGCGAGCGAGGACTTGCCGGAGCCGGACAGCCCGGTGATCACGACCAGCTTCTCGCGCGGCAGGTCGATCGAGACGTTCTTGAGGTTGTGCTCGCGGGCGCCGCGGACTGAGATGGATTTGGAGGTCATTCTGCCAGGCAATGTCGGGCGGGACGCGGCCTTCCGCAAGCCCCGCTAACGCTTCGTCCTCAAGGCTTTGGCCGGGCGGACAGGAGGCCAAGCATAGCCGGGCCGGCCTTGCCCAGATAGCGCCTGTCATGCCGCAGGACCGAGAAGGCCCGGCCGTCGCGCCTTGGCGCGCCGAAACCGCCTAGATCAGGGCCAGCTTCTTGAGGCGCGAGCGGATGGCACCGGGCTTACGGCCGAGCTTCGCCGCGATCGCGCCCACCGTCTCTCCCGCCTTGTGCCGCGCCCGCAAGTCGCGCTCCTCGGCCTCGGTCCAGGGCGCATAGGCCTTGCCGTGGCTTTGCCTGAGCTGCGCCACGTCATAGCTCTTGAGGCTCGACGCTTCCGCCTGGTGCCCACCGCAATCGGCGAGAAAGGCGGCTTGCCGCCGGGCCAGCGCCTCGGCGCCGAGCCGTGACAGCGCCTCCAGCGCGCGGTCGGAGGCATCGCGGAACGCGGCATCCTTCTCGATCGCCAGCGGATGGACGCGCAAGGCCCGCTCGTTCAGCCCCAGAAGGTGCAGGCCCGACAGGCTGCGCAAGCGGGACAGCGCCACATAGCCCTGGCCGTATTCGAAGGCGCGCGACAGGTCGATGACCGCTTCGTCCAGCGACATGCCCTGGCTCTTATGCACGGTGATGGCCCAGGCGAGCCGCAAGGGGATTTGCGTGACGGACGCGCGTTCCTTGCCGTTCTCTTCGATCTTCCAGGTCACGGGCTCGGCGGTGATGCGCTTGCCGCCGCGTGTGCGCACGATCGGCAGACCGGCCTCGGAATCGAATGCCTCGACCACGCCGAGCGTGCCGTTGACGTAGCGGCCGGCAGGATCGTTCTTGGTGAACATCACCACGGCGTCGGGCTTGAGGTCGAGACGGTCCGGCGACAAGCAGCCGCGCTTCAGCGTCTCCACCGCGGGCGGCGGTCCTTTGCCGGTCATGGAAAATGCGCGCATCTCGCCGTCAAGCTTGGCCAGTTGTTGCCGGTTGATGTCGTCCACCGCGGCATTGTGCGTGAAGAGCCGCGTGCGGGAGGCGGGCAACTGGTCGCGCTCGACCATGCGCGCGGCGAGCCGCTCGCGATGGATGCCGGAACAGGCATTGGCGCGAATGGCATCGAGCAGATCGAGAAAGGGCTGATCATCCTGCCGGTGCTGCTCCGACAGATAGCAGACCATGGGATCGAGATCGCGCCAGGCGGAGGAGGCATGGGCGAACGCGGCGTCAAAGCCGCCGTCCCCATCGGCGAGATCGAGCATGCCGCTCTCCGCCCGCCGGCGCATCACCGGCGGCAGCTGAAAGAAGTCGCCGACGAGGATCACCTGCAGGCCGCCGAACGGAGCCGAATTTGCCCGCAAGTGACGGCAGACCGTATCCGCGAGCGTCAGGCTGCGCGCCGGCAGCATGGAGATCTCGTCGATGATCAGGACGCACGGTTTCTCGATGCGCGCGGCAAGCCGCCGGTTGGCGGCCAGCACGTCGAGATCGCGCCGGGTCAAGGTCTCGCGCACGCCGATCCCGCTCCAGGCATGGATGGTGGTGCCGTGGCCGTGGGTCGCGGCAATGCCGGTCGAGGCGGTGTAGGCGACATCGACGCCGGCCCGGGCCAGTTCCTTGAGATAGCGGTTGACCGTATGGGTCTTGCCGCTTCCCGGCTGGCCGGTGAGAAAGATGCTGGCCCCGGTCCTGAGCAGCGCCAGCGCCTCGTCCTGGGTCATTGGTTCTCCGTTTCCCCGCTCAGACCTCCGCACGCCGCTTCAGCATAACCGATGGCGGGCGCGCGAATCTCAGCCTAGAGAAGCACATGACCATGACTCGTACTCAGATCGCTATCACCGGCGCCATCATTCTCGCGGCCGCGGCCATCCTTTATGGGATGGGCCATCCGCTCATCTGCAAGTGCGGCTACATCAAGCTCTGGCATTTCGACGTGATGAGCGCCGAGAACTCCCAGCACATCATCGACTGGTACACGCCCTCCCACATCATCCACGGCTTTCTGTTCTATGCGCTGCTGTGGCTGTTTGCCCGGCGCCTGTCATTTGGCACGCGGTTGATCCTGGCGGTCCTGGTGGAGGCCAGCTGGGAGGTGGTCGAGAACACCGACTTCGTCATCAACCACTATCGCGAGATGACCGTGTCGCTCGACTATTACGGCGACAGCGTGCTCAACTCCGTGAGCGATATTCTCTTCATGGTGTTCGGCTTTTATCTCGCCGCCTGGCTACCGGTGTGGCTCACCATACTCATTGCCGTGGCGCTTGAGGTCTTCATCGGAGTCATGATCCGCGACAACCTCACACTGAACGTCATCATGTTCGTGTGGCCGATGGATTGGATCCTGCACTGGCAACAGGGCCGCGGCGGCTAGAGCGGCACGCGGATGCCGAAGATCATCATGAGCATCAGCCAGGCAAACGCGGCCACGGTCGGATAGAAGGTGATGCCGAAGCCGAAGGCGCGCAAGAATGGGTTTTTGTGGTAGCCGATCCAGAACAAGATGCGCCCCATCACGAATAGCGCCGTGAGGATCGGCAGCGTTCGCGCTTCCTCCTGCGGGCAGTACATGGCAAGCCCGGCATTGGCGATGAAATACGCGGTGAACTGCTCGAACGTGTTGAGGATGAACCGGTTGTTGATGTCGACCGGCGAGTTGGCCTTCGGCACGCGGCCGACGAACATGGATGGATCGAGCCGCTGAGCGGCGACGATGCAGATGCCGATAATGCCCGGCACCAGCGCAATGACGGCGTCCTTGATGACCAGCGCGAGGCGGTCGGCGATGCCCCAGGCTTCCGGCGTCCACGTCCAGAAATACTTCGCCGCTGCGAAGAAGGCAGCGGCGAACAGCCAGTTGCCCACCAGCACGGCGATGAATGGCCATTGCATGGTGGTGAAGCCGAGAGTCTTGCTGCGTGGATCGCGCCGTTTGGGCCTTCGGCGCCCCGATGTTTGCCGCTGATCGACGGACCGCTGCATGTTCCCTATCTCTCCGGGCGTCAGGCGGGCAGGCTCTCAGGCCCGACGCGCTGCCAAGACAACAACTTCGTTTCTTCTTTTAGCCATACGGCTCGCTTTCTCAAATCTCAAGAGGGCGGCACGGTAGACCGAATAGAACAAAACGTGTACAAGAGGCTTTCTGCCTCGGGTCTGTGGACGGATGTCTCAGGCCTGTGGACAGGATCCATGACATTTTGGAGTCACCTGGAAGCGGGGGCCTTCCCGGCGTAAGACTGGCTCCAAGGGCATCGTGACGCATATCTGCGGGAGGTCGCAACATGGCCGGATCGGTCAACAAAGTCATTCTGATCGGCAATCTCGGCGCCGATCCTGAAATCCGCCATACGCAGGATGGTCGTCCCATCGTCAATCTGCGGGTCGCCACCAGCGACAGCTGGCGCGACAAGGCGACCGGCGAGCGCCGCGAGAAGACCGAGTGGCACCGTGTCGTCATCTTCAACGAGGGGCTCGCCCGTATCGCCGAGCAGTACCTGAAGAAGGGCTCCAAGGTATATCTCGAGGGCTCGCTGCAGACGCGCAAATGGGAGGATCAGTCCGGCCAGGAGCGCTACACCACGGAGGTGGTGCTGCAAGGTTTCAATTCGCAGCTCACCATGCTCGACGGCAGACAGCGCGACGGCATGGGCGAGGGGTCGAGCGGGGGCGATTTCGGCCGCACCCGTCCGCTCGGCAGTGGCGGTGGCAGCGGCGCCTCGTTCAACAAAGAGCTCGACGACGAGATTCCGTTCTAGCGGCCGCTACAACAAGCCCGGCCCGCGTTGCGGACCGGGCCTCTCTGGGGAGACATGTGCGTCTGGCGCATGACTCAACTAGTAGCTGCCGGGATCGCTCGGCACGTCGTCCTTCTTCTTAAAGTCGGTCACAGTGTTCTCACCCACAGTGAGCTTCTGCGCGTCGAGCCGCTGATAGTCCGGCGCGGACGCCAGCATGTCGGCGGTGAGGGTGCTCGCGATCACCTTGACGCCGTTATCGTCGTCGCGGCTGAACTTCAGATCGTCGTAGCGGACGGCGACATCCTTCTCACCAAGCCCGAGGAAGCCACCGGCGCCGACCAGAACGGCCACGACCTTGCCGGTACTGTCGGTGACGAGGTCATTGATGTCGCCGATGCTCTCATTGTTGGCGTTGACCACCGGCTGGCCGATGAGGTTGCTCGCCAGGTAGTCATCGCTTTCCTGCTTGGTGAGGAACTTGGGCTTCTCGAGCGTTGCGGACTGCTCGATCGCGTCCTCCGGCGAAATTGACTTCGGTGCATCGAGAGCAGGCGTCGCCGGCAGCGCGTCATCGCTTGACGGCGCCGCCTCGGGCGACATCTGCGCGGATGAATCCGAGGATGCATCCGGAATCGGCTGCGCCGGAGCGCCAGGATCGACCGGCGCGGCCTCGGACGGCATGGCCGGCTGCTGCATCGCGGGCGGATTTTGGGTTTGATCCGCAGGCGCGTCGGTCTGTGCGAGGGCCGGGGTAAGGCCCAACAGCAGACCAACGGCGGTAGTGGTAAGAAGTCTTTTCATCAGTCTTCTCCTTGTCCGTCGTTGCGTGAGTGACGCCTCGTTTGCGCCACGAATTACGGGCGGCAGGGCCCTAGCGCCGCCTTCACGCAACAACGTCGCGGGCGAGTCATTCGTTCCCGTTTGTGGGCAAGCTTGACCCTTTTGTAGCGGCGTCGAATCGCCCTTCGACCAACACCACGCGCGGCGCACAAAACGCTGATTTCATTACAGAAAATAAAGGCGCTCCAGGGCGCATGACAGTTGCGGAAGAGGCGTCAAATCAGCTATAGAAAACCGACTCCTTAAAGCGTATAGGGCCGCGATTGAGAGACGTTTTTCCCTCTCGCGCCGGAGCGTTATTCAGGCATCTGACGATTATCTAGAAGGCGTTCTCCTTCCTTGGCTGACGAAGAAGATACTGGCGTCGAGGGGCCTTCTCCCTCTGACATTAGACCCGTCTCGCTCATCGACGAGATGAAGAGGTCCTATCTCGATTACGCCATGAGCGTGATCGTGTCCCGTGCGCTGCCCGACGTGCGTGACGGGCTCAAGCCCGTGCATCGGCGCATCCTCTATTCGATGCGCGAGAACAACTACACGCCGGACCGGCCGTACAACAAATCGGCGCGCGTCACCGGCGATACGATGGGTAAGTACCATCCGCACGGCAACCAGGCGATTTACGACGCGCTGGTGCGCTTGGCGCAGGACTTCTCCATGCGCCTGCCGCTTATCGACGGGCAGGGGAATTTTGGCTCCGTCGACGGCGACCCGCCGGCGGCCGAACGCTACACCGAGGTGCGGCTGGCGAAGCCTGCCATGGCGTTGCTCGACGATCTCGAGAACGACACGGTCGACTTCCAGCCGAACTATGACGGCCGCGAGCAGGAGCCGGTCGTTCTTCCGGCGAAGTTTCCCAATCTTCTCGTCAACGGTGCGGGCGGTATCGCCGTCGGCATGGCGACCAACATCCCGCCCCACAATCCGGGCGAGGTGATCGACGCCTGTATGGCTTATCTCGACAATCCGGCCATCGACATTGGCGAGCTTATCGAGATCGTGCCCGGGCCCGACTTCCCCACCGGCGGCCTCATACTCGGTCGTCAGGGCATCCGCTCCGCCTATCACAAGGGCCGCGGCTCGGTGCTCATGCGCGGCCGCGTACATAACGAGACGGTCCGCAAAGAGCGCGAGGCGCTCGTCATCACCGAGATCCCGTATCAGGTGAACAAGGCGGCGATGGTCGAGAAGATCGCCGAGCTCGTGCGCGAGAAGAGGATCGAGGGTATCGCCGACATCCGCGACGAGAGCGACCGCCAGGGCATGCGCGTGGTGATCGAGCTGAAGCGCGACGCCATGGCCGACGTGGTGCTGAACCAGCTCTACCGCTACTCGCCGCTGCAATCGAGCTTCGGCTGCAACATGGTGGCGCTGAACGGCGGCCGCCCCGAGGTGATGAACCTCAAGGACATGATCCGCGCCTTCACCGACTTCCGTGAGGAGGTCGTCGGGCGCCGGATCAAATTCCTTCTGCGCAAGGCCCGCGACCGCGCCCACGTGCTGGTCGGCCTGGCCATCGCCGTTGCTAATATCGACGAGGTGATCGCGCTGATCCGGAAAGCCCCCGACCCGGCCGCGGCGCGCCAGCAGTTGATGGAGCGCGACTGGCCGGCGAAGGACGTGGTGGCCTTGGTCGAGCTGATCGCCGATCCGCGTCACAAGGTGTCGGCGGCGGGGACCTACCGGCTCTCCGAGGAGCAGGCCCGGGCCATCCTCGATCTCCGCCTGCAGCGCTTGACCGCGCTCGGCCGCGACGAGATCGGCGACGAGTTGAAGGGGCTGGGCGACCAGATCGCCGACTATCTCGACATTTTGCGGTCCCGCGCCCGCATCGTCGGCATCGTCAAGGATGAGCTCACCGCCATCAAGAACGAGTTCGGCACGCCGCGGCGGACCGAGATCTTGGAGATGGTGGGCGAGGTCGAGGACGAGGACCTGATCCAGCGCGAGGACATGGTCGTCACCGTGTCCCACAAGGGCTACATCAAGCGCGTGCCGCTCTCCGCCTATCGCGCGCAGCGCCGCGGCGGCAAGGGCCGCGCCGGCATGGCGACCCGCGAGGAGGATTTCGTCGCCCGCATTTTCATCGCCAACACGCACACGCCGGTGCTGTTCTTCTCCTCGCGCGGCATGGCCTACAAGATGAAGGTGTGGCGCCTGCCGCAGGCAGCCCCGCAATCGCGCGGCAAGGCCATGGTCAATCTCCTGCCGCTCGGCAAGGACGAGACCATTACCACCATCCTGCCGCTACCCGAGGACGAGCGGTCTTGGGGGAAACTCGACGTGATGTTCGCCACCAATTACGGCAGCGTCCGCCGCAACAAGCTCTCCGATTTCATCGAGGTGCGGCAGAACGGCAAGATCGCCATGAAGCTCGATCCGGGCGACCGCATCGTCGACGTTCATGTCTGCAACGAGCAGCAAGACGTGCTGCTCACCTCCGGCGACGGCCAGGCGATCCGCTTCCCCGTCACCGACGTGCGCGTGTTCAAGGGCCGCGAGTCGGCGGGCGTGCGCGGCATCAAGCTCGGCAAGGGCGACGAGTTGATCTCTATGGCGATCCTCACCCATGTGGAGGCCACGGCCGCCGAGCGCGCGGCCTATGTGCGCCAGGCCAATATGGTCCGCCGCGGCGGCGTCGACTATGAGCCGGATATCGAGCCGGAGACGGAAGGTGAGGAAACGGTCGTGCTGACGCCTGAGCGCTACGCCGAGCTCAGCGCGCACGAGGAGTTCGTGCTGACCGTGTCAGAGAATGGCTACGGCAAGCGCTCGAGCGCTTACGAGTACAGGGTGTCGGGACGCGCCGGCAAAGGCATTATCGGCATGATCGTCAACCAGCGGAACGGCAAGCTGGTGGCGTCGTTCCCTGCCGACGACAGCGATCAGATCATGCTCGTCACCGACCGCGGCCAGCTTATCCGGGTGCCGGTGGAGGGGATCTCCATCATGGGCCGTTCGACCCAGGGCGTGATCGTGTTCGATACCGCCGAGGACGAGCGCGTCGTCTCGGTCGAGCACATTCCCGACGAGAACGGGAACGGAGCGGAAGGCGAAGCGGCGCCCGACGATGGTGAGTCAGGGGAGGGCTGACCCCGTCGGTTATCGCGTGGTGCTGGGAGTCTTGGCGTAAAGCGCCCGGATCGATTGCGCGGCAGGCGTGAGCGCGGCGAGGGCGTCGAGATCACGGATTATGGCGTGATGCCGGTCAGGATGGCTCAAGAGACCACTCGCTCTCAGCCGTGACATGGTTCTCGACAGCGTATCGGCGTTGAGCCCGAGATAGTCGGCCATGTCGGTGCGCCTGAGTGGCATCTCGAAGGCGACCGCACCGGAAGGTGCCCGCACGCCGGTGCCCATGGCAAGTTCCATCAAATAGGTTGCGACCCGCTGTTGGCAGTCGAACTGCCCGACCGCGGCCATATGAATGGCTTGGCGGGCCGTCTGTTTGGCCACCGCATCGGCGAAATAGCCGGCGGTCTCCGGATCGTCTGCCGCCAGCTCCGCAACAGCGCTCCAGCGGAAGCGGAGCACCTCACCGGCGGTGACCGCCGAAAGGTGGGCGGAGGCGGCCGGCGGCGCGAACGCGGTGCGGAACACATCGCCGGGATAATAGAGCGCGATGACCTGGCGCAGGCCGCCGGGGAGCGTCACATGCAGCATGAGCGCGCCCGAGCGGACCACGAATGCCGCCTCGCTCCCCTCGAAGCTGAGCGCGACGGACTGCCCCCGGCGCGTCCGTAGCGTCGCGGCATACGCGCCGAGGCGAGCCGGGATCGCGCCGGGAAGGATTTCTTTTGTGTCTGAGGCGGCGGCGATTGTCAGAGGAAGTGCTTCCCGTGTCTTCAAGCCGGAAATCATGACCATGGGGCTTGCCTCGCGGCGGACTGCCGCCATGCAAACCCAAGCAGTCGGTCGAGTGAGGGAGTCGTGCTTTGATTTCGATCAACTCGGAGCCGGGCGCGACAGCGTGTCCGGCGGGCCACGTGGTCCCCAAGGATTTGACCCAGATCAATAAAGACCGTTGCTCAGCCGCAACAGTCGCCAAAGATGTGACATGGACTGATCTCGGTCAGCCCGTTCGGCCGATCGGTGCTGGAGCCGGCAGGGGCATCGCCTCAAGACTATAGAGGACATAAAGCGAGGGCCGATCCGGCCGCTCGGCAGGCTGGGGGACGTCAGACATGAACAGATTTGTGAAAGCTGCAGTGGCGGGGCTGGCCTTGGCGGCTTGCACCGCGGGCGCGTCGGCAACGGCCATGGCCGGCGACGACCACGGAGATTTCATGGTCCGCGCGCTGGTCACCGGGGTTCTTCCCGACACGGACGCCACGGTGAAGGCCGGCGGGGCCGTCATTCCCGGCGCCAATGCCGACGTGAGCGACGAGGTCATCCCCGCGACGACCCTGACCTACTTCTTCAACGACAACATTTCGTTGGAGCTCTTCTGCTGCTTCGCCAAGCACGACATTGATGCGAAGGGGAGCATTGCCGGCTTCGGCAAGATCGCCGACACGTGGATCTTCCCACCGGCGCTGACCGCCCAGTACCACTTCAACAGCGGCGGCAAGTTGCAGCCTTATGTGGGCGCGGGCGTGCAATACATCGCCTTCTTCGACGAGAAGAGCTACGTGCCAGGTTCCACGGGCGTGAACATCGACAACGCCTGGGGCTTCACCTTGCAAGCGGGCCTCGATGTGTCGATCGGCAATGGTTGGTTTCTCAACGCCGACGTGAAGAAAACTTGGCTCGACACGGACATCACCTGGGCGGGGACGGGCATCACCGCCTCTGCCGATCTCGACCCGTTGATCATCTCGGCCGGCTTCGGCTATCGCTTCAATTTGAGCGACATCTTCGGCCATCGCACCCAGACCGCCTCAATACCGATGAAGTAATAAAGAGAGTTGGGGTGGCGGGCCCGGCAATTGCCGGGCCCCTTTTCTTTTGTGGGCATCACGAAGGCGATACGGCCCGCGGACGATGCGCCCTTGCCGATTGAGCGCCCGCGCGGCTAGAAGAGGCCCCTGAGGTGCGTCTCAAGGCTGCCATCCATAGGGGATGGCCCGCCGGCGCGCTTGGAGTCTCGGCGGTATGCGCGTTGGCCTCTATCCCGGCAGTTTCGACCCCGTCACCTTGGGCCATGTGGATATCGTGCGCCGGTCGGCGCATCTTGTCGACCGGCTGGTGATTGCCGTCGGCACGCACCATGACAAGCACCCGCTGTTCTCCGCAGACGAGCGCGTGCAGCTCGCTTCCCAGGTGCTCAAGCCAGTCGCCAAGGAGATCGGTCTCGTCCTCGACGTGACCACCTATGACAGCCTGACCGTCGACGCCGCCAAGGCGGCAAAGGCCTCGGTCGTCATCCGCGGCCTCCGCGACGCCGGCGACTTCGACTACGAGATGCAGATGGCCGGGATGAATACGGCTCTTGCCCCGGAGATCGAGACGGTGTTTCTGGCCTCGTCGCCCGGCACGCGCCACATCGCGGCGAGCCTTGTCCGTCAGATCGCCGCAATGGGAGGCGACGTTTCGACCTTCGTACCCGCCGCCGTCGCCTCAGCCCTCAAGCAGAAATTCACCGCGTAGCAGGAAAACTTGCGAGGAAACCCCATGACCATAAGGGCCATTGTCCTATTCACCGCCGCGTTGCTGTTCGGCGCTTTCAGCGCCCATGCCGGCAATCTCGGCAATCCGGTGTCGCTTAACGAGAAGGCGCCCCCCGTCTACAAGGCGAAATTCGAGACGAGCAAGGGCACCTTCGTGATCGAGGTGCATCGCGACTGGGCGCCCAATGGCGCCGACCGCTTCTATAATCTGGTGAAGAACGGGTTCTACAATGACGCGCGCTTCTTCCGCGTGATCAGCGGCTTCATGGTGCAGTTCGGCATCAGCGGCAACCCCGACGTCTCCGCCGTGTGGCGCGATGCCACGATCCCCGACGACCCGGTGAAGCAGTCGAACACACGCGGCATGGTGAGCTTCGCCACGGCCGGGCCCAACACGCGCACCACGCAGGTCTTCATCAATTTCGGGGACAACGCGGGTCTCGACGGTCAGGGCTTTGCGCCCTTCGGCCAGGTGGTCAAAGGTATGGAGGTGGTCGACTCCATCTATGACGGCTACGGCGAGGGCGCCCCGCGCGGGCGGGGCCCCGACCAAGGGCGCGTTCAGTCGGAAGGCAACGCCTACCTGGTGGAGGCCTATCCCAAGCTCGATTACATCAAGAAGGCGACCATCGAGCCATAATCAACCCGACAACGAGAAGGAGCCCCATATCGTGGCAAATCCCGAAGACACTCTCATCCTCGAGACGAGCAAGGGCAACGTCGTGGTCGAGATGCGCCCCGACCTTGCGCCCAACCATGTGGCCCGCATCAAGGAGCTGGCCCGCCAGGGCTTCTACGACGGCGTGCCCTTTCACCGCGTGATCGAAGGCTTCATGGCGCAGACCGGCGATCCGACTGGCACCGGCACCGGCGGCTCGGGCAAGAAACTGGGCGCCGAGTTCAACGCCGAGCCGCATACCCGGGGCGCCGTGTCCATGGCCCGCGCGCAATCCCCCGATTCCGCGGACAGCCAATTTTTCATCGTGTTCGACGACGCGAGCTTTCTCGACCGCAAATACACGGTCTGGGGCCGCGTGATCGAGGGCATGGAGAATGTCGACAAGATCAATCGCGGCGAGCCGCCGGCGAGCCCCGACAAGATCGTGTCGGCCAAGATCGCCTCTGACGTGCAAGGCTGACCATGCAACAGGGAGGGACGACCATGGCGTGGACGGGTCTTCTGTTTACGCTCGTCGCGCTGGTCGGCGGCGGTCTGATCGCGCTGCAAGCGCCGATCAACGCCGAGGTCGCGACTCGTCTCGGCCATCCCCTGTCCGCCGCCACCATGTCGTTCTGCGTGGGCACGATCCTGCTGATCGCGGTGACCCTGCTGTTTGCGCGAAACAGCACCAATCTCGCCGCGCTTGGCGGCATGCCGCTCTACATGCTGCTTGGGGGCGGTCTGCTTGGCGCGATGTATGTCACTATCACGCTGTTTCTGGCGCCGAAGATCGGCGTGGCGGCATTGATGGCGCTCGGCATCGCCGGCCAGCTCGTCGCCGGATTGCTGCTCGACCGGTTTGGCATGTTCGATCTCGCCGAGCGCGGACTGACCACGGGCCGGGTCGGCGGCGTTTTGCTGGTGCTGGTGGGTGCGCTGATGGTGCGGCTGCTCTAGCCGCCTCTCCGTTGCGTACCGATCTCTTCGATTTTCATCTGCCGGAAGAGCTGATCGCGCTGCGTCCGGTGCATCCCCGCGACGCTGCGCGGCTCCTCGTGGTGAGCCCAAGCGCGCCCGAACCGCTGGCCGATCGGGTCATGACCGATCTGCCGGCATTGTTGTCGCCGGGCGATGCGCTCGTGTTCAACGACACGCGCGTCATCCCGGCGGCGTTGAAAGGTGTCCGCACGCGGGGCGAGGCCACGGCGCACGTCGCCGTCACCCTGATCGAGCATATCGATGAGTCGCGCTGGCAGGCCTTGGCGCGGCCGGCCAAGCGGCTCGAGCCCGGCGACCGCATCCAATTCGGGGAGGGCGGCAATGCGTGCGCGCTCGGCGCTCTCGATGCCACGGTCGAGGCGAAGGGAACGGACGGCGAAGTCACCTTGGCCTTCGACCTAAGCGGACCTGCGCTCCATGACGCCATCGAGGCGCAAGGCGCCATGCCGCTCCCGCCTTATATCGCGGCGCGGCGTGCTGCGGACGACCAGGATCGCAGCGACTACCAGACCACGTTCGCGCGTGAAGAGGGGGCCGTCGCCGCGCCCACCGCGGGTCTGCACTTCACCGACGCCATGATGACGTCGCTCGATGCGCGGGGCATCTCGCGCCATTTCGTCACGCTTCATGTGGGTCCCGGCACATTTCTTCCGGTGCGGAGCCTGGACACGGCGGGCCATAAGATGCACGCCGAGCATGGCGTCATCGGTCCCGAAGTGGCCGCCGCCCTGAACGCCGTGAGGGCGAAAGGCGGCAAGATCATCGCCGTCGGCACCACGTCGTTGCGTTTGCTCGAGAGCGCGGCGGACGCGGAGGGGCGCTTGCAGGCATTCTCAGGCGAGACGGACATCTTCATCACGCCGGGCTATCGCTTCCGCGCCGTCGATCGCCTGTTGACCAATTTCCACCTGCCGCGCTCTACCTTGTTCATGCTTGTCGCGGCATTTGCCGGATTGGAGACGATGAAGCGCGCCTACGCCCACGCCGTGGAGGAGCGCTACCGCTTCTATTCCTATGGCGACGCGTGCCTGTTGAGCCCGGCGGCGCAGCCATGAAAGTGATGCGCGGATGACCGATCTCTTCTCGTTCGCGGTGAAGGCGCGGGACGGTGCCGCGCGGACCGGCGCCATCAGCACGCCGCGCGGCGTGATCCGCACGCCCGCCTTCATGCCGGTCGGCACCGGCGCCACGGTGAAGGCCATGTTCCCCGAGGATGTCGCAGCGACCGGCGCCGACATCATCCTCGGCAACACCTACCATTTGATGCTGCGCCCCGGCGCCGAGCGCATCGCCAGGCTCGGCGGCTTGCACAAATTCATGCATTGGGAGAAGCCGATCCTCACCGATAGCGGCGGCTATCAGGTGATGTCGCTCGCCAAGCTCCGGCGTATCACCGAAGAGGGCGTCACCTTCCAGTCCCATCTCGACGGCGCCACCATCGCGCTCACGCCGGAGCGCGCTATTCGTGTGCAATGCCTGCTCGGCGCCGACATCCAGATGGTGCTCGACGAATGCACACCATTCCCCGCCACCCGCGAGGAGGCGAAAGCCTCGCTCGATCTGTCCATGCGCTGGGCTGAGCGGTCGAAGGCGGCGTTCGCCGCAATGAGCGCCCCTGGGCAGGCCCTGTTCGGCATCGTGCAGGGCAGCGTCTATCCCGATCTCCGCGCGGAGAGCGTCCGGGCGCTGATCGACATCGGCTTTCCCGGCTATGCAATCGGCGGGCTTGCCGTGGGCGAGGGGCAGGACGCCATGTTCGACATGGTCGAGGTCACGGCCGCCATCCTGCCGGAAGACAGGCCGCGCTATCTCATGGGCGTCGGCACGCCGGAGGACATGTTGGGCGCCATCGCCCGCGGCATCGACATGTTCGATTGCGTGATGCCGACCCGCTCGGGGCGCCACTGCCAAGCCTTCACCTGGCAAGGCAGGCTGAACTTGCGCAACACGCGTCACGCCGAGGACCCAAACCCGCTCGATCCCGAGAGTGCGTGCCCCGCCGCGCAATATGAGCGCGCCTACCTCCATCATCTGGTGAAATCGGGAGAGGCGCTGGGCGCCATGCTGCTCACCTATGCCAACGTGCAGTTCTACCAAGAGCTCATGGCCCGTGCCCGCGACGCGATCGCCGATGGCCGTTTCGGCCAATTCGCCGACGATGTCCGCCGCCGCTACCGCGAGGGAAGCGAAGCGGGTAATGGCGAGGACTAAGGCAGCTCTTGCGTGCCGACGTCGGAAGCGGGGGCGCCTTTGGCCATTGCGCGCCGTTCCCGGGCGAGCAGATAAAGGCCGGCGAGGATGACGACGGCGCCGCCCCCGAGCGTCCACAAGGTCGGCACATCGCCGAACACGAGGAAGCCCGCGACCGACATCCAGATCAGGCCGAGATAGATGTAAGGGGCAACCACCGGCGCCGGCGCGATCCTGTGGGCGAGGATCAGGAGCCAGTGCCCGAGCCCACCCCAGAAGCCCAACGAGGCGAACAGGATCCACAGCCACCCTGCATCCGGCCAGTGCCAGCCGGAGAGCGCGAACGGCGCCATCGCCAGGACGCCGACAAGCGGCGTATAGGTCTGAGTCACCGAGGCCGGGTCGAACGCGGCGAGATAGCGCGTGGCGATATTGTAAAGCGCATAGCCGAGGGTGGCGCCGAGCACGAGCAGCATGGCCCAATGCATGGTGCCGAGCCCAGGATGCATGACGATGAGCACGCCGACGAAACCCGCGACGATCGCGAGCACACGGTGCCAACCCACCCATTCGCCGAGCAAAGGCCCGGCGAGCGCCGCGACGAGAAGCGGTGTGAGGAAGAAGATCGTCACCGTCTGGTCGAGCTGCAGATATTTCAACGCGACGAAGTTGAGCCCCGTGGTCAGGATCATGAAGCACGAGCGGATAATCTGGATCAGCGGCTTCGCCGACCGGAGCGATGGCCTGAGCGCAAACGGCCACAGCACGAGCGCGCTGAACACGACGTGGCCGGCAAAGCGCATCCACGTCACCTGGCTCGAGGGAATGCCGTGCTTGGTCACGAGGTATTTGGCCGTCGTATCGAGCGCCGCGAAGCAGATCGTGGCCAGGCTCATCAAGCCGATGGCCTTCAGCGTATGGCGCGGATCGGCGGTCGCGGCGGGAGTGGGACGAGGGGTCATGGCCGAGCCTATGTGCACCAATCTTTGCCTAATCGCCATCAGCCGATAAAAGGAATCACCAACGGTCTGAGGAGGACAGCGTGGCTGACGTTCGCGCGATTTGCGCCATAGGCTTGAGTGGGCAGCTCGGACTGAACGGCCAGCTCCCTTGGGAGGGGAACAAGGGCCGGGAGTATGTCGCCGATGTCGCGCGGTTCTTCGAGGTGACACGCGGTCACGTGATCATCGCCGGGCCGACGACCGTGGCCTCGATCCCGCCCTTCGCCTATGAGGATCGCACCATCTGCGAGATCCGGTCGAGCCATCACCCCGACGAGGTGCTGGCCTGGTTCCCCGACCGGGTGGTCTTTGTCGGCGGCGGGCCGCCGGTGTGGGACGTCTATGCGCCCTATATCCGCCACTGGGACATCAACCGCCTGCCCTACGACGGGGAGGCCGACCGCTGGTTCGATCCCGCCTGGCTTGTGGCCGCGGAGAGCGGGCGCTGAGCCGCCCTTCACCGAATCCTCAATATTCCACCGATAAACTTCCCGCGAACTAGCCCGAAATCGCCGTATTTGGGGTCTACCGCACCTGCGAAAAGATGTTTCGCCTTGAAACAGTGAGGGCTAACATTCTGGTTGAACTGGAGGTGGGGCACCTTCCGGTTCGCCTCTGGGGACCCCAAATTCAACCACCTATTGGATCGCCCCCGCGTGGACGGCTCGTAAGGAGATGGCCATAGCTGCCGCCGAACCAGAGTTCACCGCTGAGCAGATCGGCTGGCGCTTTGCGCTGGGCACCCTCATTCTTGTGGGCGCCTATCTCGCGTGGCCGCTGATCCCGGTGGTCATGGCGGCCGATCTCGAGCCGGGCGTCAAAGCCGGCATTTCGGGATTGCTCGGCGCCACGCCCTTCCTCTCCAAGTTCATCGCCGTCGCCGTGATGGGCCGGCCCGCTTATTACTTCCTGAAGCGCAACGTCTACACCCGCGTGCGCCGCCGCTGGGCCGGGACCCCGGCCGAGTAATCCTGCCCGCCTCAAAGAATCGGCCCTACGCCGCTGTTCTCGTGGAGCCGCACTTCACGGATTGGTTAGCGCAGCCTCACAAAATTTGGCGGAGAGTTGAGTTCCACGTTAGCGGAGAGAGTGCTCTTTTCCTCGCGTGAGGCAATCCCGCCTCGCGAGAACGAGGAGTGCCCCCCATGAAGAAGATTTTGATCGCCGCGACGCTCATTGGTGTGTTCGCCGCCCCGGCTCTTGCCATGGACAGCTACTACGTCCTCTTCGACAAGGCGAAGAAGACCTGCGTCATGGCGCGCTCGGCCCCGAGCGACACCGAGAAGTTCAGCATGATGGGCGTCTATGGCTCGGAAGCCAACGCTCACATGGCGATGGCGGGCATGACGGCCTGCCACAAATAGCCGTCTCCCGACCGGTCAGTCTCCAGACCAGAACTCTGTCGCACAGCCGCCATCCCATTTGAAGGCGGCTGTGCCGCATTTGGTCTCTTGGCGTGCGGAACAAAAAACCCCGGCCGGGGAGACCCGACCGGGGTTGGCATTTGCCGGAGAGATAGATCTTGAAGGGCTATCTCGTCGTCAAACTAACCGAGCTTCAACGGCTCCGTCACGACGGCCTTCTCGTGGTGGCCGAAGCAGCCGCCCAGACCGATGGTTGCCGAAATGATGATGGCGCAAGCAATGAACAGACGCATGGTTGGTCCCCCGTTTCTTTCTGTCGATTCTGTCAAAGACTATATCGGGCTTTCCCGAGAAATGCTGTGACGTTTAGGCCACGCTTTGACCCAAAAAAGCACAGGATGCCGGTCCCGCCGGCGTCCTGCTGAATAGGTTTTTCGCTGTTTTTCCGCCCGGACGAGGCCGCGCCGCCGGTCATCCGCGGCCTCCGAAAATTGGCGTAACACGTTGAGTTATATGGTGAGCGCGCTGGGACTCGAACCCAGGACCCTCTGATTAAAAGTCTAATCCGGCCCTTTTTGCTGCCTCTTGATGTTGACACGAGAATAGGTGGCCAGCCCGGAAAGCCTTCATTTTCTGCGCTTTATTCAGCGATACCCATAGACTTTTGACGACAAGACACGACATACAATGCAGGTCTGGTGTTGACACTGTGTTGACACGGCCAAGCGGTTGGAGGCCTTGAGTTGCAATGAGAATTACCGATACGGCCATCAAAAGGGTGGAGCAATGGGCTGATGAGCGCCGTAGGCTAAAGGAGGGCGAGATTGAGGTTCTGTCGCCCAAGAGCGTCAAGCTCGCCGAAGAATTAGCGCTGCCCGAGAAGGGCTACACCATCCTCTGGGACGACGCTGTGAAGGGATTCGGCGTCAGGATCACCGCTGGCGGGGCGATCAGCTTTATCTACAACTACCGGACCAAGAGCGGGCGGCTGCGCCGGTACACCATCGATTCGTATCCGACCCTGAGCGTGGAGAAGGCTCGGGACGAAGCCAAGGACTTGGCCCAGACCGTCCGTAAGGGCGGCGACCCTCTGGCCCAGAAGAAGGCCGACCGGGAGGCCCCGGAGTTCAAGGACCTTGCCCAGGACTACACCGAACGGCATCTGCCCAAGAAGCGAGCCACGTCGGTGAAGAACGACGAGCAGACCATCAAAAAGGTGCTGCTGCCGAAGCTCGGGGACCTCAAGGTCGCCGAGATCAGCCATGCGGACATCAGCCGCCTGCACACCCAGGTGACGAAGGAGAGGGGTCCTTACCGGGCCAACCGGGTGGTGGCCCTGCTCAGCAAGATGTTTGCCATCGCCGTCAGGAACGGCTGGTGCGATGACAATCCGGCAAAGGGCATCGAGCGCAACTACGAGGAGAAGCGTGAGCGCTATCTGTCCGATGAGGAGTTGGCGCGGCTGACCAAGACGCTGGACAGTTGGGACGATCAGACCGTCGCCAACGTCGTCCGCCTGCTGCTCTATACCGGCGCACGTCGGGGTGAGGTGCTTGGTGCTAAGTGGGATCAGTTCGATTTGAAGAAGGGGACCTGGACCAAGCCTAGCGCCCATACCAAGCAGAAGAAGACCCACACCGTGCCGCTGTCTCCGCCTGCGGTGTCTGTCCTGTCCAATATGCGGGCCAAGGCCAAGGCAATCTCGCCCTACCTGTTCCCCGGTCCCGGCAAGTCGGGGCACCTTGTCGAAATCAAGAAGGCGTGGGCCTCGATCTGCGAGGCGGCTGAGCTTGAGAACGTCCGGCTGCATGATCTGCGGCATAGCTTCGCGTCGATACTGGTGGCCGGTGGTGCTTCGCTGCCCATGATCGGGCGGCTGCTCGGTCACACCCAGGTCTCGACCACGCAGCGTTACGCGCATCTGGACGTTGATCCTCTGCGCGGTCTTGTTGCTGAGGTGGCGGCTGTGGTTGGTGGTGCCGAGAAGGTCGCGGCCAAGAATAAGGCCAAGGCGAGCGCCAAGGTGGTGCCGCTTCGGAAGTGATGGCGATGAGATTGTCCCTCGTACTTTGCCTGATAAGTATGGGCGCAGCGACGGCCTATGCCGACACGGTCTGCAAGCCCGACCGGTATCAGGAGAACGTCCTACGCTGTGACAACGGTGAAGTCTGGCGCAGGGACCGTTATGGACCACCGACGTGGCGCTCCACTGACGGCACGGTGATCCGGCAGGATCGCTACGGTGGATCGTGGCGCGTAGAGAAGCCAGCCGATGATGACAAATAACTTAGAAGCACTCGATCAGGAGACGGTGATCTTGTCGTCTCCCTTCGCTATGCGTGAATGCCAGTCCTACCCATGCGCTGATTCAGGAGGCAGGGGAGACGTGCCCAATTTAATCGACACGCTGCCGGGCAATCCTTTGACAATCGCTCCAGGTTGATAGATCCCCCGCGCCACTTGGGATTACTACTGACGCGCAGATGTCACTTTCACGCTCCCAAGGCATAGTCACGTTCTGGCGAACTAGGCCAAGCCGCGTTTCCTGAGACGCGTGATCATGAAGACATTTTGCATTGCCAGGCTGCTCGTGGCCGTCACGCTGGCGAGCGTGGGTGCTGCCGTCGCGCAGGAGGCCAACACGGTCTATCAGCCGAACTACACGTGCACGTTCACGCGTACGCCTTCGGGCTTCCGTGAATCTTGCGGTCCGCAGGTGAAGGAGTCGACCGGGTGCTCGAAAGGACAAGTGCTCGTGAGGATGCGCTCTTACGGAGTGACGTCCGCGCGCTGCGTTCCGGCGCTTGAGTAGCCGCGATGCCTGAAATGCTCAACATCTCTCGTCCTAAGTAGCAACAGGTGCAGATTTAGTTGTTTTCAGGCGGCTCACGTCACCCCGTCTGTGGGGTTTCTCTTTACCTGAGCGGCAGACTCCCAACTGCCGCCGCATTCTCCCTGCATTTGTCGGCTGGTGGGGCATCAGAGGGAGTGATGGAGTATAGTAATGCGTTTGCGAGACTACTCGTCATACTTTCAGCCCGAGGAACTCGACGCCATGACGGCTGCGTACGATGCCGCGTGGCAGCATCTGCGGATTAACGGGCCTAGCCTCGCTGCCGCACAGGTTGAGGTCCTAAAAAAGAACTTGGCGCAGATCATTCTAGCGTCCGCATGCAATGGGAAACGGGACGTCGTCCGGCTAAAGGACATTGCATTGCGAGGAGTTTCAGGCCGACATCTCCGTCGACTGGGATTACTGGTTTCGCAGCTTCTGCCCTCCGCCCTTTTTGTCCTGTAATCGGGGTACGGTAACCCCACGGCTCATCCGGCTCGGGGGTGTCGGCTTCCTGTCGAGACGCCGTTTGCTACTAGCAGGCTCCTATCAACCTGGGCGCTGCTATGCCTCGGCAGAGGGGGCATGCAGACAACAGAGGGAGCAAGGCATCAATTTGCGTGAGCCATCCGCGGGGGTGCGCCACAATGCTTTTGCACAGCAAGGGCACCTAAGTATATTTGCGAGACGAAGGCTGGGACCTGTTAGAGCCCGCGCTCTGCTTACTAAAAGACCCAACAATTACGGTTCAGCTGAGCAAAACGATTCAGAAGCTCCAACACGATGGCAGGCCAGATCTGGCGGTTGGGGCTTCGCGCGCTTGGCAGGGACATGTGGCGCGAACTTTCACGCGGGTTCCCTTACGCGAGTGAGGCGGCAGTGGGCATGTTCAACATCTCGGGCGGAGAGACAATCTTCTGCACGGAAAACTCAGATCAATTTCCAAGCGGGCTGACGCCTGAGCCGTTGTGATCCAAAACGGCTCACCCTCGACGATGAACTGCGATGAACGTGGCGCGGTCGCCGGAGCTGCTGAAGGGTTCCTATTAGAAGGGCGGCAGCAGAGGCCAGGGAAGGCTCAGCTACCGCCCACTTTCCCCCAAATACGCGACACTCCCCTGGGACGCCATTATTAGAGCCCAGAAACTTCAAGGACGGGAGCCCTTGAAAGCTATTGACGGATTGTTTTTCCGTGATAAGCGAATCGGAGGTGGATGTTCCCTCCCCACCTTAAGGTCCCCCCGTAAGTGGACCCGGAGAAGCCCCAATCCCTGGCCCCCCCGTCTATATTGGGGCTTCTCCTTCCTTCCCGGAAAGAACTATGACCGACCGCAAAACCCTTGCCCGCGAGATAGCTAAGCGGAAGCCCGCTCGCTTTGTCGAAGTGAAGGAGGCGCGGATGAAGCGGACCCGGATAGAAGGTGAGCGAGGACGCGGCGAGCAAGACCTGATGGAGTACGAGGCCGCCTTGCGCTTCATTGCTTGGGACGATCCCAAGGGGATAGACCTCTAAAGGCTGGTCTTGTTCCGAGCAGGTCTGAAAGCAGAAGAAGCCTCGCCATAACGGCAAGGCTTCCCCCGTTTCCCTCACGTTCCCCCGTGACTGGTCCATCAAAATGCCCAATGTGGGCAAATGTCGGGCTGTGACCCCAAAAGATAAGAATGTTGCTAGTGGATCGCTGCCGACCAATATACTGAGCGGTCTTGTCGCCTTTTTTGAAATGCGGCGGCTGGTGGCGCGGCGCATTGCGGTGAACGTGGCAAAGCCGCCGGAACTGCTGAAGCCATTCGCGTAGCTGTTAATCCTACTTAGCGAACTTAATTCAAGTCCGAGTGAGCCGGTGCTTTAGTCGAGGGGGTCACCAGCTCTCCGCTCAGGTGACAAGTCCCGGCCCGGTGGATACTTCCCATCCAGTAAACTGCGTGCACCGGGTCGGGCACCATCCCCCAAGCCAGCATCGCGAGTTCTGACCTAGATGAAGGACGGCGTTCTGCTGTGAATGTTGCTAAGCTGCCGAAACTGTCTGCTCGCTTCTGGCAGTGCTCATACAACGAAAGGCTCCGCCGAGGTGTCCAGTTGCGGAGCCTTTCTGCTTGCCACTGCGGGAATTTCCCTCATGCCCGCAGGCTTGTTTAGGCTAGTCGCTTCCTGCGCTTTGCGCAGTAACTCAAACAGCACAGTGGGTGTCTAAAGCGCCAGGGACCACAGTCCGCTATCCTCAGGGAGCGGGAGCTTTGAGGGAGGCTCCCAAATGCCACGCCGTTTTTCCGCCGCTTGTGGCGGCGCAGCCACAGCGCCGCGCCTGGTCCGATGTTAGATTGCCGCTCCCCTGGAACGGGTCCGGGGGACATCAAACCCTGATGTTGAGTCCCGCGTACTCAGGGGGTTCCGGTTCAGCAGTCTCCCGAAATCGGAACCCCTTCTTTCTTCCACATGACATCATCACGCCGTTTCCCACCGCCCGTGGCGCGGCGACCCCCATCCCTTGGCGAATAACCCCCAGACTGCCAGTCGGGGGAACAGACGCGCTCGAACGAGAGTGACCAATTTGACACTCACATAAAAAAAGACAATCACAGCGGCGAACTCTGGCTTCGATGCCGTGTTTCAGTTTCCAGTTAGGTTTTGCGTACCGAGGGGGTTGGTAATGCGTATCTTCAGGAAGGGCTACCGGCAGTCAGCAATTATGCAAGTCAGAAAGAGTGGACGGATCGGCAGGAGCCAATATGTGGTTTTCAACAATGGTGCGGTAGTGATTGAAACTCCGCGAGGGGTGCGCCGCTTCAACGACCTGCAAGAACTGGTGTCGCGGGCAAAGTCTCTCTCTTCAGCCAGTACCCGACCATACCTCAGATTAGTCTAAGACCTTTGGTCAGCAGAGAAGACCGAGGGCGGGTACAGGGTGCGAGACGCACAAGGCCGCACACTCTGTTACATCTACTGCCGAGATGATGAGAAGAACGCCGAGGTCGCGAACGTGCTGACCTGGGATGAAGGCCGTAGGGTCGCGGCGAACATTGCGAAGCTGCCTGAACTGCTGTCCCCTAAGCGATAAAAAAGGGCGGCAGCGGTGTCCCCGCAATCGCTGCCCTCTTCCCCCGTTTGTCAGTAGAGCCAGGTTGCCCAAGCATTGCGGCAAGTCTAAGCCGATTCGTCGCAATTGATCGTTTGACAGCCGCTTTGCACAGGACTAGCGATGAGGTTGTGGTGGAAGTTCCCTCTCTACCATAGGTCCCCCCAAACGGACCCGGAGAAGTCCCAAGTCCCCCCCGTTCGTGGGGCTTCTCCTTTTCTTCCTACGCCGCCATGACTGACCGTAAAGCCCTTGCCCGCGATGTCCGAGGAAGACATTCGCTCGCTTCATCGAATTGCGTAGTTTTAGCTGTTAACCATAGATTAACCTTCCTCGAGCGGCTCCTACCAATTTAAGGTAAATTCTAACCACCTGCAGGGACGGTCAGAGCCCTCGATGGATTGCCCCTGCAGGAAGCGGCTAAGGTCCCCTGCGTCCCAACGCACACGGCCGCACAATTCTCAAAGGTCGGAGTAAATCGCTCCGGCCTTTTTTTTGATCATTCCTACCGTTTGGCGCAGACCTTCCTAGCATTATCTGAGGCTGTGTTGCGCCAAGGCCACGACTTATGCGCTAGAGTGTCCACGGACCGTGCGGCGAAGATCGTGCGGTCCTCTCCCTAGACTGAAAC
>Ga0315553_10000089_pt1 | contig 73770 bp, 64 predicted proteins | sample SalMarSW160140MG_FD_203099 | JGI IMG/M metagenome (GOLD analysis project Ga0315553, IMG submission 203099) | Salt marsh sediment microbial communities from the Plum Island Ecosystem LTER, Massachusetts, United States - Salt Marsh Sediment SW1601-40 ... | reverse complement strand
GTGGGGACCGGACCACGACCGCGTGGGCTACGACCCCCTCGCCCAGGCGGCCAGCGGCTTCCTGTCCCTGAACGGATCGCCCGAGGGCGAGCCGGTGAAGTCGCCGACGTTCCTGGCGGACGACCTCGGCGGGGTGCACGGGGCGCTCGCCGCCCTCGCCGCTCTGCGTCACCGCGACCGGACCGGCGAGGGCCAGCACGTGGACGTGGCCCTGCTCGACGCGATGCTCTTCCAGTCGACGGGCTACCTCACGCTCGGGGCGATGGACGTGCCGCTGCCGCGCATGGGCAACCGCTTCCGCGTGGCCGCGCCGGCCAGCAGCTACCGCTGCCGCGACGGCCACATCATGGCGGGAGTGCTCCTCGATGCGCACTGGCGCCGGCTCGCCGAGCTGCTGGGTCGGCCCGAGCTGGGTGAAGACCCGCGCTACGCCACCGCGCTGGCCCGCATCGAGCGGCGTGAAGAGGTCGATGGACTGCTCGGCCGCTGGGCGGCCGAGCGAACCGTGGCCGACGCCGTGTCGGAGCTCGGCGCGGCCAGCATTCCCGCCGCTCCGGTGCGCAGCTACGGCGACGCGGCGCGCGATCCCCACGTCCTGGAACGCGACATGCTCCAGGCGGTGACGACTTCCGACGGCGCGCGCATCCCCGTCACGGGCCCCGCGGCGAAGCTCTCTCGCACACCCACGCGCGTGCGGCGGGCCGCGCCGGAGCTGGGAGCCGACTCGGAGCGGATCCTGCGCGAGCTCGGGATTCCCGAAGACGAGCGCCGCGCGTTGTTCGAATCGGGCGTCGTCGCCGGTCCCCCTTCGTCGACGGATCGCGATTGACCGTTTCCCCGGGATGGTTACAGTCTGTTCCTGTCAACAATCACTATTGAGTGAGAAGGAGTCCCCCGATGGCACTCAAGGGCAGCAAGACGCACCAGAATCTCAAGGATGCCTTTGCCGGCGAGTCCCAGGCGAATCGCCGCTACCTGTACTTCGCGAAGCAGGCCGACATCGAGGGCTATCCCGACGTCGGTGGCCTGTTCCGCGACACCGCCGAGGCGGAGACCGGCCACGCCCACGGCCACCTCGACTACCTCAAGGCGGTGGGCGACCCGGCCACGGACAAGCCGATCGGCGCGACCGACAAGAACCTGGTCGCGGCGGTGACCGGCGAGACCTACGAGTACACCGAGATGTACCCGGGCATGGCGAAGACGGCACGCGACGAGAAGTTCGACGAGATCGCGGAGTGGTTCGAGACCCTGGCGAAGGCCGAGAAGTCGCACGCCGGTCGCTTCCAGAAGGCGCTCGACGGTCTCGAAACCCTGTAGCTTGAAGGTCCCGCCTCCCGAGCGTCCTTCCACGGAGCTCCGCTTCGGCGATCCGGACTATCTCGACGCCGAGAAGATCGAGCGCGAGCTCCGGCGGGTGGGCGACATCTGCCACCAGTGTCGGCGCTGTCTGCCGCTGTGCCCGTCGTTTCCGAAGCTCTTCGAGCTGGTCGACGCCACCGACGCCGAGGTGGCCGGCGTGTCGATGGCGGGCTTCCAGGCGGTGAACGAGCTCTGCTACCACTGCAAGCTCTGCTACAACCACTGCCCCTACACGCCCCCCCACGAATGGGACGTGGACTTCCCGGCGCTGATGCGCCGTCAGCAGGTCGCCCGGGCCCAGCGCGAGGGCATCCCCCTCGCACGCCGCGTCACGACCCGCACCGATCTGCTCGGCAAGGTCGGATCGCTCGCGGCGCCGCTGATGAACTTCGCCAACAAGAACCGCGCCTCGCGGGTGATGATGGAGAAGACGCTCGGCATCCATCGCGACTGGGTCCAGCCCTCCTTCTACTCGGAGACCGTGGACCGCTGGTTCGCCCGGCGCGAGCCGCGGGGCACCGGCGCGAACGGGCACGTCGTGCTCTTCACCACCTGCACCGTCAACTACAACGACCCGATCGCGGGGCGCTCGGCGGTCGCCGTCCTCGAGCACAGCAACGTCCGGGTCGACCTCTGTTACGAGCGCTGCTGCGGGATGCCCTTCACCGACACGGGCGATCTCGAGGCCGCCCAGCGCAACGCCCGGCGCAACGTCGCCGACCTGCTTCCCTACGCCGAACGCGGCGCCACCGTTGTCGTCCCCGGCCCCTCCTGCTCGCTGATGCTGAAGGAGGAGTACCCGAAGCTGCTCGGCACCGCGGACGCGGAGCGCGTGGCCGGAGCGACCCAGGACCTGATGGAGTACCTCTACCACCTGGCGCGCGAGAAGAAGATGGAGCGCGACTTCCGCGAGCCCTTGGGCCGGGTCGCCTACCAGGCTCCCTGTCACCTCCGCCACCAGAACATCGGCTTCCGCGCCCGCGACCTGCTCAAGCTCGCCGGCGCCGACGTGACCGTCGTCGACGCCTGCTCTGGGGTCGATGGCACCTGGGGCATGCAGGCCCGTTTCCACGACGTCTCGATGCAGATCGCCGCTCCGATGCTCGCCCGCATCCGAGAGTCCGAGCCCGACCACGTGGCGACCGACTGTCCCCTTTCGGCTCTGCGCATCCAGGAGGGGCTGGGCCGTGCCGCGGTGCACCCGGTGGTGCTGCTCCGCCACGCCTACGGGATCTCCGCCGAATGACGCCCCTGCACCTCGAGGAGGTGGTTCCGCTGGAGCTCTATGGCGCGATCCGCGACGACTATCGCCGCGCGGTGATCATCCACAAGCGCGCCCGCCGTGTGGCGGTCGGGCCGTCGCTGACCCTGGTCTTCGAGGACCGGGAGACGCTGCGCTTCCAGGTGCAGGAGATGCTCTGGGTCGAGCGGATCGAGGAGCCCGCCCGGGTCCAGCACGAGATCGACGTCTACAACGAGCTGATTCCCGGCGCCCGTGAGCTGTCGGCGACGCTCTTCATCGAGATCACCGAGCCGGGCCGGATCCGCGCGGAGCTGGATCGCCTGATCGGCATCGACGAGCACGTCGCCCTGGTGCTGGGCGAGGGACCGGGCGCGCGGGTGGTGCCCGCCTGCTTCGACGCCAAGCAGTTCGAAGAGGACCGCATCTCGGCAGTGCAGTACATCCGCTTCACGCTCGACGCCGACGACGCGTCGGCGCTCGCCGACACGTCCGTGCCGGCAGCGCTGCGTGTCGCGCATCCCGCCTACGCGCACGAGACACCGCTGTCGGCGGCGGTGCGCGCGAGCCTCGTCGCGGGAATCGAGGGCGATCCGCCGTCGCTGCTGCCGGCGCTGCCCGAGCGCGCCTCCGCGCTCCCGGAAGTGCTCTTCGAGAGCGCGAACGCCCGGGCGCTGCGGCTGCCGCGGCCGGCGCTGCCGGGGGAGATCGTGGTCGAGGCGCGGGAGGCCCTGGCGCCGAGCGCCGCGCTCGAGCCCGCGCTCTGGAGCGAGCTGCTCGAGGCGGTCCGGCGCGCGGCCGACGAGGTCGTCGCCCGGCACGGCGGCGCGCGCATCACCGCCGAGATCGGGCCCGGCGCCCCGCCGCGCTGGCGCATCGCGCCGCGCCTGGGCTGACCCCGGTCCCCTCAGAGCAGCTCGAGCACCCGCTCCGGAGGACGTCCGATCACCGCCCGCTGACCGCGCACCAGGATCGGGCGCTCGATCAGCACCGGGCTCGCGGCCATCGCGTCGAGGATCGCCTCCTCGGAGCTGTCGCGGTCGAGGCCGGCGTCGGCGAACTCCGCCTCGCTCCGGCGCACCCACTCCGAGGCCGGCCGGCCGAGCCGTTCGCGCAGGCTCGCGAGCTCGTCCCGGGTGAGCGGCTGCTCCAGATAGCGGAGCTCGCGGAATCGCTCTCCCCGCTCCTCGATCAGGGCCCGCGCAGCGCGGCTCTTGGAGCAGCGCGGGTTGTGCAGCAGCACGAGGGTGTCGTCGTCGGGAAGGGCCATCGATCCTCCGCGCAGCGGCAGTATTCCAGAGCCGCTCCGACGCCGCTTGTCGGCTGCTACGGGAGCTGGTTGACTTTCGAGGTGACCGACGACGACCTCCTCGTACAGGACGGGATCGTGATCCCCGCCGCGGAGCTGCGCGAATCGGCCAGCCGGGCGAGCGGTCCCGGCGGCCAGCACGTCAACAAGAGCAACACGCGGGTGACGGTGCGCTGGAGCCTCGGCGACAGCGTCGCGTTCAGCGCCGCGCAGAAGCAGCGGCTGGAGACGCGGCTCGGCGCGCGCCTCACGAAGGCTGGCGAGATCGTGGTTCACGCGGCCGCCCACCGGTCCCGGGCGCGAAACCGCGCTCTCGCCTGGGAGCGCCTCGCCGAGCTGATCCGCGAGGCCCTCCGCGCGCGGCGCCCGCGCGTGCGCACGCGGGCCAGCGCCCGCGTACGCGCCCGGGGAGTCGAGGCGAAGCGCCGGCGCAGCGCCACGAAGCGGGCGCGCGGGCGCGTGCAGCCCGAACACGACGCGTGATCGCCGACCTGTTCCCGCCCGGAGTGTGCTTCGCCGAGGGCATCCTGGGCGACGCCGCTCCCCTCCATCCGGAGGAGGAGTGCCTCGCCGCCGCGATGGGCGCCGCGCGCCGGAGCGAGTTCGCGGGCGGGCGCGCCTGTGCCCATCGCGCGATCCAGGCGCTGGGGATGCCCGACGGGCCGGTGCTGCGCGGCGAGCGGCGCGCGCCCCGCTGGCCACCGGGCGTGGTGGGCGCGATCACGCACACGGGATCCTTCTGCGCGGCGGCGGTCGCTCGCGAGGCGGAGCTGGCCGGAGTCGGGCTGGACGCGGAGCGCTGGAAGCCGCTCTCCTCGCGCGCGCTGGCGCGCATCTGCGGCGCGTCGGAGCGCGAGTCCCTGGTCGCGCTCGGCGAGCACACCCCCGAGCTGTGGGCGGTCGTGGTGTTCTCCGCCAAGGAGAGCCTCTACAAGGCCTACTTTCCTCTCACCCGTACGTTCATCGGCTTCCGCGACGCGGAGGTCGCGCTCGCTCCCGAATCGCCGGAGTGCGGCTCGTTCCGCGCGCGTCTCGTGCGCGAGGACGCGCCCGACGCCGCCGGGCGACGCGCCTTCGCCGGCCGCTATCGCATCGAAGCCGAACGCGTCGTCACCGGCTTGGTCATCCCGCGCGAGCCCGCGTCCGCTGCGCGCTCCCCCGACGGTTGAGATCTCACTGGATCCGCGTGCGACCGGCGAACCCCTCCTCGTAGCCGTGGAAGTAGCGGAGGTCCTCCTCGGGCCAGCGCCAGCAGTAGCAGCCGCGGCCGTTGTCGAAGTCGACGAGCCAGGCCCCCTTCACCTCCACGCCGAGCGCCTCCATGGCGCGCACCCAGCCCGCGATCGCCTGGGCGAGATCGCGCTCGACGCGCCGGCGGTCCGGGTCGTCCGGCGCGAGCTCGCTGCGCCGCGCCTCGAGCGCATCGACGGCCTCGACCGCCCTCGCCGTGTGGCGCCGCACCTCGCCCAGGATCGCCCGCGCCGTCTCGAGGCTCCAGCGGTGTCCGTCTTCCCGAGCCTTCGCCACCCTAGGGCTCTTCCTTCTCGTCCTCGGCCGTCATCCGAATCAGTGTCCGCACCACCGCGCTGCGCTGGGCGCCGCCGACCAGCAGCTTCAGATCCTCGTAGAGAGTGGGGTCGTTCAAGAGCAGGCCGATCGTCCCCTCGCCGCGGTCCACCTTCTCGAGGATGCTGTTGAGCCGCGAGCCCGCTTCCAGAGCCTCGAGCACCACGTCCTGCTCGGTGAGCGGCTCGTACACCAGACTGTGCATGAGCCCCTCGCCGCTGGCCACCTCGTCGAGGATGCTCTCGAGCGTGGACAGCGACCGCTCGATGCTGGCGACGCCGCTCCCCTCGTACTCGTCGTAGATCAGGCTGTGCAGCAGGCCACTGCCGTCCTGGACCTGCGTCACGATGTCCGCCACCGCGGAGACGGAATCGGCGAGGCCCTTCCCCCCACTGTCGCTCTGGAAGCGGGCGACCACCTCGTTCAGGTTGCCAGCCAGCTGGGCGATGTTGTCGAGTGCGACGGCCCCGGTATCGATCACCCGGTTCAGGTTCGTCGGGCTGACCGTCCGGATCTCGCCGCCCTCCTCGAGCGGGAGCGCGCTCGGCGTCCCGAGCGAGATCTCCACGTAGCGGTCACCGAGCAGGCCGATCGTCCCGATCGACGCGGCGGAATCGGCTCGGATCCGATCCTGGACGTTCGTGTCGATCTGGAGCCCGACCCGCACGGCCGGCACTCCACCCTCGCGCACGTCGAGGTCGACGCTCTCGACCCGACCGACCTGGGTGCCGGCGAGCCACACGGGGGCGTTCGGAATCAGCCCGCCCACGTTCTCGAAGTAGCCGACGAGCCGGTAGCGGTCGGCGAAGACGCCCTGCTGGGAGGACAGGGAGAGGATCGTGATCGCCAGGGCGATCAGCGACGCGAGCACGAAGGCTCCGACCACCAGGCTGAGACGGCTTCGGTCAACCACGGACGCGACCTCCCTCGAGATGATCGGCGGTGTCTCGGACCCCGTCGAGGAAGGCGCGCACGTCCGGATGCTGCGACTCGCGCATCTCGTCGGCCGTCCCCTGCGCCAAGATCACCCCGTCCTTGAGCAACGCCACCCGATCCGACACGGCGAAGCACAGCTCCAGCTCGTGCGTGACCACCACCGAGGTCACGCGCAGGTCCTTCTGCAGCCTCACGATCAGCTCGCCGATGCGGCGCTGGTTCGCGGGATCGAGACCGGTGGTGGGCTCGTCGTAGAGGATCACCCGCGGCTGGAGGGCAATTCCGCGCGCCACCCCCACCCGCTTTCGCATGCCCCCGGAGAGCTCGTCGGGCATCTGCGCCTCCACGCCCGCCAGGCCCACCGCCGCGATCGATTGCGCCACCCGCTCGGCGATCCGCTGCTCCGGCCAGCGCATGTGCTCGCGCAGCGGATAGGCGACGTTCTCGTACACCGAAAGCGAGTCGAACAGGGCCGCGCTCTGGAAGATCATCGACACCGCCTTGCGCACCGGAACGAGTTCGTGCTCGGGCAGCTCGGTGATGTCGGTGCCGAACACGCGGACGCCCCCCCGATCCGGTCGCATCAATCCGATCATGTGCTTCAGGCACACCGACTTGCCGCTCCCCGAGCCGCCGAGGATGGTGAAGGTCTCTCCGGCCTCGATCGCGAGGTCCACGCCGCGCAGGACGGGCTGGCCCCCGAACGACTTCTCCACGCCGAGCAGCTCGATCACCGGGCCCGGGCCGGCGGTCACAGGATCACCATCAGCTGGGTGAGGAAGAAGTCGGTGATCAGCACGCCGATCGACGCGGCCACCACGGCGCGCGTCGTCGCGCGCCCCACGCCAACCGTGCCGCCGGTGGTGCGCAGCGCCGTGAAGCACCCGACCGTCGCGATCAGCCAGCCGAAGACGAACGTCTTGGCGATCCCCGAGAAGAAGTCGCCGACGGTGACGGTGTTGACGATCGTCTGGACGTAGAAGTTCGGGTCGATGCCGAACTGGCTCCAGGCCAGCGCCAGCCCGCCGAGCGCGCCGAGCAGGTCGGCGAGCACCGTCAGGAGCGGCAGCGCCAGCGTCGCCGCGAGCACCCGGGGCAGCACCAGCTTCTGGATGGGATCGGCTCCCATGGAGCGGATCGCGTCCACCTGCTCGGTGACCTGCATCGCGCCGATCTCCGCGGTGATCCCGGCTCCAACCCGCCCCCCCACCATCAGCGCCGTCAGGACCGGGCCGAGCTCGCGGGCCAGGGAGAGACCGACGACGCTGCCCACGTAGGGCTTGGCCCCGAAGCGGGCGAGGGCGATCCCCGTCTGCAGCGCCAGCACCATGCCGGTGAAGAGCGCCGTGATCAGGACGATCGTGCTCGAGCGTGCGCCGATCGCCTCCACCTGACGCAGGCACTCGAGCCACGGGAAGCGGGGGCGCAGGGCCGCGCGCGCGGTGAGGCCCGCCAGCAGCGCGAACTCGCCCGCCTGGTCGACCACCGCGAGCACCCTGTCGCCCAGCCGGTGCAGGGCGCTGCGCGCCGGGATCGCCCGGGCCGAGGCGCTCACGAGCGCGGGCTCCCGTCCGCGCCGGGCGCCGGCCGCAGGGTGCTCCACCAGGCGTCGAAGTCGCGCTCGGCGTCCCCGAAGCGCGCGTCCCCCTGCACCGACAGCACCCAGTCGACGGCGCACCCGGAGACGACGAAGGTGACCGTCTTCACACGCACGACCACGTCGCGGTCCATCACGTCGAAGACCTGCTGCCACCCCTCGAGGCTGTCGACCTCGACCGGGCCGGAGTCGCGCAGGGTGTAGGGGGGAATCCCGAAGCGCAGATGGCGCGCCAGGATCGGAACGCGCGTGATCGGGATCCGGCAGCGCGAGGAGAGCGTCATGCGCGCGGATCCGGGCCGCTCGTAGGCGAGCAGCGTGTTCTCGATCTCGATCCGCTGCCACGGCGGGAGCGAGGCGGGGGGGCGCCCGAGCTGATAGCCGTACCGCGCGTGACGGAAGCCCTCGTCGGTCTCGATCAGCGGATGGCTGGCGCACGCCCCCAGCACCGGCAGCGCGATCAGGGCGCCGACCCAAGCCCCGCGAGCGCGACATGCGCGCCGTCCACCGCCCATCGGGCGCCGAGGCTACCCGATCCCGCCCACGGGTGGCAGCACCGCGCGCGGCGACGATAATCGCCCACGTGTCCGCCCCGAGCCCGCACGATCGCGCCGCCCGACGGGTGGGCCCGGCCTGCCCCGAGCCCATCGTCCTCGCGAGCGCGTCGCCCCGGCGCCGCGCGCTGCTCGCCGCGGCGGGCGTCGCCTTCGACATCCAGCCGGCGGACCTCGACGAGTCGCCGCGCGCGGGCGAAGCCCCGGCCGAGACCGTGCTTCGGCTGGCGCTCGAGAAGGCGAGCGCCGTCGCCGCACGACTGTCGGCACCGCGCCGGCTGGTGCTGGGCGCCGACACGGGTGTCGTGCTCGACGGGGAGCTGCTCGGAAAGCCCGACGACCCCGCCCACGCCGCGGAGCTGCTCGGCCGCCTGGTCGGACGTACCCACTTCGTGGTGACGGGCGTTGCGGTCGCCGAGAGTGTCGGGGCGCGCGTGTGGCAGTGCCGCGTCAGCAGCGAGGTGACGATGCGCACGGCGGCGGGGGAGGAGATCGCGCGCTACGTGGAGACGGGCGAGCCGCTCGACAAGGCCGGCGCCTACGCGCTCCAAGGCGACGGCCGCCGCTTCGTCACCGGCATCGTCGGCAGCGAGAGCAACGTGATCGGCCTGCCCGTCGAGGAGACGCTGGCGCTCCTGGAGGCCGCTCGGACCGGACGTCCCCCCGCGTGAGCGACGCGGCGGATCGTCTCGCGCTCGTGGCGCGGCGGGTGGAAGCCGCCGCCGCGCGCGCCGGGCGACGCGCCACCGACGTGACGCTCGTGGGTGTCGCGAAGCGGATCGCGGACGCCCGCGTCTCCGACGCGGTGCGCGCCGGGCTCGCCCACGTGGGAGAGAGCTACGTGCAGGAGGCGGCGGCGCGACGACCGGAGCTGGCGCGGCAGTGGGCCGCGGCGGGCGTCGCGGCTCCGCGCTGGCACTTCATCGGGCGCCTCCAGCGCAACAAGGCGCGCCTCGTCGCCCAGCTCTTCGACGTCGTCCACACCCTCGACCGCGCCGCCCTCGGCGAGGCGCTCGAGCGCCACGCCGCCGACGCCGGTCGCGAGCTCGAGGTGTTGATCCAGGTGAACACGAGTGGCGAGGCCCAGAAGGGCGGCGTCGCCCCGGCGGCGGCGGCCGATCTGCTGGCGGAGTGCCGGGCCTGGTCCCATCTGCGGCCGGTGGGGCTGATGACGATCCCGGCGCCGGCCGACGACCCGGAGCGGGTCCGCCCGGCCTTCGCGGCGCTGCGCGCCCTGCGCGACCGCCTCCGCGCCGACCACCCGGCGCTGGGCGAGCTCTCGATGGGGATGTCGAGCGACTTCGAGCTTGCGATCGAAGAGGGAGCCACGATCATCCGCGTCGGAACGGCCCTGTTCGGGCCCAGGGAGTGAATCATGCCGCTCGAAGGCGTCCGCATCGGCTTCATCGGCGCGGGGGCGATGGCGGAGGCGCTCGCCGGCGGGCTGTGCGCCGCCGGCCTGCCCGCGGCTTCGCTGCGCCTGGCCGATCCCGATCCCGCGCGGCGCAAGCGACTGGAGACCGCGCTGGGCGTCGCCGTCGGCGACGACAACCGGGAGCTCGTGGCCGCGAGCGACCTGGTGGTGCTGGCGGTGAAGCCGCAGGTGGTGCCGGCGGTGCTCGCCGGACTCGCCGACGCCCCCGAGCGGACGCGCCCGCTCTGGGTGTCGATCGCCGCCGGCGTCCGGATCGCCGCACTCGAGCGGGCGCTGGGCGGCGATGCGCGGGTGGTGCGGGCGATGCCCAATACCCCGGCGCTCGTGCGCTGCGGGGCGACCGCGATCTGCGGCAACGCGGCGGCCACCCCCGACGACCTCGCCCGCGCCAGCGCGCTCTTCGCGAGCGTCGGCACCTGCTGGACCGCGCCCCACGAAGGGCTGATCGACGCGGTGACCGGCCTCTCGGGAAGCGGCCCCGCCTACGTGTTCGTCTTCCTCGAGGCACTCGGCGACGCGGGCGTCCGCATGGGCCTGCCGCGCGACGCCGCCTATCAGCTCGCCTTCCAGACCGTGCTCGGGTCCGCCAAGCTCGCGATCGAGGATGGCCGCCACCCCGCGGCGCTGAAGGACCAGGTGACCTCGCCGGGGGGCACCACGATCGCCGGGCTCGAACGACTCGAGGCCGGGGGCCTGCGCGCGGCCCTGTACGAGGCGGTGGCCGCCGCCACCCAGCGCTCCCGGGAGCTGGCCGGGACGGAGTGAAAGCGAAGCCTTTTCGGATCGTTGAGTCTCTTCTCCTGGAAAACCCTCGAGATCGAGGAGCGGGCTTCGGCACGCCCGGTCGGGCCGCCGGAACCTCAAGCTGCCCAGCCATTTGGTCGATCTCTTGCCGCGGGGGGAGATCCCCGGGAGATCGCCTTGCGCATCACACCGCTCGACGTCCGCAACCACGTGTTCCCGCGCCGCTGGTCGGGCTACGACCGCGAGGAGGTCGACGCGTTCCTGCGCATCGTCTCCGGCGACTACGAGATCGCCCTGCGCGAGCTGCAGCACGCGCGCGAGAAGGCGGGCGAGCTCGAGCAGCGCGTGCAGGATCTGCTCGGCAACGAGCGCCTGCTCCAGGAGACGTTGACCACCGCCCAGCACCTGAGCGAAGACCTCAAGCAGACGGCGATGAAAGAAGCGGAAATGATCATCAGCGAAGCGGAAATCCAGGGCGAGAAGGTGCTCGACGCGGCCCACCGCCGCGCCGCGCGCCTGGCCGAGGACCTGCGCGAAATGAAGCTCCTGCGCGGGCGCGTCGCCTCCACTCTGCGCGCGACGCTCGAGCACCACCTGATGATGATCCAGCACCTGGCCGAGGAGCCCGCCGGCGACGACCCGGCGATCGAAGGTCGCCTGGAGGCGCTGGTCCGCCAGCGCGAGCCGCGCGGCGGCGGCGGCGGCGGTTGAACGCGGGAGAGTCACCGGTGAGCTTTCGAATCGGCGAGCACGGCCTCAGCTTCTGGATCCACGTGACGCCCAGCGCGCGCTGGGAGGGCGTGGGCGGCGCCCACGGCGACGCGCTGCGCGTACGGGTGACGGCTGCCCCGGCCGACGGCGCCGCGAACCGGGCCTGTGCCGCTCTGCTGGCCCGCGCCTTCGACACCCACCGCGCCTGGGTCGAGCTCGATCCCCGCTCCAAGGGCCGACGCAAATGGGTCCGGATCCGCGGCGACGCGCCGGTCCTGGCCCAGCGCCTGGCGACCCTCGCGTCGGGCGACGCGGGGGAGCCCTGAGCGGGCCGGATCCCGGTCGGGCCGCGGCGCGACGGGCGGCGCTCGGCGGGAGGCACCCGGAGGCGGACGAGCTAGCCTTGTCAATCCTTCTTTCCGCCCCACCCTTTCCGCCCAAGTCAGCTGTGAGGACGCGCGAATGCCGATCTACGAGTACGCCTGCGGGAAGTGCGGCCGGGAGTTCGAAGTCGAGCAGCGGATCAGCGACGACCCGATCAAGACCTGCCCGCACTGCCGCTCGCGCAAGGTGAAGCGCCTGATCTCCCGGACCTCCTTCGTGCTCAAGGGCAGCGGCTGGTACTCGGACCTCTACTCCTCCTCGAAGCCCGACACCGGAAAGAGCGAGGGCAAGTCGGAGAGCGGCGGCGACGCGGCCACCCCGAGCGACGCCAAGCCCGAGAAGAAGGGCGACGCCAAGACGGGCGAGAAGAGCGGCTCGAAGGGCAAGACCAAGGGCAAGGGCAAGTCCAAGGCCGCCTAGTTCATCGGGAACCCGGCGTCGGGCTGCTACCCTGCGCGCGCGCGCCAGCGCGGAATCCGGAGCTCCTGCATGCCCTCCCCCTCCGCTCCCGAGCAGATCGACACGGTGGTCGTCGACGGCCTCGCCCTGGCCCAGGAGATCCGCAAGGAGATCGCCGAGGCGGTGGGCCGCCACGTCGCCGCGGGCCGGCGGGCGCCGAAGCTCGCGGTGGTGCTCGTCGGGGACGATCCCGCCAGCGCCTCCTACATCAAGGGCAAGCAGCGCGCCTGCGCGCGCGTGGGCATGGACTCCAGCGAGACGCTGCTGCCGTCGACCACCTCCCAGGCCGAGCTCGAGGCGACCGTCGCGGCGCTCAACGCCGACGACGGGGTGGACGGCATCCTCGTCCAGCTGCCCCTGCCCAAGGGGCTCGATGCGGGTCGCGTCACCCGCACGATCGATCCCGCCAAGGACGTCGACGGCCTGCACCCGATGAACGCGGGCCGGCTGCTCCAGGGCGCGCCGGGCCTGGTCGCGTGCACGCCCCTCGGCGTGCTCGAGATTCTGCGCCGCTACGAGATTCCACTCGAGGGCGCCGAGGCGGTGGTGATCGGGCGCAGCGACATCGTGGGCAAGCCCGTGGCCGTGCTGCTCCAGCAGGCGAACGCCACCGTCACCCAGTGCCACTCGCGCACACGCGACCTGCGTGCGCACTGCCGGCGCGCCGACGTGCTGGTGGCCGCGGTCGGCGTCCCGCGCCTGGTGAAGCGCGACTGGGTGAAGCCCGGCGCGGCGGTGATCGACGTCGGCGTCAGCGAGGTGAATGGCGTGCTGACCGGCGACGTCGACACGGAAGGTGTGATGGGCGTCGCGCGGATCGTCACACCCCACCGCCGCGGCGTCGGACCGATGACGATCACGATGCTGCTGCGCAACACGCTCACCGCCTACGAGCAGCGCGCGGGCGCATGACCGAGCTGCGGCGAACGCCGCTCGCCGCTCTCCACGAGCGGCTGGGAGCCCGCATGGTGCCCTTCGCCGGCTTCTCGATGCCGGTGCAGTACACCTCGATCGTCGAGGAGCACCGCGCCGCGCGCGAGGCGGCCGCGTTGTTCGACGTGTCCCACATGGGACAGATCGCGCTCGAGGGATCGGCAGCGGGCGGCTGCGCCGACCGGCTCTGCTCGCGCGCGATGAGCACACTGGCCGAGGGTCGGGTGCGCTACGCCCTGCTGTGCAACGAGCGCGGCGGCGTGGTCGACGACCTCACCGTCTACCGCACCGGCGGCGACGCCTTCCTGCTGTGCGTGAACGCCTCCAACACCGAGAAGGACCTGGACTGGGTGCGCTCCCACGCTCCGGCCCAGGCGACCGTGCGCGACGAGAGCGAGGCCACCGGGCTGCTCGCGCTCCAGGGACCCGCCTCGGTGGCGGTGCTGACCGCCCTGGGCGGGTCGGCGCTGTCGTCGCTGCGCCGGTTCCGCTTCGCCCGCAGCGAGCTCGCCGGGCGCCGCGTCCTCGCGTCGCGCACCGGCTACACGGGCGCGGACGGCTTCGAGATCTACTGCGACGCCGGCGACGCCGCACCGCTGTTCGAGGAGCTGCTGGAGGCGGGGCGCGCTCACGGCCTGCGGCCCGCCGGACTCGGCGCGCGCGACACCCTGCGGCTCGAGGCGGCGCTACCGCTCTACGGCCACGAGCTCGACGACGCCACCAGCCCCCTCGAGGCGGGCCTCGACCGATTCCTCGAGCTCGACCGCGACTTCGTCGGGGCCGACGCGATCCGCCGGCGGCGCCACGCCCCGGACCGGCGCGAGCTCGTCGGCTTCGAGATCCGCGGCCGCGGTATCGCGCGCGAGGGCTATCGCGTGCGGTTCGGCGGCCAGCCGGTGGGGGTCGTCACCTCGGGCGGCCCCTCCCCCACCCTCGGTCGCGCGATCGGACTCGCCTACGTCCCGCCCATCCACGCCGCGGTCGGAACGGAGCTGGAAGTGGAGGTGCGGGGACGCGCGATTCCGGCCCACGTGGTAGAAACCCCCTTCGTGTCGGGCGAGAGCGCCGGACGGCCCGCTCGCTAACGAACCCACCCGACCACCCGTCCCACCGAGGAGACCCGCTTTGGCCGAGACGTCGATTCCCGCAGACCTCCACTACTCGGAGCAGGACGAGTGGACGCGCGCCGACGGCGACCGCGTCACCGTCGGCATCACCGACTACGCCCAGCAGCAGCTCGGCGACGTCGTGTTCGTCGAGCTGCCCGAAGTGGGGGCCATGCTCACGCGCGGCGAGCCGTTCGGGGTGATCGAGTCGGTGAAGGCCGTGTCCGACCTCTACGCGCCCGTCTCCGGCGAAGTGCTGGAGGTGAACGAGGCGCTGGCCGACGCGCCGGAGCGGGTGAACCAGGACTGCTACGGCGAGGGCTGGATCGTGCTGGTGCGCGCCGACGGACTCGAGGGCCTGCTGGACGCGAAGGCCTACGCCGCCCACGTCGCCGAGCGCGAGGGCTAGGAGGCCGACTCGAGAGTCGGCCGCCGCGCAGCGGGCCCGCAAGCCCGAAGGGCGCGCAGCCAGGCGGAGCCGAGCGTAGATCGGCAAGGTGGGCGAGCGAAGGCGGGCTCCCGCCGGGGCTAGGAGCTCCCGCGTCCCGTCGGCTCGTCTCCGCCGCGCTGCCGCGCGACGCGCGACCAGGTGCCCTCGGGCTCGAGCTGGAGGTAGCGCCGCCAGTGCACGCGAGCGGTGCGCGGCAGCTGCAGCTTCTCGTAGATCAGCGCCATGCTGACGTGGATGTCCGGGAACAGGGGATCGCTCTCCAGCGACTGGCGGTAGTGGGCGAGCGCCCGCTCGTCGCCCCCTTCCTCCTCCCACAGCGTGCCCAGATTCAGGTGTCCCTCGACGTGTCGGGGATCGAGAGCGACTGTCCGCTCGAAGAAGCCCCGCGCCTCGTCGCGCCGGCCGCGGTTGTAGAACACCGAGCCGAGATTGCAGTGGGCGTCGGCGCAGCCGGGATCCAGCTCGATCGCCCGGCGATAGCAGGCGACGGCCTCCTCCCAGGTCGCGCGGTCACCGTCGAGCTCACAGCCCCGCTCGAACCAGGCGCGCGCCGCGCGCAGAGGATCGGAGGCCTCGGCCGGCGGAAGGAAGGGCGCGATCGCGCCCGCTCCGCTCTCGCGCACGAAGTCGAGCACGAGCTGTCCGTCGGGCTCCATCCACACGCCCTCGTGGTGCAGCAGCACGCGCGGCGCGTCGCGCCAGGTGCGGAATCCCGACAGCGGCTCGAGCTCGGGGAAGCGCTCGCGAACGACGGCGGCGCTGCGGCGTATCCGGCGCAGCGGCACTCCAGACTGGAGCAGCCCGACGATCGAGCGAACCGACACCAGATCGCGAAAACCAAACGCCGGTTGCTCGCCGACGCGAGGCGACGATCCGATGAGCGCGGTGCGTTCCCAGTAACGCACGCGCCACCGCGAGACCCCACAGATGCGGGCCACCTCGCCCAGGGTGTACGCGCTCACCGGTCGGGAAGGTACAGCGAAGCGAACCGGCGACAACCCTTCGCCGCGCGCGCTGAGCGGAGACGCTACTCGGTGATCTCGGTGCACACGCGGACGTAGGGGCTCGTCACGCGCTCGCGATCGGGAAAGGAGCGGTGCTTGTCGCTCTTCCCCAGGTAGCGGAAACCCCGATCCTTCTTCTCGAGATACTCGAGGAAGGCCTTGTGCTCGTGGTGGATCCAGCCCTCGTAGTTGTAGAACTCGTCGAACAGGATCACGGTCCCAGGCTCGATCAGCGCGTCGAGCGCGAGCAGCACCTCGAGGGTGCTCGAGTAGAGGTCCGCGTCCATGTGCAGGAACGCGAGCGGAGCCCTCTGCGTGGCCGCCCAGGCGCTCACCGTCTCGGCGAACAGGCCGCGCACGAGATGCGCGCGACCGTCGGCGAAGCTGGGAACCGGGCAGCGGAAGCGCCCCGCCTCGATCTTCTCCCACGCCTCGGGCAGCCCCTCCCAGGAGTCGAAGAGATAGAGCCGATTGTGGGGTCCGAGCTCCTCGAGGAACACGCGCGCGCTGGTTCCGATCGAGACGCCGAACTCGGCCCAGTCGAGATCGGGGTGGCGGCTCGCCGCGAGCCGGCAGGCGTGCCGCTGAAGGGCCTCGACGGAGCCGATCACCGGCAGCGCCTCGAGGATCGGGTCGGCGGGCTGGGGATCGAGCGTCACCGGCGCGGCGGCCGCCCGACCCGCCAGCGTGCGCTTCACGCTGCGCAGAATCTCCATTCCCATCCGGCCGACCTCAGCTCGGGTCCCGGTCGCGCCAGGACGGAGCGACGCCCCCGGCCGGACGCCGCAGCCCCGTGACGGCCAGCACCCTGCGGGCCGCCCGCTCGAGCCGGGAGGGCGTGACCGGCGCGTCCTCGCACACGCGGCACAGCGTGTCGATCGTGTCGTCGTCGAAGCCGGCGCGGATCTTCGCCATCTCGGCCGAGTTTGCGAGGTCTTCCCAGCGGTCGCGGCCCAGGTTCCCGAGGATGTGCCGCTGCTCCCAGTCCTGACAGCAGAGCGTCACGTCCCCGTCGGGCAGCAGGATGTTCTGGTAGATGCGCGGGCAGATCCCCATCGGGCCCTCGTGCCGCGTGTTGCGGCGCACGTTGCGATCGCCGAAGAGGGCGTTCTTGGCCAGGTCGACGGCGCCGGCGAAGGCGCGGATCCCGCGCCGCTCCACGCTCGCGCCGCGCTCGTCGAGCAGGTCCTGCACCTCGGGATGCGTCGCCTCCCCGTGGATGCGGAGCAGCGTGGGGATCTTGCGGTCGAGCAGGCCGGCGAGGCTCGCGAGATAGACCTCGTCCACGGGCATGTTCTCGTTCGCAACCCCGTCGATGAAGCCCGGCAGGTGCAGGATGAAGTTCTCGAAGGCCACGCCGGCGAGGCGATCGAGCTGCGCGACCGGGAAGTCCACCAGCGTGGTGTTGACGCCGACCCGGTGGCCCTTCCCCGCCGCGTGGAGGATCAGCTCCGTGCAGTGCGCGTTGAGGAACGGCTCCGAGTGCCCGGCGAAGCTGATCTTCACCGAGGTCGGGACGGTCGAGAGGAAGGTCCGGAAACGCTCCGGGTCCATCACCTTGGAGCCGTCCCCGGTCGCCTTGCGGCGGTGTTCGCGCGTGAAGGTCCCCTGCGGGCAATAGGAGCAAGCGACCTTGCAGCCGACCACGGTCGTGACGCCGAGAACGGTCTCGGGAGCGGTCATCCCAGCCATCCGCCGCAGCTCCTCCCCGACCCACGCGCGCGACGCGAGGGCACACCTCTGTGATCGGCAGAACGACCCGCAAGCTTGCGCGGCCCCACGAGCCCGCCCGAAGCCCTCGGCGGCGGTATCCTCCCATCGCCGCCAGCCGCCGCGAATCCCGCCTGGAGAGTCCGAGAATGGTCGAGCCGATCCCCAACCTTCCCGATCGCGTTCTGGGCTTCACCGCGAAAGGCACGGTGACCGCGAAGGACTACGAGTCGGTGATCATGCCGGCCATCGATGCACTGTTCGCGCGCCACGGCGGGGCCCGCTTCCTCTACCACCTCGGCGACGAATTCTCCGGGTTCGAGGCGGCCGCGATATGGGACGACGCCAAGCTGGGGCTGAAACACCTCCGTGGGTGGGAGAGGATCGCGGTCGTATCGGACCTCGAGTGGATCCGGATGGCCGTCCGGATCCTTCGACTCGCGATTCCAGGGCAGGTCCGTGTGTTCCCGAACCGCGAGCTGGCCGAGGCGAAGCGCTGGGTGACCGAGTAGCGCGTTGCGCCCCGGGACATTCGATACGCCGCCCCGGCGCACGACTGCGGAGCGTCCCCGCGCGCTAGACCGAGAACGACACGCTCCCCGTGCCTACGTCGTGCATGGCGCCCACCACCTGGAGGCGATTGTCCTGGACGAGCTCCCGCAGGATGGCGCTGCGCTCGGTCAGGGCCGCGACGGTTAGGCGAACGTTCTGCTCGCTCACCTCCCGCACGAACGCCGCATTCTTCGAGCTCCGCTCCCCCGGCACGCCGACGGTGGTGTAGACCGCGGGTGCCAGATTGCTCAGGGTCTGGGTCAGGCTGCCGAGCTGTGCGTGGTCGCAGGCGCCCTTGATCGCGCCGCACTCGGTGTGGCCCAGCACGACGATCAGCTTCGCCCCCGCCAGCTTCGTAGCGAACTCCAGGCTGCCGATGATGTCCGTGTTCACGAAGTTGCCGGCGATCCGCGGGCTGAAGATGTCGCCGATCCCCTGGTCGAAGACCAGCTCGGGAGGGACCCGCGAGTCGATGCAGCCGAGCACCGCCGCGAACGGGTACTGGCCCGCGGCGCTGGCGTGGACCTGCGCCAGGAAGTCCCTCTGCAGCATCGTCCCGTCCAGGAAGCGCCGGTTTCCCTCCTTGAGCCGCGTCAGCGCCTGCTCCGGCGTCATGTCGCGTTGGGCCGCCTTCGTCATCGTCGGCACGTCCGCGAAGGCCTCGCGACCGGACACGGCCAGCAGCGCTCCCGCCGCGGAAAGGGACTTCAGGAACTGACGTCGGGTCGGCATCGTCTCCACCTCCTCGCCGCTTCGCTCGCGCGAGCGGATCCCCTAGAGTCCGATCCCGGAAGCGTTCCCGGCGCTCGTGCCCGGCTCGGACTTCGAATCCACCTGCCGCGCTCTGATAGCGCTCCGCGGCGCAGTCAGCACGCGAGAGCCCACGAGAGAGCGTTCCCAGTGACACGATGGACACCGAATGGCCACGGATCTGCTCACGGACCGGCGACGATCAGCTTCGCGGCACCCTTGAAGGGTCCGTCCTCTCCGTGGTCGCGGGGCTCATGATGCCGACCCTGGATTCGAAATCGAAGATGGCGGCGCTGACCATTCTCGTCCTGAGCACGGCGCTCCTGCTGTTGGTCTCTTACCTCGTCATGACGGAAAGGAACAAGCCGAGGATCATAGGCAAGGTGGAAAGGGTCGGCGTCGAAGTCATCGACACCCTCATCAAAGCGCGAATCGATACCGGAGCGGGCGTAACCTCGTTGAATGCGCGGATCGTCGAGGTGACGGCAACCCCAGGCCAGCCGGACAAGGTCAAGTTCGAGATCAAGGACGATCTCGGTCACGCCAAGATTCTCGAGAAGGACGTTGTGGACTGGCAACGAATCAAGAACAAGGGCGAGGACGGCTATACCAAGCGGCCGGTCGTAAAGCTGGACCTGTGTCTCGGTGGGAAGGAGATCCACGGAAGGGTCAATCTGGTGGACCGGAGCCATTTCAAGTACCAGCTGCTGGTCGGAAGAAACTTCCTCGAAACCGGTGATTTCGTCGTGGACGCCAGCACCGAGCTGACCAGCCACAGATCGAAGTGCAGGTAGCGCTGACGTCGAAGTGCCTCTCGGCACGGGCGCAAGCCTGAACCGCACGACGCGTTCGCCTCCTGGCTCTCGACGCTCGGAATCCCGCTCCTGCGGGCGAGCGGCCAGGAACGCTCGACTCGCGGAGGGACGCTAGAAAGTCGGCTACCGTCCGCCCCGGAAGCGTTCCCCATGCTGGTGCTGGGCTCGGACTTCAAATCCGGTGGGGAGCGCGGCGACGCGTTCCCGGCGGGTTCGATTCCCGTCCGCTTCCGCCAGATGCGCCTGCGAAGGCGCGTCCGGCCCGCTACAGCGTCTCCTTGCGCTTCGGCGGGTCGCGCTGGGCCTCGCGGCGGCGAGAGAAGATGCGTTTGTCGTGCACCTTGCGCAGCTGTCGCTCGATCTTGTCGAGCACCTGATCGGAGGCAGTGCGCGGGATCTCCGCCGTGGCATGGGTGGCGACGTCGGTGTTCTTGCCGATGGCGTGGCCGTGGGCGGCGAAGCCGGTGCCGTCCTCGCTGAGGGTGAGCTCGAAGCGCCCGATCTCGTGGAACTCCTCGGCGAGACCATCGCAGCGCCGCTGGATGGACTCGCGCACCGACTCGTCGATCTCCACGTCCTTGCAATGCAGTACGACCGAAGCGCTACGCGACATGCTCTACCTCTCTCCTGCGGGCCCTCCGCGGCCGGATGCCCGCAATGGGTGTGGCCGCCGGCGGGGCGTCGATGCGTGCGGGACCGTTGCTCGCGAGACGGGGCGCATCCAGGCTGGGGATGCGCGCGATCCGGGCGATTCCAGGGGCCACTCGCACTCAGCATCCAGAGTATCCCCGGGTGTACGCGCCGCAAGGCCCCGCGGCCCGTCGCAAAGAACGGGAGGCGCCCAGCTGGGCACCGTCGCTCCCGGTGCGGGCGGGCCTCCGTTCCTACGAGAGGATCCAGTGCAGCCGCAGCGCAAGGAGCCAGTCACCGCGGATCCGGACGCGCCGCCGCAGCAGGGCCTCGGGCGCGCTCAGCCCGCCTCGGTTCAGCGCTCGCCAGGTCTCCTCGTCCAGCTCGACGGCGAGATCAGGATCGGCGCGGGACCCCGCCTGGCCGCGCACGCGGCCGTCCGCGATGTGCACCGTGTGCACCGAGTGGACGGGCGACGTGATCTCGAAGACGATCGACGCGTACACGTCTGCGAGCTGCCGGCGGCGCTCGGCGTCCGCCTCGACGTTCGCGGGCACCCAGCGCGTGAAGAACTCCTCCGGCGAGATGTCCGCGGGCGGGCTCGCGCGCATCCGACTCATGCCGCTCCCCCGAGCGGCGTCGCCCCCAGGAAGCGGGCCGTCTCCGACTCCGCGACATCGACCAGTCCCGTCGGCGGCCCCGCGTACAGCACCCGACCGCCCTCGGGCCCGCCGCCGGGACCGAGGTCGATCAGATGGTCTGCGCGGCGCAGGACGTCGAGGTGATGCTCGGTGACCAGCACGCTGGCCCCGGCGTCGAGCAGCTCCTCGAAGGCGGCGAGCAGACGCTCGACGTCGGCCGGATGCAGCCCCGTAGTGGGCTCGTCGAACACGTAGAGCGTGCGCGGCTTGCCCGACGCCAGGGCCTGGGCGAGGCGGAGCCGCTGGGTCTCGCCGCCCGAGAGCGTGGCGAGGGTCTGTCCAAGCGGGAGATAGTCGAGCCCCACTTTCGCCAGCGGCGCGAGCCTGTCGACGACGGCGCTCTCGGCGACGAAGAGCTCCCGCGCCTGCTCGACGGTCATCGCCAGCACGTCCACGATGCTGTGATCGCGCCAGCGCAGTGCGCGTGCCTCGGCCTGGTAGCGCGTGCCGTCGCAGCGGTCGCAGGGCATGCGAACGTCGTCGAGGAACTGCATGTCGACGACGATCTCCCCCGAGCCCTCGCACGCCTCGCAGCGCCCGCCGGGCACGTTGAAGGAGAACCAGCCGGGCGTCAGGCCCCGCTCGCGCGCCTCGCGCGTGCCCGCGAACAGGCGCCGGATCGGCTCGAAGGCGCCCGTCACGGTCGCGGCGTTGGAGCGCGGCGAGCGCGCCGGCGCCTGGGTCTCCACCACCACCACCTCGCTCACGCCGTCGGCGCCCTCGAGCGCGCGACACGCACCGCGGTCGGGCTCGCGCCGGAGCTGGCCGACGATCACCGAGCGCACCAGGGTCGTCTTGCCCGCGCCCGACACCCCGGAGAAGACGACCAGCTGACCCAGCGGGACGTCGACGTCCACGTCGCGCAGGTTGTGGGCGCTGGCGCCGCGCACGCGCAGCCATCCGCTCGGGCGGCGCAGTGCACGCGCGGCGAGCGCCAGCCCGCCGACGAGCGCCCGCCCGGTGAGCGAATCGGGATGTCCGCGCACGTCGGCGACGCTTCCCTCCACCACTACGCGTCCGCCCAGCCGGCCAGCCCCCGGACCCAGGTCGATCACGTGATCCGCGGCCTCGATCACCTCGGGAGCGTGCTCCACCGCCACCACCGTGTTCCCCTGATCGCGGATGCGGTGCAGGATCCCCACCAGGCGCTCCACGTCACGCGCGTGCAGACCGACCGAGGGCTCGTCGAGCACGTAGAGCGAGGAGGTGAGCGTTCCGCCCAGGGCGCTCGCCAGCTGGATGCGCTGGGCCTCGCCGCCCGAGAGCGTGCGGACCTGGCGATCGAGGGCGACGTAGTGCAGGCCCGCCTCGACCGCCGTGCCCACGCGCGTGCGCAGGTCCGCCAGCAGGCGGCCGACGCGCGCGCCCGCGTGCGCGGGCAGCGCCAGCACCTCCAGCCATTCGGCCAGAGCACCGAGAGGAAGCTCTGCCAGCTCGGGCACGGTTCGACCGGCCACGCGCACGCTGCGGGCGGCCTCCCCGAGACGCGCGCCACCGCAGTCGGGACACGGGTCGAAGCGCCGGTAGCGCGCGATCAGCACGCGCGCCTGGACGCGATAGCGCTTGCGCTCGAGGCGGTCGAAGAAGCCCTGCACCCCGCGCCAGCGCCCCTCGCCCGCGAACAGCCAGTCGCGCGTCTCGGGCGGCAGGGAGGCGTAGGGCACGTCGACCGGCACGTCCGCCGCCGCGCACGCGGCGAGCAGCTTCTCCTGGGCGCGGCGGCCCGACGGCGTGGTGAACGGCGCGATCGCACCCTCGGCGAGACTGCGGCTCGGATCGGGCACCACCCGCTCGCGGTCCAGGCCGGCCACGCGCCCGAACCCCTGGCAGGTCTCGCAGGCCCCGAGCGGGCTGTTGAAGGAGAAGAGCGCGGGCGACGGCTCGGGGAAGCGGCGGCCGCAGCCGTCGCAGGCGAAGGCGTCCCGGTAGCGCGCGGACTCGCCGTCGCTGGAGACGACGCGGCACACGCCGTCGCCGAAGCGGAAGGCGCGCTCGACCGCCTCGGCCAGACGCACCGACTCGCCGGGGCCTCCGCCGAGGACGACGCGATCGAGCACCAGCTGGGGATCGCGCAGCCGCGCGAACTCCCGTGCGCCGATCGCGGTCGCGTCCACCCGCTGGCCGTCCGCGTCGAGCAGACGCGTGTAGCCGTCGCGCACCAGGCGCTCGCGCTGGGCGGCGGCGGTCTCGCCCTGCCGACGGGCGAGCGGCGCGGTCACGTGGATGCGCCGCCCCGCGAAGCGCCGCGCCAGACGCTCGGACACCGCCGCCACGCCGCCGGGCTCGACGGGTCGGTCGCAGTCCGGACAGCGCATCTCGCCGGCGTGGGCGTAGAGCAGCCGCAGCAGGTCGAGGATCTCGGTGGCGGTCCCCACGGTGGAGCGCGCGTTGGTGACCCGATTGCGCCGCTCGATCGCGATCGCCGGAGGCACGTCCGAGAGGAAGTCCACTTCCGGGCGCGGTAGCCGCTCCAGGAACTGGCGCGCGTAGGTGGAGAGCGAGGTCACGTAGCGGCGCTGACTCTCGGCGTAGAGCGTGTCGAAGGCGAGCGTCGACTTCCCCGAGCCGCTCACCCCGGTCACCACGGTGAACGCGCCGAGCGGGACCCGGCAGCTCACCCCGCGCAGGTTGTGGGAGCGGGCGTTCTCGATCCGGATCTCGCGGATCGCCCCCAACCGCGCGCTACTCGTCGCCGCGCTCGGCCTGACGACGCGCCTCGCCCGCATAACGCTCGAGACCGCGCGCCTGGGCCGCCTCGGCCAGCGTCTGCCAGTCTTCGCGCGTGGGAGCGCGATCCTCGGCACGCGCCACCGAGCGCAGCAGGAACACGTCGCCTTCGGTGATCGCGCGCGCGCGCAGCTCGGCGAGCTTGCCGGGATCCTTCGCGAGGGCCAGGAAGTCCACCGCCTCGACGCAGCGGTCCTGGGCGAGATAGGCCTCGGCGATCGCCAGAGCCTGGGCCGGAGGCAGCTGCTTCTCGACCAGGTGTCGCCGCTCGAGCGGCCCGGGGATCTTCGCGCGCGCCACGTCGCCTCCTCCGATTCAGTAGCGGGGAACGTCGGGATCGACGGTCAGCGACCAGGCCTCGATCCCGCCGCTGAGATTCTCGACCCGGGCAAAGCCCGCCCCGGTCAGCAGCGCGCACGCCTTCGCGCTGCGCACGCCGTGATGGCAGTGCACCACCACCGGGCGGTCGCGCCAGAACGCCAGATCCTCGAGACGCCCCTCGAGCTGCGCGAGCGGAATCAGCTGCGCGCCCGCGATGTGCGCGGTCTCCCACTCGGCGGGCTCGCGCACGTCGAGCAGCAGGAAGTCCTCCTCCGCCGCGCGCCGCCTCGCGACCTCGTCGGCGCTCACCTCGCCGAAGGACGCCGCCGGCGACTCGACCGCCGGCACGCCGCAGAAGCCCTCGTAGTCGATCAGCTCCTTCAGCGTCGCCGAGGGACCGCAGATCGGACACTCCGGGTCCTTCTTGACGCGGAACTCGCGGAACTCCATGCGCAGGGCGTCGAGCTGGAGCAGCCGCCCGTAGAGCGGATCGCCGGCCCCGGTGACGATCTTCACCGTCTCGGTCGCCTGGATCAGCGCCACCAGCCCCGGCAGCACGCCCAGCACGCCGCCCTCGGCGCAGGAGGGGACGGCGCCCGGCGGCGGCGGCTCCGGGTACAGGCAGCGGTAGCAGGGGCCGTGGCGCGCGTCGAAGACCGTCGCCTGCCCGTCGAAGCGGAAGATCGACCCGTGCACGTTGGGCTTGCCGAGCAGCACACAGGCGTCGTTGGTGAGGTAGCGGGTCGGGAAGTTGTCGGCGCCGTCCACGATCACGTCGTACTCGGCGAAGAGCTCGAGGGCGTTCTCGGACGTGAGCTGCACCGCGTGCTTCTCGACCACCACGTCCGGGTTCATCGCGGCGATCCGCTCGGCAGCCACTTCCACCTTGGGCCGGCCGACGTCGGCCGTGCCGTAGAGCACCTGGCGGTGCAGATTCGAGGCGTCCACCGTGTCGAAGTCGACGATTCCCAGCGCGCCGACGCCCGCCGCCGTCAGGTATTGGGCCGTCGGGCAGCCGAGACCCCCTGCCCCCACCAGCAGCACGCGCGCATCGAGCAGCGCGCGCTGCCCCTCGAGGCCGATCTCGGGGAGGATCAGGTGGCGCCGGTAGCGCTCGTACTGGTCGGGGCGGAGCGGAGGCACGCCCTCGGAGGGGACCATGACGGGACCCTATCCGAGGGGTGTGCGCCCCTCAAGCGAGGGAGCTTCGGCCGCGCCCCGACCTTCAGCCGCCGGACCCGAGGACGATCACGCGCTGCGCGCGGCGGGGTCCGTCGCCGAGGCTCCACTTCACGATCACGCGGTCGCCGGGCGCGAGGGCCTGCCAGCCGGCCTTCCCTTCCACCTGGGTCGCGGCGTCGCGCTGGAAGGAGAGCCGGTCGCCGCTGCGATCGACGACCGCGATCTCCGCCGCGCCGACCGACTCGATCGTCCCCGCGAACTCGCGCTCCTGGGCCGCCGCGGGGCCGCCCCCGCCGAGAGCGACCAGCACCAGCGCGGCGAGGGCGAAGGCCGCGCGCCCGTGGCGGGACGGTGTGGGCATGGACGACGCCGATCCTTCGGGGGCGGAGAGGAGTCCGGGGGGCGGAACGAAGGAGCCCGTGCGGTCGGGGCTCCTGGTGCCGGAGGTGGGACTCGAACCCACAAGGCCTTGCGACCGGGGCCTTTTGAGGGCCCTGCGTATGCCAATTCCGCCACTCCGGCCGGACGGCGGGCGAGCGTACCACGGCGTCCCGGCGCGACCCACGCGCTGCACAGCCCCGAAGGCCCTCGTCTTTTGACAGCCGCGAGCCGTCTGGTTAGCTTGCGAGCCGCGTGGGGCTGTAGCTCAGCTGGGAGAGCATCAGGCTGGCAGTCTGAGGGTCAGGGGTTCGATTCCCCTCAGCTCCACCACAGAATTCCGAAGCGGTGCCGCTCGTTTTGCGGCGCCGCTTTCGTTTCGGGGCTCGCCGCGCCCTCGCCCCCCGCTCGGCGACCGTTCTCGACAGGGTGGACCGGCTAGACCCGGAGACCCGTCGATGATGATCCTTCCGACCGCGTCGATCGCCGCCGCTCCCGCCGGCGCGGCGACGATCTCGATCGGTGCCGACCACTCGACCTACAACGTCGGGGTCGGGCGTCCCGGAGATATCGTGTTCCGCTTCCAGGACGAAGTCGGCAGCGACTTCGTCTTCTTCGACCTGGGCAGTGCGACCGACGTCGGCACGGCACCACAGGGCCTGTGCATCGGCTTCTGCCCCGAGTACCCACCCTTCCGACTTCGCTCGGCTCCGCCTCGCTGCGCGCCGGCTCCGCGGGCTCGCGCTCAGTCTTCGACGAGCGTGATCGCCTGGCGCGGGCAGAGGCGCACCGCCTCCTCGACCTTGCCGCGCAGCTCCTCGCCGGGGTGCTCGACGAGAACGGTCAGCGTGTCGTCTTCCTCGACCCGGAAGCACTCGGGACAGACGTCCATGCACACCGCGTTGGCCTCGCACAGGTCGTAGTCGATCACGATCTTCATGGGTCTCCTGGTCTCGCCTCTCGTCGTCTCTCGGCTCGTCGGCTCGCGGCCCTCACGTCGGGCGCGCGTCTCGCCGTCGGCCTGATCGGTGTGCTCGGGACGCCGCGGCGGATTCAAACATGTTCGCTCTGGGGCGGCAAGCCGCAGGCGCGCGCCGTCTCACGCCGTGCGCGCGAGCTGTCCCTCGGAGAGCACCAGGCCGGCGGCGCTGCGCGTGATGTCGACGACGGCGTCCACTCCGTGCAGACCGCTGGCCCAGCCCGCCAGCGCGGCGAACCAGACGAACAGGAGAGTCTGACCAATTCGGCGCTCCAGCTCGCTCAGCGGAGCGAGGTCTCCGCCGCCGCGCAGCGACCGGACGATCATCGTCTCCATCCGCTCGTGGAAGGCGGCGATCCGCGCGCTCAGATCGGGCCCGCCCGAGGCCACGGCGCGCACCAGGGCGCGCGCCAGGGGCTGCCGGGCGCACAGGGCCCGGGTCGTCACCCGGAAGAAACGCCCCACCCGGTCCAGGGCGTTGGCGCCCACCAGGGGCTGCTCCGCCATCCGCTGCTCGAGGCGGGTCACCTCCAGCTCCATGGCCGCGATCAGCAGCTCCTCCTTGCTCCGGAAGCGCCGGTAGAGCGTGCCGAGGGCGACGTCGGCCTGGGAGGCCACGTCGCGCAGGCGCACTCCCTCGAAGCCGCCGGTCTCGGCGAGCTCGATGGCGGCCTCGACGATTCGTCGCGAGCGCTCTTCCACGGTCGGATTGAACCACGGCCGCCGCCTCCGAACCAACCGCAAAGAATGGGAAATCTCGTCGTTCGGGGGCCTGGTCCGCCCGCTGGAGACCCCTCCCAGGCAGAGCCGTGATCCCCCCGCAGGGAGGCAACCGTTCGGAAACACTGACCTTTTCGCCCGGGTACCCGGCGCGCCCGCGAGCTCAGACGGAGCCCGCGGAGCCGTAGGTCTCCAGGTCGAGCTCCCCCTCACTGCGCGCCACGACGCAGGCGACGGCCGCGTCGCCGGTGACGTTCACGGCGGTGCGGACCATGTCGAGCAGGCGGTCGACGCCGAGGATCAGACCGATGCCCTCGACGGGCAGGTTCACCTGGCGCAGCACCATCGCCAGCATCACCAGGCCCACGCCGGGGACGGCGGCGGTGCCGATCGATGCGAGGGTGGCGGTCAGCACCACCGAGAGCAGGTCGCCCGGACCCAGGTGGATGCCGTAGGCCTGGGCGATGAAGGCCGTCGCCACGCCCTGCATGATCGCCGTCCCGTCCATGTTGATCGTCGCGCCCAGCGGGATCGTGAAGGAGGCGATCGAGTTGTGGACGCCCAGGCGGTGCTCCACGGTCTCGAGCGTGACCGGCAGCGTCGCGCCGCTGCTCGCGGTGCTGAAGGCGAGCGCCAGGGGCGGTCGCATCTTCCGGAAGAAGGGGCGCGGATCGAGGCGACCGAGCAGGGTGAGCAGCAGTGGATAGGTCACGCTGAAATGCACGGCGAGGACGACGAGCACCAGCACGAAGTACTTGGCCAGCCGCACGATCGCGTCGAAGCCCTCGGCCGCGAAGACGCGCGCCAGCAGGCAGAAGACGCCGTAGGGCGCCAGCGCGATCAGCATCATCACCAGGCGCAGCACGATCTCGTTCAGGTCCTCGAACTGCTTCACCCAGCGCTTGCCCGGCGCCCCCGAGAGCGTGAGGGCCAGGCCGAAGAGCACCGCGAAGACGATGATCTGGAGCATCTCGCCGTCGGCCATCGCGCGCACCGGATTCGAGGGGAACAGTCCGATCAGCGTCTCGCTGATCGTCGGAGCCTGCACCGCTCCGACGGGCTGCGCGGGCACCAGGTCCTTCGCACCGATCCCCGGCTCGACGATCATGGCCGCCGTGAGAGCGATCGTGACGGCGATCGCCGTCGTCGCCAGGTAGAGGACGAGCGTCTTGCCTCCGACGCGCCCGAGGCGCGAGAGGTCGTCGAGAGAGGCCACGCCGCAGACGATCGAGACGAACACGAGCGGCACGACCAGCACCTTGAGCGAGGCGAGGAAGATCTGGCCTCCCACGAACAGCACGCCGTCGACCAGGAACGAACCGACCGCGCCGCCGGTCCCGATCGCGTTGAGCGCGACGCCGAACAGCAGCCCGGCAGCCATTCCGATCAGGATGTGCAGCGTGAGGCGGTGGTGCCTCTCGCCTGCCTTGGCCACGCGGATCCCCCCAGTCGGCCCACCATAGCGCGGGGTCCGGCGCGCTACCTTCGCCGCGCGTGAACGATCTCGCCCGACGCGTGATCCGCTCGCTGCGCGCGGGCATCTCGATTGCGGAGGATCTGGCTCGGGCCGGCGCGCCCGAGCCGGGTCCCGACGCCGAGGCGATCGCGACGGCGGCGCGGCATCCGGACCTGGCCCCGCACCTCGAGCAGTGGCTGCCACCGCTGCTGGTCTCGGCGGCTCCGGGACTCGGGGCGCTGCGCCTGATTGCGATCGCCGACGCCTGCCGCTCCGCGCATCGCGCGCCGCCGCCCCTCGGCGAGGCGTCGCCGCTGGCGCGGCTGGTGGGCAACAGCGCCTTCCTCGGGCGCTGGCTGGTCCGCGAGCCCGCCTGGCTCGACGACCTGGCCCCGTCGCCCGCTCCGACACCTCCGCGTGTCGACCCCGAGGCGTCCTGGGCGGATCTGCGGCGCACCAAGTACCGCGGTCTCCTGCGCGTGAGCGCGCGCGACCTCGCCGGTCGACCCTTCGAGGACGGCCTCGACGAGCTTTCGGACCTCGCCGACGACGTCCTGCGCCGCGCGCTGCACCTGGCCTCGGGCGGGACGACGCCCCCTGCCCTGTTCGCGCTCGGCAAGCTCGGAGGGCGCGAGCTCAACTTCTCCTCCGACGTCGACCTGTTGTTCGTCTGCGACGCGCCGCCGGACGAGCGCGGACACGCCGCGCGCAGCCAGGCCGCGGCGGTGGTCCGCGAGCTCAAGGGGCGGCTCGAGGAGCGCACCGAGGACGGCTTCGCCTATCGCGTGGACCTCGATCTGCGACCCGAGGGCCCGCCCGGAGCCCTCGTGCGCGGAGTGGAGGGAACCCTGGGCTACTACGAGCTGCGCGGGGCGGAGTGGGAGCGCCAGATGCTGCTGCGCCTGCGCCACCTCGAGGGGTCGCCCGCGGCGGCGCGGGAGTTCGAGCGCGGCATCGAGCCCTTCATCTACCGGCGGGCGATCGATCCGAGCGTGATCGACGCGGTGCGCGCGATGAAGACCCGGATCGAGACCGAGCGGCGCGAGAGCGGCCGCGATCTGGACGCGAACCTGAAGGAGGCACCAGGCGGCATCCGCGACGTCGAGTTCACCGTGCAGGCGCTCCAGCTCTTCCACGCGGGCCGGCGACCCGAGCTGCGCACCGGCAACGTGCTGGCCGCGATCCGCGCGCTGTTCGCAGGCGGACTGCTCCCCGAGGCGTCGGCGGAAGCGCTCGCCGAAGGCTACCGCTGGCTGCGCCGGGTGGAGCACTCGCTCCAGGTCGCGGAGGAGCAGCAGACGGCCCAGCTGCCCGCGGACGACGCCGCGCGCACCGCGCTGGCGCGCCGTGCGGGCTACCTCGCGCCGGAGGGGTCCTCGGCGCGGGAACGCTTCGAGGCGGATCACGCGCGTGTGCGGGGGCGCGTGCGCGAGCAGTTCGAGGCCCTGGTGCTGGGAGCGCGCTCGGCATGAAGGCCCTGGACCGGCGCATCGCGGAGGCGCTCGCGAAAACCCCGCTCGCCGGGCCGCTCACCCCGGCCTGCGCGAGGTTCGCCGAGCGCCGCGGGGGCGACGCCGCAGCCCGCCAGCTGAGCAACGACGTGCTGCGCGGTCTCGCCCGGATCGTGGCCACTCAGCCCGAGACCGCCGTCTACCTGTCGAACCGGCCGACCTGGCTCGAGCGCGCGGTCGCGCTCGACGCGAAGACCCTCGCGGAACGCGCGGCCACCCTGTCCGCCGACGAGGACGCGATCGTGTCCCAGGACCTCGAGGACGCGCTCGACGCCCTTCGACTCCGACGCCGCGACGAGATGGCGCTCGCCGCCTGCGCCGACCTCGCGGGCCTGGTCCCCTTCGAGGCGGTGTCCGAGTTCCTGTCGCTGGTGGCCGAGACCACCGCGCGGATCGCCCTCGCGCTCGCGCGCCGCAACCTGCCGGGCCCGGAGGTGGACGACGCCTTCACCGTCGTGGGCATGGGCAAGATCGCCGGGCGCGAGTTCACCTACCACTCGGACCTGGACCTGATCTTCCTGTACCGCGGCGGCACCGCGGAGATCGAGCGCGCCTCGCGCCTGGGCCAGCGGCTGATCGCCTACCTCACCACGATGACAGGAGCCGGCATCGCCTACGAGGTCGACACACGTCTGCGTCCCTCGGGCCAGCAGGGCATGCTGGTCGCCTCCCTCGACGGCTACGAGCGCTACCAGACGCGCGAGGCCGCCACCTGGGAGCACCTGGCGATGCTGCGCGCGCGCCCGATCGCGGGCGCCGAGCACGAGGCCGCGGAGCGGCTGGCGCGCGTGCGCGCCCACGTGGTGCCGAGCCAGGAGACACCCTGGTCCGAGCTCGCGGACCTGCGCCAGCGCGTGGTCGAAGAGCGCGCCCGGGACGACGACGGGGCCAGCGCGTTCAAGACCGGGGCAGGCGGCCTGATGGACGTGGACTTCCTCGCCGGGGGCGGGCTGCTCGAGCGGGGGGCACGGCCCTTCCCCGCGCTCCCGAGCGTGGCCGCCATGCTGGCCACGGTGGCGCCGGGGCCGCCCGCCGAGGCGCTGCTCGCCGACTACCAGATCCTGCGCCGCGTCGAGTCGCGGGTGCGCTGGGTGCTGGGCCGTGGCGTCGAGCGACTGCCGGCCCAGCTGGAGCGGGTGGCGGAGCTGGTGGAGGAGGGCCTGTCGGCGGACGCGCTGCGCGGGCAGGTGGCCGCCACGCGGCGGCGCATCCGCGCCCGCTACGACCGCGTCGTCGCCTCCGAGTCGATCGGCGCGCTCTAGCGTCCCCCGGCCGGGGAAGCGTCAAGTGGGGCCCGCGGAGCGTCGATGCAGCCGCCGGAGGCCATCTTGAAGCTCGTCGCCTGCCCCGTCTGCCACACCCAGTACGACGTGAGCGCGGTGGACGCTCCGGAGCTCGTCTGTCGCTGCGGAGAGAAGCTCGCGAACCGGCCCCCGAGCGCGGTCGACGCGGTCGTGGCGCGCTGCGCCTCGTGCGGCGCCCAGGTGGGCGCCGAGGCGAGCGACTGCAGCTACTGCGGCGCGGCGATCGTGCGCGACCCGGACAAGCTCTCGCTGATCTGCCCGGAGTGCTTCGCCCGCAACGCCGAGGCGAGCCGCTTCTGCACCGCCTGCGGGGTCGCCTTCGCACCCGAGCCCATCCCGATGGAGGGTCGTGAGCTGCCCTGCCCCGCCTGCGAGACGCGGATGCCCCCGAGCCAGGTGGCGGGCATCGCCGTCAACGAGTGTCCGGGCTGCCACGGACTGTGGGTGGCCGGAGACCACTTCGACGCGCTGGTGCAGCGGGCGGTCCGCACGCGCGAGCAGCGCAGTCCCGGGGACGCGCCTCCCCGCACGACGGGCGGCAACCCGGTGCGGCAGGAGCTGCGCTACCGCCGCTGCCCCGAGTGCGACCAGTTCATGCTGCGCACGAACTACCGCCGCTCTTCGGGGATCATCCTCGACGAGTGTCGGAGCCACGGCACCTGGCTCGACGCCGACGAGCTCGAGCAGGTCGCGGGCTTCATCCTGAGCGGCGCGCGCACCTCCCCGATGCTCGATGCGGAGCACGAAAGGGCGAAGCAGCAGGCCGGCCTGGCCTACGTGCGGGCGCGCGTCGAGAACCCGACCGCGCGGCCGATGCACGGCCTCGAGCTCGGTGGCGGGGGATTGCTCCGCCTGCTGCGCGACATCCTCGACACCGTCACCTGAAGGAGCACACGCAATGGGATTCATGGAGAGGCTGCGGACGGAGCTCGTCGACATCATCGAGTGGGTGGACGACAGCCGTCACACGCTGGTGTGGCGCTTCCCGCGCTACCAGAACCAGATCAAATACGGCGCCCAGCTGATCGTGCGGCCCGGCCAGATGGCGGTGTTCGTGCACCAGGGTCAGGTGGCCGACGTCTTCGCCCCGGGGCAGCATCGGCTCGAAACGCGCAACCTGCCGATCCTGTCCACGCTGGCCGGCTGGATGTACGGCTTCGACAGCCCGTTCAAGGCCGAGGTCTACTTCGTCAGCACGCGCCAGATCACCGACCTGCGCTGGGGCACGCCAAACCCCGTCCTGATGCGCGACCCCGACTTCGGACCGGTGCGGGTGCGCGCCTTCGGCACCTACGCGCTGCGGGCCCAGGATCCGAAGACGCTGCTCACCGAGCTGGTCGGCACCGACTCCTCCTTCGAGACCGACGAGATCCACGAGCTGCTGCGCGCGATCATCAACCAGAGCCTCGCCGACGTGATCGCGAAGTCGGAGATCGCCCTGCTCGACCTGGCCGCGAACTACGCGACGCTCTCCGAGCAGGTGCGGGGGCTCGTGCGCGAGCGCATCGACGACGAGTACGGCCTCGAGATCCCGCAGCTGGTGATCGTGAACGTCTCGGTTCCGGCCGAGGTGGAGCAGGCCCTCGACGTGCGCAGCAGCATGGGCGTGATCGGCGATCTCGGCGCCTATCAGCAGTACCAGCTCGGCGCCGCGATGCCGGTCGCGGCCGCGAACCCGGCCGGGGGCCTGGCCGGCGCCGGCGTCGGCGTGGGAATGGGCATGGCGATGGCGAACCGCTGGGGGGCGGGCGGTCCCGCGTCCGGGGGACCGGCGATGCCGCCGCCCCCGCCGGCTCCCGTCGCGCCCTGGCACATCGTCGAGAACGGCCAGAGCGTGGGGCCCTTCACTCCCGAGCAGCTCGCCCAGGCGATCGCCGCCGGCCGTGTCGGACCCGACACACTCGTGTGGAGCGCGGGCATGTCTGCCTGGGCGGTGGCGCGCAGCGTTCCGGCCTGGGCCGCGCAGTTTGGGGCCGCACCGCCGCCGCCGCGGAGGTGAGCGGGCGCCCGCCGCTCAAGGGCGGTCGTGGGCGAGCTGCGCCATCAGCTGGAAGAGGTCCAGGGTGTTCGGCGGTGGCGACGGGTCGCCGAGCTCGCGGTAGATCGTCGCCACGTTCACCGCGATGCGCTCGGCGTCGCCCCAGCCGGCGTAGTCGTCGAGGGCGATCGCGCGCGCCGCCTCCTCCCGGGCCAGGCCCGCCTCGAAGCAGCGGCGCGCCTCGGCCTCGACGTGCAGCAGGTAGCCGCGCAGTGCCTTCACCGCGGGCGGGCCCGCGAGCGGACCGTGTCCCGGGACCACCGTCTCCACGTCCATCGACAGGATGCGATCGCAGGCGCGCACCCAGTTCGCGACGGGTCCCTCCCAGAGGATCGGGTGCCCGTCGACGAAGAGGATGTCGCCGGTGAACACCGTGCGGTCTCCGGGAACGTGCACCAGCACGTCGCCCCGCGTGTGCGCGGGTCCCACCTCGAAGAGACGGACCTCCTTGTCCCCCACTCGGCGCCGGCTCTCGCCGGAGAAGGTCTCCGTCGGTGGGGTGGGCGTGATGCCCTCGAACTGGAACGGACCGAAAGCGCGGCGCACGAAGGCCGCCGCGACCGGGCCGAAGGCGTCGGCGTTCGCCACCAGCTGAGCGAGCAGGGCCGGCGGCACCTCGCCCATCTCCTCGGCGCACGCCTCGGAGGCGACGATCACCGCGCCTTCGACCAGCTCGTTCCCGTAGCAGTGGTCGCCGTTGGCATGGGTGTTCACGAGCACGTCGATCGCGGCGGCGGCGGGAACCGCGTCGCGCATCGCGGCGAGCATCTCTGCGGTGAGCGGCAGGTCGAAGAGCGTGTCGACGAGCAGGGTCTGGTCGCCGTCGGCGACCAGACCGGCGTTGCTCCATCCCCAGGAGCCGTCGGGCTGGAGCCAGGCCCAGCAGCCGTTGCCGAGATCGTGCAGGCCCTTGCGGTACGTCATCTCGGCCTCCCCTGCGCGCATTCTACCCGCCGGGGGCGAGCGGCGGATCCGCCCCGCCCTGGGGTAGCCTGAGGCCGATGCGGGCGGTTCGCGCAAAGGATGGAGCCGTGGAGGTGGTCGACGTGCCGTCGCCCGGCGGCGACGGCGTGCGCGTGCGCGTGCGTTCCGCCGGCATCTGCGGCTCCGATCTCCATCTGATCGCCGGGCCGCTGCGGGTGCCGCGCGTCCTCGGCCACGAGCTGGCCGGGACCACGCCCGACGGCACCGCCGTCGCGATCGAGCCGCTGCTGCCGTGCGGCGCCTGCCCCCACTGCGAGAGCGGCGCGTACAACCTGTGCAAGCTCGGCCCGGCGATCGTGATCGGCATCGGCCACGACGGCGGCATGGCCGAGGAGATCGTCGTGCCCGAGCGCTGCCTGGTGCGCCTGCCGTCGGGGGTGCGTGTCGAGGACGCGTGTCTGGTCGAGCCGCTGGCGGTCGTCGTCCACGGGCTGCGGCGCGCCGGGCTCCGGGGCGGCGAGCGGGTGGCGGTGATCGGCGGCGGCAGCCTCGGACTGTGTGCCGTCGCCGCCTGTCGCGCCGCGGGCGCACGCGTCGACCTGGTCGCGCGCCACGACGCTCAGCGCGAGGCGGGTGCGCGCCTCGGCGCCGGCGAGCCCACCGACGGCTACGACCTGGTGATCGACGCGGCCGGCAGCCCGAGCGCTCTCGAGCGCGCCGTCGCCCTGTGTCGGCCCGGCGCGCGGCTGCTGCTGGTGGCCAGCTACTGGGACGGCGTGCTCGCGCTGCCCGGATTCCCGCTGTGCCTGAAGGAGATCGACGTGATTCCGGCGAGCCTGTACGGCCGCTCCGGTGCCGCCCGCGACATCGACGTCGCCGCGTGCGTGCTGGCCACCGAGGCCGAGCTCGCCGACGCGATCGTCACCCATCGGTTCCCGCTCGAGGCCGCTCCCGAGGCGTTTGCAGCCGCCGCGGACCGCGCCTCCGGCGCGATCAAGGTCGTGCTCGAGCCCTGATCCGGCCCCGCGGTCCGTCTCATCCGACGCGCGCGATCGGCCGATGAGACCCGCGATGAACGCCCTGATCTTCCAGCTCGGTGTCGCCGCGCCCCTCGTGCTCTCGGTGATCGTCTACACCGCGACCCGCCGCGAGCAGAGCCTGATCCAGCGCTACCTGCTGTGTCTCCTGGTGCTGATCCTGGCCTGGATGACCGGGATGGTGCTCTACGGAGCCACCGAGCCGCCGCTGCGCACCGCCGTGGCGATACTCCTGCTCTACCTACCCGCCTGCTTCATGTCGCCGCTGTTCTGCGCGATCATGCTGCTCTACGCGCGCGTCGAGCTGTTCGAGACGCGGCGCGGCGCGCGCTGGGCCCTGTTCGCGCCTTTCTGGGGCTTCCTGCTCGCGTTCCTGACCGACGGCTGGCATGGCCTGATGGCGGGCGGCACCACGCTCGGTCCGGCTGTTCTGGAGCTTCCAGGTGTTCTCGAACACGTTGGCGGTGACCGGCCTCGCCGTGTGTGCGCGCATCGCGTGGACGTCCCCGGTCGTCGAAGAGCGGCGCAGAATGGCGCTGCTCTGGGCCGGTGCGCTGGTCCCGCTGCTGTCCCACTTCGTCTACACCTTCCGCATCCTGCCCCTGGACTATCCGCTCACCCCGGCCTCCCTGGGCGTCACCTCGCTGCTGCTCGTCGCCGCGCTGCGCCGCTATCGGCTGCTCGAGGTGCAGCCCGTGGCGCGACGCGACGTGATCGAGGCCTCGCGCGACGCGGTGATCGTGGCGGACGTGGACGAGCACCTCGTCGACCTGAATCCCGCGGCGTCGGCTCTGCTCGAGCGCACGCGCGAAGGTCTCGCGGGTCGCCCCCTGGCCGAAGCGCTGGACGCGCTCGCGCCCACCGAGCCCCCCGACGCGCTCGCCGCGATGTTCGCGGCGCTTCGGCGCGGCGAGACCCCGCCCGTGCTCGAGCTGGAGAGCGCACGCGGGCAGATCCTGGAGGCGAGCGTCGGGCGGGCCCGAAGCTCGTCGGGAGGAACGGCCGGCTACTTCGTGGTGCTGCGCGACCGGACCAACGAGCGACGGGCCGAGCGCCTGCTCCAGCGGACCCAGCGGCTCGAGAGCGTCGGGATCCTCGCCGCCGGCGTGGCCCACGAGGTCAACAATCCGCTCGCTTTCGTCCGCGCCAATCTCTCCCACCTGAGCCAGATCGCCGGTGTGCTGGAGAGCCGCTTCGAGGAGCTGCCCAAGGACCTGGCGGACCAGACCCGCGACCTCTCCGACGTGATCGACGAGAGCGTGACGGGCCTCGAGCGCATCGAGCGGATCGTTCGCGGCCTGCTCGGTCTCTCGCGCACCCCCTCCGAGCGGGTCGACGAGTGCGACCTGAACGAGATCGTCGAGGAGGCGGCGCGCTTCGCCTCGCTCGACGGCGACGCGTCGGTGCGCCTCGAGTCGCACCTCGCCCCGCAGCTGCCGATCATCGAGGCCTCCTCGGACCAGCTGATCCAGGTCCTGCTGAACCTGTTCCTCAATGCGCGCCAGGCGCTGCGCAATCGACCCGACGCGACGATCGTCGCGAGCACGCGAGAATGCGGGGAATGGGTGGAGATCCGCGTGGCCGACAACGGGCCGGGTGTGCCCGAGTCGCTGCGCGGCAAGATCTTCAATCCGTTCTTCACCACGCGCGCGCCGAACGAGGGCACCGGTCTCGGGCTGCCCATCGCCTTCGATATCGTCCGGGAGCACGGCGGCACGCTCGAAGTCGAGTCCGCGGAGGGCGGCGGAGCGTGCTTCGTCGTGCGGCTTCCCGTGGCGGAGTTTGCCGCGCGACCGGACGCCTAGCCCGCGGCGGATGCGAGCGACCGGGTTGGCCCTTCGAACCCGGCCGCCCGCAGCCACGGGATCATCGACCGCGCCTTGGACGGAGAGCCGTACCTGTTCGCGGTGCTGCTGCGGGCCGGGATCGAGTTCGTCGACGACCCGGGGACGGACCGGACTACTTGATGAACAGCATCTCCTGGTAGGTCGCGAGCGGCCACAGGTCGTCGGCGACGCATCCCTCCAGCTCGTCCGCGACCGCACGAACGGCCGCCATCGCCGGGAGCACGGCGTGGCAGTAGTGCTCGGCGTGGGCGAGCGTCGTCTCGCCGCCCTCTCCGACCATCGCCGCCTCGAGATCCCGGATCGCGTCCTGGAGCTGCTTCACCAGCGCCGTGAGCTTGTCGAGCGTGTCGGTATCGAACTCGTAGCCCACGGCCTTCAGGCTGGCGCAGGTGGCGGCGAGCTCGCCCTGGTAGCGGATGGCGGCCGGGAACACGATCGTCTTCGCCATCTCGACGGTGGTCCTCGCCTCGACGTTCACGGCCTTGCAGTACTGCTCGAGGTACACCTCCAGCCGGCTCAGCGTCTCGCGCTTGTTGAGGACGCCGTAGCTCTCGAACAGCGAGATCACCTCGTCGCTGCCGATCACCGGCAGCGCGTCCACCGAGGTGCGCAGGTTCGGCAGGCCCCGCTCCTCGGCCTCCTTGTGCCACGCTTCGGAGTAGCCGTCCCCGTTGAAGATCACGCTCCCGTGCATTGCGATGACGTCCCGGAGCACCTTCTGCACCGCGGCGTGCAGCTCGATCGGATCCTCGGCGACGGCCGCCTCCAGCTCGTTGGCGATGTAGTCGAGCGACTCGGCCAGGATCGTGTTGATCGCGACCATCGGCCCCGCGATCGACTGGCCCGAGCCCACCGCCCGGAACTCGAAGCGGTTGCCGGTGAAGGCGAAGGGGCTGGTGCGGTTGCGGTCCCCGGCGTCCTTCGGCAGCGGGGGCAGCGTGTCGACGCCGACGGTGAGCTTTCCCTTGCTCTTCGAGCTGGTGGCGCTGCCGTCCTTGGCGATCTGAGCGAACACGTCGGCCAGCTGCTCGCCCAGGAAGATCGAGAGGATCGCCGGCGGTGCCTCGTTGGCGCCGAGGCGGTGGTCGTTCGCCGCCGACGCCACCACAGCGCGCAGCAGGCCCGAGTGCTTGTGCACGGCGCGGATCACCGCGGCACAGAAGATCAGGAACTGGGCGTTGGCGTGGGGCGTGTCGCCCGGGTCGAGCAGATTGCCCTGGGTGCTGTTGCCGATCGAGAAGTTGACGTGCTTCCCGGAGCCGTTGACGCCGGCGAAGGGCTTCTCGTGCAGGAGACAGGCCATCCCGTACTTCTCGGCGACGCGCCGCAGCGTGACCATCAAGAGCTGCTGGTGGTCGGTGGCGAGGTTCGCCTGCTCGAACACCGGCGCCACCTCGTACTGGGCGGGTGCGACCTCGTTGTGCCGCGTCTTCACCGGGATGCCGAGCTTGAACAGCTCCCGCTCGCACTCCAGCATGAAGGCCAGCACGCGCTCCGGGATGGCGCCGAAGTAGTGGTCCTCGAACTCCTGCCCCTTCGGCGGCGGCGCCCCGAACAGCGTGCGCCCGGCGGCGATCAGGTCCGGCCGCGAGAAGAAGAAGTGCCGGTCGATCAGGAAGTACTCCTGCTCGGCGCCCGCGTAGGAGACGACGGTCGAGATCTCCTTGTGGCCGAACAGGCGCAGGATGCGCTGCGCCTGGGTGTTCAGCGCCTGGAGCGAGCGCAAGAGCGGCGTCTTCTTGTCCAGCGCCTCCCCCGTCCACGACACGAAGGCCGTCGGGATGCACAGCGTGGTGCCGTTCGGGTTCTCGAGGATGTAGGCCGGGCTGGTGACGTCCCAGGCGGTGTAGCCGCGCGCCTCGAAGGTGGCGCGGATGCCGCCGTTCGGGAAGCTCGAGGCATCGGGCTCGCCCTGGATCAGCGTCTTCCCGGCGAACTCGGCGATCGCGCCGCCCTTGCCGTCGGGCGAGAGGAAGCTGTCGTGCTTCTCGGCCGTGGAGCCGGTGAGCGGGTAGAAGACGTGGGCGTAGTGGGTGGCGCCCTTGGAGATCGCCCAGTCCTTCATCGCCGAGGCGACGATGTCGGCGACGCCCGGATCCAGGGCCGCGCCGCTCTCGACCGTCTCGAGCACGGACTTGTAGACCGGCTTCGGCAGCCGGTCCTTCATCACCGCCAGGCTGAAGACGTTGGCTCCGAAGAGCTCGCCGGCGGAGACCTCGGCGAAGTTCAGCGGCTCGGACAGGGGCTCGTAGCTGGTAACGGCCTCGATGGCCTGCAATCGGGCGGCGCTTCCGCTCATGGGTGCACGTTCCTCCTGGGCGCCGTGCCAGCGGCCGGCGTGCCCCGAGCGGGAGCAAGGTCCGTGCCGGCCCCGAGCAGGAGGTGGATGGGACGCGCCGGGCGGGGAGCTGGGCCGTCCGCGACCCAGTTCGGCTCCGCACGGCCGCCTCGCGGCATCCCGGCGTCGTCACCCCCGCCGAAGCAATGGGCAGCCGGCCGCCCGGATGTGCGGCGGCGCCGGCTAGCGCCGATCCGCGCAGCGCAGCGCGGCGGTGCCCACCCGGACCAGCCGCAGGTCGCCGAAGGGCGTGCCGACACCGCTGTTCAGGGTGAGCGCCACCGCCAGCTCGCGGTCCGGGTCGGCCCAGGCCCCGGATCCGCCGAAGCCGGCGTGGCCGAAGCCGTTGGGCACCGACGGGCCCAACGTGGCGACGCGGTGGTAGCCCAGCCGCCAGTGCATCGGCACCGGGATCACGCGCCCGATCCCGCGGTTCTGCACCTCGGTCGCGCGCCACAAGGTGTCCCGGCCGAGCAGGCGCACGCCGTCGAGCTCGCCGTCGTTGGCGAGCGCGGCGTACATCCTCGCCAGTGAGCGCGCGGTGAACATCCCGTTGGCCGCAGGAATCGGCACGCTCGCGAAGGCGTCCGAGTCGAAGTCGAGGTCGTCGATCCCCTCCGGCATCAGCGCCTCGCCCAGCGAACCGATGTCGATCGGCTGCCCTACGACCCGCAGCACGCGGTTGATGCCACGCACCCAGCGGCGCAGGGCCGACATCGAGTTGCTGTCCGCGCCCATCAGCACCGACGGGATGAGCCGCGCCCGGCGGTGTTGCTGGTCCGCGGGCAGCCCGATGTACAGCCCGTCGAGGCCGAGCGGCTGCGCGATCTCGGAGGCCAGCAGCTCGACGAGGGGCTTGCCCGAGACCCGCTGGACGATCTCGCCGACCAGCCACCCGTAGGTGAAGCCGTGGTAGCCGTGGGCCCGGCCGGGTCGGTGCGCGGGAATCGCGTCGGAGAGCGCCTCGACCATGTACTCCCAATCGAGCATGCGGCGCGCGTGATCGACCATGCCGCGCACGTGGTAGAGGCCCGCCTCGTGGCACATCACCTGGCGCAGCGTGATCTCCGCCTTGCCCCCCTGCGCGAACTCCGGCCACACCTCGCAGACCGGGTCGTCGTAGTCGATCAGCCCCCGGTCCACCAGGATGTGCATCAGGGTCGACAGCACGCCCTTCGACGTCGAGTAGGAGAGCGCGAGCGTATCCTCCAGCCACGGGCTGCCCTCGGGATCGCGGGTCCCCCCCCAGCAGTCCACCACCATCTCGCCCCGGTGGTACACGCACAGCGCCGCGCCGCCCGGACCCGCCGGCAGCTGGCGCTCGAAGACGCGTGCGACTCGCTCGAAGTCGGGGTGGACGGTTCCGCTCAGCATCGGATCTCCGCGGGGGGCACGGTCACTGTAACCGGAGGTCGGGTCGGGGGCCGCAGCAGGCGTGGGGTGTCGCTCAGGCGCGCTCGTAGGTGGGGTCCTCGCGATCGCGGCGCCCCGTCGTGAAGTCCCCGGCGAAGGGCCACTTCTCGGCGATCGGCACCGTATAGCTCCAGTCGAAGATGCAGCGTCGGAGCGCGATCCTCCAGCCCGCTCCGGCGCGCCGCTCAAAACGGTCGAAGTAACGCAGACCGAGCACGAGGTCCCGCTCGCCCTGCGGGTCTTCGGGCCGGAACAGGTGGTGCGCCACGCAGTAGGTCTCCGACCGCGCCACGTCCCCCTCCACCTCGATCCGGATGTTGCCCAGGAAGTGCATCGTGGCAGCGAAGTGCGGCAGGTTCGCGAGCACCCACTCGGAGAACTCCGCCGGACCGCCCCGGAAGGCGTTGTGGTCGTCGAAGGCGTCGGGGTGGTAGCAGGACCGGATCAGCGCGCCGTCCAGGCGGTCGGTGCCGCGCGCCAGGTCCATCAGCACGTCGCGGATCGCGTCCTTCGCCAGCAGCGTGGCCAGCGCGGCGTCGCCACCCCTCGCAGGCGTCAGACGAGCATCCTCCGGTCGATGCGGGGGTACCCGAGGGCGATCGGGACCTTCCAGCCGTTCGGGGTCGCTGAGGTGTAGGGGTCGATCATGACGGCTCCGCGGGCGCGCGCGGCACCCTACACCCCGGCCGCGGGCGCCGGCAACGGCAGCGACCCCGCCACCTCCAGCACCGAGTGCTCGCCCGGAACGCCGATCCGCAGGGGGAATCCGTAGAAGCCGGTGCCCCGGTGCACGTACAGGCGGCTGCTCCCCCGCGCGAACAGGCCGTGATCGGGCCAGCGGCTGCGCCGCAACACCGTCCAGTCGAGGCCCAGGCTGAGCAGTCCGATCTGTCCGCCGTGCGTGTGTCCGGACAGGGTGAGGTCGACGTCGCCCGCGGGCAGGTCGTGGAATCCCAGCGGGTCGTGCAGCAGCAGCATCCGCAGCGCGTCGTCCCGGCGCGGGTGCCGCGCCAGCAGCGCGTGCAGGCGCGCGCGCCGCTCGCGCCGGGCGTAGTCCGCGCCGACGATCTGCACGGCGCCACAGCGCGTGGCGACGAGGCGCGCGTCGTCCACCAGCAGGTCGACCCCGTTCGCGGACAGCGCGGCGCGCACCTCGTCGGGCGCCTCGTGATCGTGGTTGCCGAACACGGCGAAGCAGCGGCCGGGTGCGTCGCGCAGCGGCGCGAGGGCGCGCGCGAGAGCACCGGGCGTGCCCTGCCCTTCCATGGTGAGGAAGTCGCCGGTCAGCAGCACCAGGTCGGGGCCCTCGGCGAGCAGGCGCTCGAGGCTGCGCCGCAGCCGCTCCACCGGCTGCCAGGGGCCCAGGTGCGGATCGGCGATCTGCACCAGTCGCAGCGCACCCGACGCGTCGGGCTGCGGCGGTGCTCCCCAGCGCTGGCGGATGCGCGTGACCGGTACGCGTGTCACGGCCTCGGGACCGGCCCCGCCCAGCGCGAGCTGGACGCGCTCGAGGCGCGGCCGCAGAGAGGTGAAGACCGACACCGCGGCCACGGCGAAGGGCACGACGTCGAGCAGGGGAAGCTGCGCGAGGATCGCGTCGGCGCCGAGCGCGGCGAGCGCGAAGCGCAGCGGGAGCGACACCAGCCACCACACGCCGGCCAGGAAGCCGGCGGCGAGGAACGCCTGCCCGGGCACGCTCACGGCCCAGCGGAACAGCGGTCCGCGCAGGCGCGCGCGCACCAGGTGCGCGAGATGGAGGCCCGCCACCACGACGCCGAGCGCGAAGGCGAGGGTCAACCACGGCGCCAGACGCGCCCCGACGAGAGGCGCCAGGCGCGCCGCGCTCGCCAGCGCACCGGGCAGGGAGAACGCGAGGATCACGCCGGCGAAGACGCCGTAGGCGCGCCCCCGCATGCGGGCGGCGTAGAGCGGCACGCCCAGTGCGACGACCAGCGCCGCGCCGTACAGAACGCCGGAGACCCACTCCGCCACAGTCGGCACCGTAGCGCTCGGCCCCTCACCCCGCCGGGAACGCAAGCCGATCCTTCTCGGCACCGCCTCTCGCCGCGAATGGTCGACAACGCGCCCCGCCGCGTGGTAAACGACCTATCCATGAGCCCCCACCCCCGCCGGGCGCGCCGCGTGCGCGCCTAGGGACGCTCGTGCACTCACGCATCGCCGGCTTCGCGCGCGGCGTGTCGAAGTTCGTCTTCCGCACGCTGCTGGTGCTGGTGGCCGTGGAAGGCATCGCCAGCTGGATCGGCTTCGCGCTCGCGGTGCCCGAGGGCATCCTGCCCCCGGAGCCCGAGCGCCTGCACATGCGCTACGACCCCGAGCTCGGCTGGGCCCACGTACCGAACACGCGGCTCGACGACTTCTACGGGCCCGGCCGCAATCTCACCATCAACACCCAGGGCTTTCGCGGCACACACAGCTACGAGCCCCAGCCGCCGGAGGGGCACCTGCGCGCCATCTGCAGCGGAGACTCCTTCACCCTCGGCGTCGGCGTGAACGACTCGGACACCTGGTGCGCGCAGCTCGAGGCGCTCGAGCCGCGCCTCGAGACCCTGAACCTCGGCCAGGGCGGATACGGCCTCGACCAGGCCTACCTCTGGTACCGCCGAGACGGCGTCGCCTTCGACACCGACGTGCTGATCTTCGCCTTCGTGCGCGAGGACTTCTCCCGGATGGAGAGCGACACCTTCCGCCACTACGGCAAGCCGCTGCTGCGCAGCGACAGTGAAGGGCATCTCGAGGTCCGCAACGTCCCGGTGCCGAACAGCAGCGCGCAGATCCCCTGGCTCGTGCGCAACGCACAGCTCTTCGAGCAGCTGCGCATCGTCCAGCTCGCCGAGCCCGCGCTGCGCGCGCTCGAGCGCCGCGAGTCGCCGGAGCTGACCGTCGGCGAGCTCAGCGACCTGGTGGGCAACGTGTTCGCCGCCCTGCAGCGCCTGAGCGACGAGCAGGGATCGACGCTCGTGCTCGTCTACCTCCCCACCCGCGAGGACTACGACAACCCGGGCGACCTGTGGCGCCAACGGGTCGCCCGCGAGGCCCGCCGGCGCGGCATCGTCTTCGTCGACCTGGTCGAGCAGCAGAAGCGTCTGTCGCGCAGCGAGGTTGCCGAGCTGTACCTGCCCGGCACCTCGCCCGAGTCGCGCGGAGCGAACGCGCCGTTCTCCGAGGCCGGCAACGCCTGGGTGGCCGAGAGCGTGCGCGCGAGCCTGCGCGGGGTGCCGGAGCTGGCCGAGGCCCTGGGACCGGCCGAGCGCAGTACCATCGGGGGCCTGAGCAGCGGGGCGCGACCATGGCAGACACCTTCGACCTCCTGATTCGCGGCGGCACGCTCGTCGACGGCACCGGAGCCCCCGGACGCCGCGGCGACCTCGGCATCCGCGGCGGCCGGATCGCCGCCCTCGGCGAGGTGAGCGGCCCGGCGCGGCGAACCCTCGACGCGGAGGGCGCGGTGGTCGCGCCCGGCTTCGTCGACATCCACACCCATTACGACGCCCAGATCTTCTGGGACCGCATGCTCTCGATCTCGCCCTGGCACGGAGTCACCAGCGTGGTGATGGGCAACTGCGGCTTCGGCATCGCGCCGACCCGCGCCGGGCACCGCGACCTGATCCTGCGCACGCTGGAGAGCGTCGAGGGCATGTCGCTCGAGGCGCTGCGCGCCGGCGTCGGCGAGGAATGGCCCTTCGAGACCTTTCCCGAGTTCCTCGACGCGATCGACGCGCGCGGCAGCGCCATCCACGTCGCCGCGCTGGTCGGGCACACGCCCGTCCGGCTCTACGTGATGGGTGAGGAGGCGACCGAGCGCGAGGCCACCGCGGAGGAGATCCAGCGGATGCGTGCGATCGTCGCCGAGGCCCTGGCGGCCGGTGCCGCGGGCTTCGCCACCTCGAAGGCGCCCACCCACGTCGGCTACGGAGGGCGACCGGTGCCGAGTCGCGCCGCCTCCTTCGACGAGGTACGGGCGCTGGCCGGCTGCGTCGGCGAGTCCCGACACGGAATCGTGCAGGCCACCGTGGGTCGCGACCTGTTCATCCCCCAGCTCGCAGAGCTGCAGCGGGAGATCGGCCGGACGGTGAGCTGGACCGCCCTGCTCCAGGGACTGTTCGGGGCCGACGGCCACCGCCGCGCGCTGGAGATGAGCGAGAAGCTCCAGTCCCAGGGCGTCGATCTCGTTCCCCAGGTGTCGTGCCGTCCGCTGGTGGTGGAGTTCCAGTTCGCCGCGCCCTTCCCCTTCGAGAGCCTGTCGGTGTTCCGGCCGGTGTCCGAGGCGGATCGCGAGGGCAAGAAGCGCCTCTACGCCGACCCGGCCTGGCGCGCGCGCTTCCGCGAGCGGGCCGGCGAAGGGGTGCTGACCAGTGGATGGGCGGACATGGTGATCAGCGACTGTCCCGGCGAGCCGGAGCTGATCGAGCGCAGCGTCGCCCGGGTGGCCGCCGAGCGCGGCGTGGACCCGGTGGACCTGGTGCTCGACCTCTCGCTCGCCAGCGACCTCCAGGCGCGCTTCCGCATGCCCGTCGCCAACACGGACGAGGCCGAGGTCGCCGACCTGCTGCGGCACCCGAGCACGGTGCTGGGGCTCTCGGACGCGGGCGCTCACGCGAGCCAGCTGTGCGATGCCTGCGCCCCGACCCACCTGCTCGGCCACTGGGTGCGCGAGAAGGGGGTGCTCTCGATCGAGGAGGGCGTACGCCAGCTCACCTCGGCCACCGCCGACCACTTCGGCCTCGAGGGGCGGGGCCGGCTCGCGGTCGGACGGCCCGCCGACGTCACCGTCTTCGATCCCGACACCGTCGGCTGTAGCCCCCTGCGCCGAGTCCGGGACCTTCCGGCCGGCGCGGACCGCCTCGTCTCCGACGCCACGGGCATCCGCTGCGTGATCGTCGAGGGCACCGTGGTGCGCGAAGAGGGCCGTGACGCGCTCGATCCCGACGGGCCGCTGCCCGGCCACGTCCTTCGCGGAGGAAGATCGTGAGCTACCCGATCATCTCGGCCGACTCCCACATCACCGAGCCCGCCGGCACCTACGTCGACCACATCGAGGCACGCTGGAAGGACCGCGCTCCGCGGATGGAGCGGATCGACGGCAAGAGCGACGTGTTCGTCGTCGATGGGATGAAGAAGCCGATCCCGATGGGGCTGGTCGCGGCGGCCGGCAAGCCGGCGGAGGAGATCCGGGTGCACGGCGTGCTGTTCGAGGACATGCACCGCGGCGGCTGGGATCCGGACGCGCGCCTCGCCGACCAGGATCGCGACGGCGTCGCCGCCGAGGTCATCTACCCCACCGTCGGCATGGTGCTGTGCAACCACCCGGACCTCGACTACAAGAAGGCCTGCTTCGACGCCTACAACCGCTGGATCTCCGAGTACTGCGCAGCGCATCCGGCACGCCTGGTCGGCTGCGGTCAGACCGCGATGCGCACCCCCGAGGAGGGAATCCGCGATCTGGAGGCGATCCGCGCGGCGGGGCTGCGCGGCGTGATGATGCCGGGGCACCCGGGCGTCGAGGACTACGACTCCGTCGTCTACGACGACTTCTGGCGCGCCGCCATCGACCTCGGCATGCCGCTCTCCTTCCACATCCTCACCACCCGCGACGACGCTCCGCACCGCGGCCCGATGATGAACGGCTTCCTGACGATCGTGCGCGGCTGCCAGGACATCATGGGAACGCTGATCCTCGGCGGCGTCTTCGAGCGTCACCCGAGGCTGCGCGTAGTCTGCGTCGAGGCCGATGCGGGCTGGGTTCCGCACTACATGTATCGCATGGACCACGCCTACAAGCGCCACCGCAACTGGCTCCCGCCCGGGCAGAAGCTCTCGCGCCTCCCCTCGGAGTACTTCGCCGAGAACATCTACACGACCTTCCAGGACGACTGGGTGGCCTTCAAGACGGCGAACCTGATGAACTGGCGGCGTCTGATGTGGGCGAATGACTTTCCCCACAGCGACTCCACCTGGCCCTGGAGCCAGGAGCTGCTCGCCGAGCACAAGGCAGACCTGGACGAAACGCAGCAGGAGGCGATCCTGTGCCGGAACGTGGCGGACCTCTACGGGATCGACACCGGGTCGCTTCCGCAGGCCTAGCCGGACCCGGGAACCGGGACGCGGTCAGGCCACCCGAGCCACCAACGGAGGGGAGAACGAATGAGTTCGACGACGAGGATCCTGTGCGCAGGGATCGCAATCGCAGCGCTCGCCGTGGCCTGCGGCCAGGGGCGCGAGACGGCCAGCAAGGCTGCGGACGAGGCGAAGGACATGGGCACGGCCACCGGAGATCTGGCCTCGGACGTCGCCAAGGACGTCGACAAGGCGGCTTCGGACGCGGCCGAGGCCACCAAGCAGCAGGCGAAGGCGGCCGCCGACGCGGTGGGCGACGCGAGCCGCGAGGCCTACCAATCCACCAAGGACGCCGCCGGAGAGGCGGCAGACGCCACCAAGGACACGGCCGACGACGCCGTCCAGGCCACCAAGGACGCCGCCGAGGACACGAAGGAAGGGGCCGAGGCCGCCGCTACCGACGTGAGCGAGCAGACGAAGAAGGCGGCCGACGACGTTAGCAACGCGCTCACCGCCGAGTAGCGCGACCGCGATTCCGAGCGGGGCGTCCCGAGGGCGGCGCCCCGCTCAGTCGCCGCTTCGCGAGACGCGGCGCAGGTGGAAGGACTGGGGCCGCGTCAGGTGCTCGTAGCCGACGCGCGACAAGGTGCAGCCGCGACCCGAGTCCTTCACGCCGGTCCATGCCAGGGCCGGGTCGAGATAGTCGCAGCGGTTCATGAAGAAGGTGCCCGTCTCCACGCGCGCGCCGATCGCCAGCGCCGCCTGCTCGTCCGCGGTCCAGACCGAGGCCGTCAGCCCGAAGTCGCTGTCATTCATCCGAGCCACCGCCTCGTCGTCGCCGGCCACGCGCGCGATGCCGACCACCGGTCCGAAGCTCTCCTCGGTCATCACCCGCATTCCGTGGTCCACGTCCACCAGCACCTGGGGTGCCAGGTAGGGCGTGCCCGGCTCGTCGCGCGGGAATGCCGCCGCGTCGATCAGCGGCCGCGCGCCCCGGAACACCGCCTCGGCCACCTGCTCGCGCACGAAGTCGGCCGCCGCGGCCCGCACCAGCGGCCCGAGGGTGGTGCCCGGATCGAGCGGGTCGCCGAGCACGTAGCGGCGCACCGTCTCGGCGTAAGCCTCCACGAAGCCGTCGTAGACCGCCTCGTGGACGTAGATGCGCTCGATCCCGCAGCAGGACTGGCCTGCGTTGAAGAACGCGCCGTCGACCAGCTCGGCGACGGCATGGGCGAGATCGGCGTCCGGGCGCACGTAGGCCGGATCCTTGCCGCCGAGCTCGAGTCCGACGCCGAGGAAGCGCCGCGCCGCCGCGCGCTGGATCGCGCGGCCGCCGTCGGTGGAGCCGGTGAAGGCCACGAAGTCGACGCCGGGCGACGCGATCAGCCGCTCGGTGGCAGCGTGGTCGCAGTGCAGGACCGCGAACAGGCCGTCGGGCAGCTCGGCGGCGGCGAAGGCCTCGGCGAAGCGCTCGGCGCACAGCGGTGTCTGGGCGGAGTGGCGCAGGATCACGGCGTTGCCGGCCGCCAGCGCCGGGACGACCGAGTTGACCGCCGTGAGCAGGGGGTAGTTCCAGGGCGCCACCGTCAGCACGACGCCCCAGGGCGAGCGACGCACGAAGCGGGTGAAGCCCGGCACGGGCTCCGGCCGGATGTCCGCCAGGGCCTCGGGCGCGAGCGCGATCATCGCGCGCGCCCGCTCCTCGAAGCCGCGCAGCTCACCCGGGCTGTGCGCGATCGGCCGACCCATCTGGAGCGTGATCTCGCGCGCGATCGCGTCGGCGCGGGCGAGGAAGGCGTCCACGAAGCGCGTGAGACACGCGCTGCGCTCCGCCAGCGGCTGCTCGTGCCAGCCGGCCTGGGCGGCGCGGGCGCGCGCGAGCACGGCAGCGATCTGGGCGTCGTCGGCGAGCTCGCGCTCCGCGACGACGCGGCCATCGATCGGAGAGATCGTTCGCAGCCTCCCGCCCATGCCCGTTCCCCCCTGCGCGGCGACCGGATGCTAGCTCGGGCGTCCGTCTGATAGGGTGTCCGACCGTGAGCGACGCGTCGTTCCCGTTCCGCTTCCGCTGCCGGCGATCGGGGAACTGCTGCGCGCGGCCCGAGGGCGCGGTGCGCGTGGGCCCGGAGGACGTAGAACGGATCTCCACGCACCTCGGCATGACGCCCTCCGCGTTCCGCTCGCGCTACGTCGCAGTGACGGGCGACCGGCTCGCCGAGGGGCTCGGCAATCGCTGCGTGTTTCTCGCCGACGGCTCCACCGCGCGCTGCACGATCTACGCGGTGCGGCCCGAGCGGTGTCGCAGCTGGCCGTTCTGGGAGGAGCACCGCGACCCGGAGGCCCTCGCCGAGGCCGCCCGCCTGTGTCCGGGCATCGCGCTCTCGGCGGAGCCCGGTGGACCTCAGCGCAGGAACAGGCGATAGGCCTCGTTGTCCGACTCGTCCTGCCAGGGGTAGCCGAGCTCGGCCAGGTAGCGCGCGAAGCCGGCGCTCTCCGCCTCGGGGACCTGGATGCCCGCCAGCACCCGCCCCACCGCGCCGCCCTGACTCCGGTAGTGGAAGAGCGTGAGGTTCCAGCCGGGGCTCATCAGCTCGAGGAAGCGCCGCAGCGCACCGGGGCGCTCGGGGAACTCGAAGCGCAGCAGCCACTCGTCGCGGAGCTGTGGAGCGCGGCCGCCCACCATGTGGCGGGCGTGGAGCAGCGCCAGCTCGTTGCCCGTCATGTCCAGGACGGCGTAGCCGCGCGCGCGCAGCGCTGACGCCAGCTCGCGCCGCTCCTCGGCGCCGCGCCGCAGCTCGACGCCGACGAACACGTGCGCCTCGCTCGGGTCGGCGACCCGGTAGTTGAACTCCGTGATCGCCCGGTCGCCCAGCGCGGCGCACAGCTGGCGGAAGCTGCCCGGCCGCTCGGGAATCGTCACCGCGAAGATCGCCTCGCGCTCCTCGCCGAGCTGGGCGCGCTCGGAGATGTGGCGCAGGCGGTGGAAGTCGATGTTCGCGCCGCTCTGGATGGCGACGAGGGTGCTCCGCTCCCCTCCCCCCTTGCTCGCCACCCACTTCTTCATCCCCGCGACGGCCAGCGCGCCGGCGGGCTCGGCGAGCACGCGCGTGTCCTCGAACAGGTCCAGGATCGCGGCGCAGATCTCGTCCACCCCGACAGTGACGAGACCGTCGAGGCGCTCGTGCACCAGAGCGAAGGGGTGTGCGCCGACCTCCCGCACCGCCGCTCCGTCGGCGAAGATGCCCACGTGGTCGAGGGGCACCGGGCGACCGGCGCGCAGCGCCGCCTGGAGGCACGCGGCGTCCTCGGCCTCCACGCCGACCACGGCCGTGTCGGGCCGCAGGAACTTCACGTAGCTGAGCACGCCCGCCAGCAGGCCGCCACCGCCGACCGGCACGAAGATCGCGTCGATCGGGTCGGGGTGCTGTCGCAGCAGCTCGATGCCGACGGTGCCCTGGCCGGCGATCACGTCGAGGTCGTCGAAGGGCGGGACGTAGACGCCGCGCGCGCGCTCCAGGCGTACCTCCACCTCGCGCTTCGCCTCGTCGAAGGTGTCGCCGTGCAGGACGACCTCCGCGCCGAGCGCCGCCACCGCCTCGACCTTGATCGCGGGCGTCGTGCGCGGCATGACGATCGTCGCGCGGTAGCCGAGGCGAGCCGCAGCCAGCGCCACGCCCTGGGCGTGGTTCCCGGCCGAGGCGGCGAAGATGCCGCGCGCCGCGTCGGCGGGGTCGAGCCCGACGATCTTGTTGTAGGCGCCGCGCACCTTGAAGGAGAACACCGGCTGGAGGTCCTCGCGTTTGATCCACACCGACGCGCCGAGCCGCGCGGAGAGACGCGGCGCCGGGTCGAGCGGCGTCTCCTGCGCGACGTCGTAGACGCGCGCGCGCAGGATCCGCTCCACGATCTCGCGCGCGGAGGTCACGTCCGGCGACCCGGCGCGCGCTCCCAGGGCGCCACGGGCTGGAAGTGGCTCTCCAGCACCTCGAGGAACAGGCGCACCTTCGGCGTCAGGTTGCGCTGGCGCGGCACCACGGCGAACACCTTCTGAGCCGACCACGCCCAGTCCTCGAGCACCGCGCGCAGCCGACCCGACTCCAGGTCGTCGCCGACGATGAAGCGCGGCAGGTACGCGACGCCGAGGCCGTCCACCAGGGCGCGGCGCAGCGACTCGCCGTGGTTCACCGTGAAGGGTCCCGTCACGCGCACCGTCTTGCCCTCCCGGAAGCGCCACAGCCGGGGCGTCGGCAGCGAGCCGTAGAGCAGGCAGCGGTGCTCCCGCAACGCGTCGGGTGAGTCGGGAACGCCCGCCCGCTCGAAGTACTCCGGCGTTCCGCACACGACGTGGGCGCTGTCGGCGAGGCGCCGCGCGACCAGCGACGAATCGGTGCGCGCGGCGACGCGGATCGCCAGGTCGAAGCCCTCGCGGGCCAGGTCGGCGGGCGCGTCGTCGAGCACGAGATCGATCGCGATCTCGGGATGGCTCGAGAGGAAGGGAGCCACCAGGGGAGCCAGGTAGCGGCGGCCGAAGGTGAGCGGAGCGGCGATCCGCAGCAGTCCGCGCGGCGCACCCTGGAGGCTTGCCACCGCGCGCTCGGCCTCCTCGGCCTCCTCGGCGATGCGCGCGCAGCGCGTATAGAAGTCGGCGCCGATCTCGGTCAGGTGCATCGAGCGCGTGGTCCGGTTCAACAGCTGCGCGCCGATCCGCTCCTCGAGCGCCGCGATCTGCTTGCTCACCGCGGCGCGCGTCTGCCCCAGGCTCTTCGCCGCGGCGGCGAAGCTGCCCGCGTCGACGACGCGGGCGAAGAGGATCATCTGTTGGACCTGAAGCACGGGGACCGGCCGGGATTGTCAATTGCGAAGAAGCGAAGTATCCCGATTCGGACCGATTGTCAAATACTAGGCGAGTCGCCGCGGCCGGAGCCCCTTCCTAGAGCCAGTTGCTGATCAGAAGGAAAGGCGACCAGTAGGCCGGATGCCGGAAGCGGGGATCCGCCAGCAGGCCGAGCTGCGCCCGACGCAGCGACTCGGCCCGTGAGACGCCCGGCTCGCGCAAGGCGCGATAGAAGCCCTCGACCAGCTGCGCCGCCGCCTCGTCGTTCACCTTCCAGAGCGACCCCACGGCGCTGCGGGCTCCCGACTTCACGGCCACGCCGGCCAGCCCGAGCGCCGCCCGGGGATCACCCGACGCCGTGTCACAGGCCGAGAGAAAGATCAGCTCGAGCGGCTCCTCCCGGAACCGGAAGGCGCCGACCGCGGTCGCCAGCTCGTCGAGCGTCAGCCGGCCGTCGTGGGTGACCAGGAAGAAGTCGTCGGCCGTGGCCCCGAATTCCCCGTGCGTGGCGATGTGCACGATCCGGAACGGGTTGGTCTCGAGTGACTGCTCCACCCCCGACACGGTGAAGCCTTCGTTCAGGAGCACGTCGCCCCCGCCGAGGATCCCCTTCACGCTCTCGAGCTCGGCTCCGACGTGCGGGAGCGCCGCGAAGCCCTTCACCGGCTCGCTGAGGCCACCCAGAAAGGCGTCCAGGTCGCTGCGATCGATCGGGCGCGGGTCGGTGAGCTCGAGACCGGGCGTCGTGGCCACCGCATAACGCTCGATCAGGAATCGCTCGCCATCGTGCAGCGCCGCCATAGGGACGGTCCGGAGCACCCCGCCGGGAACGAACACCAGGGTGTCGACGCCGAGCTCGTCCAAGTGGGCCTGGATCGGTGCGATGATCCAGTCGTACAGCCGACGGGCCGGTCTCAGGTAGCGACGTGAGGTGCGGATCGTAAGCTCGCGCCGGAACGAGGCCACTTCGGACTCGAGCTCCGTCTGGGAAACCTCCGCGCGGAACTGGCGGATCCCACTCCGGCTCGACACCAGGATCTCCAGGCGATCCGGCAGCGACACGGGGTAGATCACGGCAGCGGTCGGCGAGGCGCTGGCGGCGTCGCGCACCTTCTCGCGGTAGGCGTCGACGCAGTCGTCGCGGAAGTAGTCCCGCAGCTCGTCCGCCTTGAAGCGCTCGAGGGCCTGTTGCGCGGCTCGCAGATCGCGAGCCGAGAGGTCGGGATCTTTCGACTCGTGCGCCCGCGCCAACAGCAGATCGACGAGATCGAGGTAGACGTCCGAGATCCTCGACGCGTCGTGGAGACGCTCCGATCCACGCGTCGCAGCGCGCCGCTCGGCCATCAGCTCGCTCGCCGCGAGGAAGTCGCGCAGCGCCGCCTCGCGTTCGCCGCGGTCCCGCTCGAGGCGACCGACCAGCGCGAGCCACTGAAGCTCGGCGTCGGGCAGGCGCGCTCGCCGCGCGTCCCTCAGGGCTTCGCGAGCGAGCGGCAGGGCCTCGGCAGGTCGACCCTCCCACTGCAGCCGCGCCGCGATCGAGCCCAGCGCCCAGGACGCGGCCCCTGGGTCGCCGAGAGACTGCGCCATCGCGAGCGCCCGGTCGAGGTCGCTGCGCGCGAGCGGGTCGTCGATCTTCTGGGCGGACCGGCCCAGGCGGATCCAGGCATAGGCGTGGGCATGGCTCGGCGCGAGATCCTCTCCACTCGTCCGCGCCGCGGTGACGAAGCTCGCCGCCCCCGGCTCCTTCGCCTCGACGGCCAGGGCGGCGGCGTTGGTGCGCGCACGGAACACCAGGGAGGGATCGCCCGCGGCGGACGCCATCCCCGCCGCGCGCGCATACTCGTGGGCCGCGCCCGGGAGGTCGCCCGTGTCGGCCAGGACGTTGCCGAGCTCTTGGATCACGGCCGCGCGCAGGGCCGAATCGCCGAGCGAGGCGGCGAGAGCATCCGCCGTACGTGCCTCCCGCTGGGCCCCGACGGGGTCGCCCGCCCCCACCAGCGCCCCGGCGAGCGCGCCGCGCGCGGCGGCCTCGAACTCCGGGCGCGAGACCACCCGAGCGAGGGAGACGGCCTCCGAGAGCGTCTGGACGGCGAGTCGAGGCCGGCCCAGGTCCCGCTCGACCTCGCCGAGCCGCACCCGTGTGCGGAGCCTCCCCTCCGCATCACTCGCGTCGGTGTAGAGGCGCGCAGCCTCGGCGAAATCCGTCGCCGCGGCGTAAAGGTCGCCGCGGCGGACCTCCTCGCGCGCCGCCTGCTCGCGGGCCGCCGGATCGTCCTGGGCCGCGGCCGCTCCCGCGAGACCCAACGTCAGCCACCAGATCACGCACCTGCCGAGGCGCACACGAATCATGGGTCGGGCCAGTCTACCCCAGTCCCGATCTGCCCCGGGCCCTCCGCCCGACACGGAATGGAGACACCGCGGTGCCCGGCCCCCGGTCTGATCGTTTCGTGATGAGCGGTCCGTCTGTGCCAAATCGGGACGACGATCCGTGTATGATGCGCTGTCACTTTCGAGAGTCAGGGAGTGGAGGTCATCCCGGAGCGCCAGCTCCTCACAAGGGGTTTCACCGATGCGCGCTGCGTTGTTCGTCGGCACCTTGGTCCTCCTCGCGTTCCAGAGCCAGGCTTTGACCACGCCGGAGGTTCGGCACCTCTCCAACGCGGGCTACGAGAGCGGCCAACCCGGGAGCTTCACGCTCGACCTGGTGCTCGTGACCGGATCGGCGATCACGCCGGCGATCAGCACCCAGCAGGTCTGCCACAACGGCGTCGGAGACGAGGTCTGTGGCGGCTACGTCGTGCTCACCACCTCGGGAGACCTGACGATCACCGGCTTCGTCTCCTCGGGTCCCGAGGTGAACGGCAACCGGGTCAACTCGAAGCAGCTGCGGATCGTGCGGCTGGCAGCGTCGGGATCCTCCGCAGGAGATCGGGGCGCCGTTCCCCTGGGCCAGGTCACGGTGAATCGACCCTCGACCGGCGAGCTCAACCTCAACACCGCCAGCCGTTGGGTGAGCGCGGACCGCGTGCTGCGCCCGATGAAGTCGACCACCACGCCGCTGCCCGAGCCCTCGCGCTGGCTCCTCCTCGGGAGCGGCATCGCCGGGCTCGCGCTGGCCAGCGCCCTGCGGCGACGGCGAGCTCTGGCCGCGCTATCGCTGGTGCTCGCCCCTGCCGCACTGCTGGTCCCCCAGGACGCCACCGCGCAGCTCTACCAGGATACGGCGGCCGATTACACCGGCTTCGCCAATGCGATCGGCCCCGACTACCACTTCGAGAACTTCAGCAGCTACCCCTTCAACGCGTTCAGCAACGGGCACGATTTCGGCGGCTTCATCTGGACCTCGACGCGGCTCTCCGCGGACATCGACCTCAAGGACAGCAACCTCGCCGATTCCGGACTGGACGGCACGCTGCTCGTAAAGGGCACCGGCCTCCCCGGCGGCTACGGCATCCAGAGCGACCCCGGCGACGACGACGACTTCCGCATCGACTTCGACCCGCCGGTTCAGGCCGCGGGGATCGGCATCCACGACAACCGCCTCGAGACCGGCGAGTACATCCGCTTCCGCGGCACGGACGGCAGTCGGCTCGTCGACATCGGCCTGCCCGGCGGCAATACCGGGAGCGGCTCGAACGGCTACCGGGGCTACGTGACACGGCCGGGGGAGCCGCTGATCGCCTCCATCGAGGTGAACGAAGGCCAATCCCTCGACGACGACATCGCCTTCGACAATCTGATCTGGAAGGAGGTCGTCGAGCTGAACGCCGATCCCCTCGTGCCCCGGCCCCGCGTCGACACCTGGCTGCAGATCAGCCAGAACGAGATCCCCGACCTCGGCGCGAACGACTGGTTCGGCGGAGACATCGCCAACATCGGCGACCTGAACGGAGACGGCGTGGTGGACCTCGCCGTCTCCGCCCAGCTCGACGACGATGGCGGCACCGACCGCGGCGCCCTGTGGATCCTGTTCCTCGAGCGCGACGGAACCCTGCGCAAGAGCCAGAAGATCTCCGACAGCTCCGGGCGCCTCTCGGGCCCCGGAGACGCCGGCGGCGTGCTGGCCGATGGCGACAACTTCGGGCGCGCGGCCACGTCGCTCGGCGACCTCGACGGCGACGGGACCGCCGACCTGGCCGTCGGCTCGCAGGCCGGGCAAGGCACCGGAGAGGTCTTCGTGCTCTTCATGAACCCGGACGGCAGCGTGAAGAGCTTCCAGCGAATCAACGAATCCGAGGGCGGCTTCACCGGCTCTCTCGATCCGAGCGACGACTTCGGCATCGCCGTCGATGCACTCCCGGATCTCGACGGCGACGGCGTTCCGGAGCTGGCCGTCGGTGCGCGCGACGACGACGATGCGGGAACCGACGCCGGCGCGGTCTACATCCTCTTCCTGGATTCCAACGGCATGGTGAAGAGTCACCAGAAGATCACCGAGGGCCAGGGCGGATTCACCGGAGACCTCGGTAGCTCGGACTACTTTGGCTTCGATCTGACCGCCATCGGCGATCTCGACCGCGACGGCATCCCGGACCTCGCCGTGACGGCGCCGCGGGACGACGACGGCGCCACCGATCAGGGAGCCGTGTGGATCCTGTTCCTGAACATCGATGGCACGGTCCGCAGCCACGCCAAGATCGCCGAGGGCACGCCGGGCTTCGACTCGTCGATCACCGTCGGCGGACTGCTCTACGACCTCAACGCCCAGGATCGCTTCGGGACCGGGGTGACCTGGATTCCCACGCCCCAGGCGCCTACGCCGGGCGTCCTGGTGGTCGGTGCGGACCTGATGGACGCGATCAACCCGTTCACGCTGGTCAACTACGGCAAGGGAGCGGTCTTCTTCCTGGCCCTCGACGCCGATGGCAGCGTGGCTCGGGGGACCGGTGTGCTGCGCACGGTGGGGGCCCTGGGGACGTGGGTGCCGGGCCTGTTCAACCCGACCGCGGGAGAGAGCGAGTACCTGGGCATCGGCGTGGCCAACCTCGGCGACCTGGACGGCGATGGCTTCCCGGACCTCGCGGCGGGCGCCCAGGGCGCGGACGTCGCAGGTGCCACCGACGTCGGCGCCGTCTACGTGATGTTCCTCGACGGCCTCGACCCCACCGCCTTTGCCGACGCGGTGACCGGTACCAGCGGCAATGTGAGCGGCGCTTCGAACGCCCTCGGCGACATCGACTCCGCGGGTGCGTTCCTGTCGAACACCGGGGGAGGCACGCTCACGGTGCAGTTCGTGAACAACGCGCTGCGCCCCAGCGGCGACACGCGCACGGACCTGGTCGTGCACCGGACCCACTGGTACATCCCGCCCCCCGCCACCGACACCAGCGCCTGGACCGTGCGCATCAGTCAGGACGGGAAGAACTACACCACCGTCTTCGACGATCCCGCGGTGGCCAACTGTCTTCCGAACAACACGGGCTGTACGAACGATCAGCTCCAGATCGACATCGATGCCGCCAGCGTTCCCCAGGGCGAGTACCGCTTCGTGCAGATCCAGCAGCCCGAGGAGTGCACCACGTCGATCCCGACTCTCGGCTGCCAGTACGAACCGAAGGTCGACGCCGTCGAGGCGGTGGAGAACCTGAACTTCGTTCTCGACACCGACTACGACGGCTTCGCCGACGGCTACGACGTCTGCCCGCTCACCTACGACCCCGGACAGGAGGACCGCGACGGCGACGGCGTCGGCGACTTCTGCGACAACTGCATCGACGTCCCCAACACCGATCAGCACGATGGCGACGGCAACGGGAAGGGAAACGCGTGCGACTTCCCGACCGTCATTCTGATCCCGGTCGGTACTCCCTCCGATCCGGTCTGGGAGCTTCGCATGCTGTGCGGCGGTCACCAGTCCGTCGACGTGACGCGCGCAGGCATCGTGTTGCCGGCTACGGTGAATCCAGCTTCCGCCGTCTTCGGCGGCCCGGACGCGGCCCACGCCTGCAACGCGCCGACTCTCCCGTACAGTCCTCCCAATCAGCCGCCCGGCTACGCACCGAGCAACGGCTGCGCCAACGCGAACCCGGCGCCCGATCTCGGTCCCTCTGTAGACGCCGCCGGCTGCTCCGGGGTGATCGGCCCAGGCCTATCGGGTCCGGGATTCGCACGAGACGACACGATGTACGTGTCGCTCTACGGCCAGGGCTGCGGTGCCTCTCCCCTGTGCCTGGCCAATCAGGAGACGATCCTGGGCCGCCTCTACTTCGACCCGCCCGCGAGCGGCGACGCGACCCCGAGCATCGACTTCATCGGGGCGGGGAGCCTTGGCCTGGGGTACCCGGATCAGTACCTCCGCCTCCAGGTGGGCTCCGGAGATTCGTTCGTCTACCTGATCCTGCGACCGCTCGGCGGCGAGCCGCCGGGTGCCGAGCTCTCGTGGGAGCTGTGCGTCCAATCGGACGCGCCCCTGAACCGGGTCTCCTTCTCGCTCGCGCCGCCCGCGGGCACGACCGTCGGCGATATGGCCTGGAACGGCTGCAATTCGACGGCGTCGGGTCCCGGCCTGGAGAGGACCTGTTCGAGCTTCGCCCCGAGCTACAGCAACGTGAGCCCCACTGGCGGCTTCGGATCGCGCAGCTACGGGCCCGACGGCAGCCAGAACCCGCTCATGGTCGTGACGCTTCAAGCAGGTGGGCCCGACGGCGGCGACGGCGTGCTCTCCTTCACCAACAGCCCGACGCTCATGAGCTGCCTCGGCTACGTCACCATGCCGAGCGGGACGGCGGGCACAGCGCCCGCCCTCGGAGTGGACGGGTTCGGCGTGATCCCACTGCCGGCGGGTCTGTCGCCGATCATGGAGGCGTACACCTCGATCCAGGAGCCCTTCGGAGTCGCCGTCGATGTCGCGGACATGGGCTTCACGACCGATCCCGACGGGTCCGAGGACAGTGACCTGGACGGCGTGCGCGACGAGGCCGATCGCTGTCCCTTCGTGTTCGATCCGAGCAATCACCTCGACAGCGGCGGCCTGCTGACCACGGCACAGGACGGCATCGGCGATGACTGCCAGTGCGCCGACTCGGACACCAGCGGGCGACTCCTGCTCCAGGAGCCGGATCTGGCCTTGATGGTGGACTACCTGATCGGCGCCACCTCCGACCCCGCGATCCGGGAGCGCTGCAGCGTGGCCGACGGGATCGAGTGCAACCTGCTCGACGCGGTGCTGCTCCGCCAGGCGCTCGACGGTGAGGCCACGGCTGCCGATCTCGGCCAGCGCTGCGAGAGAGCCGTCCCGCCCGCGATCGGACCCTAGTCGGATACGCTGTGCCGATGCGCCGCGCCTGCGTCCTCACTCTCGCGATGGCCCTCGCCGTCGCGGCAGCGGCGAAGGGCCAGGTCTCCTTCGATGGCAGCCTGGGCCCGGCGGGCCCCGCACCGACGCGCACCGATCTTCCCGGCTACGACCTCGACTACCTGATCCGCTACGACGAGCGCGACGCCACACCTCAGGGGGTCCGGGCCGGCAACAACCTGTTCCAGAGCCTCTCGGAGCTGAGCATTCCCCAGCCCGCGGGTCTGCAGACCAGCGCCACGTTCCAGGCACTCGATGTCACCGGTGCGCCGCTCGCCCTCGACAACGTGATCGCGCGCGTGACCGGCGGCCAACCTTCCGTGATCGAGGGCGTGCTGCGCTCGGAAGTGCCCGGTGCGAACCTCTACCTGCTCAATCCGGCCGGGGTGCTGTTTCGGGGCGGCGGCCTCGCCACACGCGACCAGCTGGACGTGCCCGCGAGCTTCTACGCCAGCACGGCGGACCAGCTGCACTTCACCGATGGCACCGTCTTCGAGGTGTCAGCCCTCGCGGCGCCGACGCTGAGCATGTCCGAACCCGCCGCCTTCGGCTTCCTCGGCGGCGGCGACGGGACCGTGAGGCTCGAGGACCGCGCGCTGCTCCGCACCCCGACCGGCTCCTCGATCACCTTCGCCGCGGCAGGCGTCGAGATCACGGGGGAGTCGACCGTCGAGGTCCCGGGCGGCACGGCCCAGGTCGCCGCCTCCGGCGGCGCCGAGGTCGTGGTGCCCTTGACCGTCTCGGATTGGGCGACACGGGACGCAGCCCCCGGAACGCTCGGCGAGATCGCGATCACGGTGGATTCGCGCATCCGCCAGACCGTGAACACGTCGGCGGATCCCCAGAGCCGCATCGTGTTGCGCGGGGGCCGCCTGGTCGTCGACGACTCCCTGGTCTCGGCAGGGGGCATCGAGGGCGTTGCAGGAAACGCCCTCGACGCCGAGCTCGCCGACGAGATCGTCGCGCGCAACAACTCGCGATTGCAGGTGAACAGCTTCATCGACGCGGGAGCGGGGACGGGTCGCCTCGTCAGCCGGCGGATCGAGGTGCGCGACCCAGGGACCCAGGTGAGGGTGCTCACCAGCGGCGTCGCCGCGGCGGCTCCTTTCGTCGTGACCGCAGACGAAGTCCTCGTGACCGACGGAGGGGTGCTCGGCACGGAGAACCGGAGCACCGCACCCGGCGGAACGCTCGACCTCGACGCCGGCCTGCTGGAGGTCCGCGACGGTGGCATCGTCCAGAGCGCCTCGATTCTCAGCAGCGAGAGCGGAGGGCTTCTCGACCTCGTCGCCGACCGTATCACCGTGACCCGAAGCGATTCGGCGGCGGAAGGCGGAGCGATCCGCTCGATCAGCCTGTTCGGCGGACGCGGCGGAGACATCCAGCTCGACACCGGCGAGGGAGCGATCAGCGTCGACGCGGGGGGGCAGATCTCCGCGACCTCCGGCGTCTCCGGCGACGGGGGAGACGTTCAGCTCACCACCGGGTCGCTCGCGATCGCCGGCGGCGGCCAGATCCGAACCAACACGATCAGCGACCGCGATGCCGGCGACATCGAGGTGGTCGCCTCGGGCATGGTCACGATCGCGGGCGACGGACCCGACCCCGACCAACCGTCCGGGCTCTTCGCGCGCTCGGGAACCGGGATCGAGGAGGTCGGCGCCGGAGCTGCGGGCGACATCCGCGTGACGGCCGACTCGCTCTCGATGAGCAACAACGCGGTGATCTCGACGCGCAGCTACGGATCGGGCGAGGCCGGCGGCGTGGCCCTCTCCCTCGCGGGAGGCCTCTCGGTCGCGAATCGCGCCGAGATCTCCGCACGGACCTTCGACGCGGCCTCGGGCGGCGTGGACATCGACGCCGCGGGCGTACTGCTCGCCGACGGCGCTGCCGTGTCCTCGGCGACCCTCGGCTCCGGAACCGCGGGCGACGTCGCGATCCGCGCCCAGCAGGTCACCCTCGACGGGGTCGAGACCGAGATCCTGAGTGAATCCTCCGACTCGCTGAACGCGGATGCGGGCGATGCGGGCACGATCCAGATCACGGCGGGCGACACCGTCCAGCTCCTCGACGGCGCACGAATCTCGGTGTTGAGCCGCGGCGCAGGTGCCGCCGGGGACGTGCAGATCAGCGCGGGGAATCGGGTCCTGCTCCAGAACGCCGAGATCACGACGGAGGCGGTGTCGCAGATCAACGAGGCCTCGGGGGGAAACATCGAGATCACGGCCCCCGAGCGCGTCGAGCTGGTCGAATCCGCGCTGCGCACGAGCGTGCGCGGCAGCGTGGGATCGGGCGACGCGGGCAACATCACCATCGACCCCCGGTTCGTCGTGGTCAACGACAGCCAGATCCTGGCCCAGGCGGTCCTCGGCAACGGCGGCAACATCCGGATCGTCGCCGAGAACTTCCTCCAGTCCGCCGGTAGCCTCGTCGACGCCTCCTCCCAGCTCGGGGTCGACGGCACGGTGGTGGTCGAGGGCCCGGAGAACGATCTGAAGGACGAGCTGGCGCGGCTGCCCGACCGGTACCTCGATGCCACTGCGCTGCTGCGCGAGCAGTGCGCGGCGCGCGTCGCGGGCAGCGGGAGCTTCATCGTGGCGGGCAGCGAGGGCGTCGCGGCGGCGCCGGACGAGCCCTTGCCCGGATGGATGCCGCTTCCGCAGGCGTCCGCCGCCGCGGCCGCCACGCCGGGTCGGATCGAGGCAGCGCGGCGACTGCGGGGGACCGGGGCGCCCGCCTTCGACTGCGCCGCGCTCGCGCGGGCGACCGAGGTCGACCGAGACGCCCGTTGAGACGACGACTCGTCCCGCTGGCCCTGGTCCTCTCCTCGCTCGCCCTGTCCGCCACCGCGCAGCCTCGGGGCGGGGCGGGAGGCCTCGACGAACGTCCCGGCGAGCGTCCACCGGAGATCCCGATCCCAGAGCGGGAGCCGCCCCCGGTCGGTCCCGAGCTGGCTCCGGCGCCCGAGACGCTGCCTCCGACGACGCTTCCGGACCTGCGCGTCCTGGTGCGGACGATCCAGATCCGCGGCAATACCCTGCTCGACGACGCGACCCTGCGCGCCGCCGCCCAGCCCTACCTGGGCCGCGAGCTCACCACCGCCGACATCGAGGCCTTGCGTCAGCAGCTCACCGGCCTGTACGTCGCCCGCGGCTACCTCACCTCCGGCGCCCTGGTGCCGGATCAGGATCTGGTCGGCGGCGTGCTCCAGATCGCGATCGTCGAAGGCCGCGTCGCGACGCTGGAGATCGAGGGGAACGAGTCCTTCCGCAGCGCCTACCTGCGAGAGCGGATCCTGCCCGATCCCGATGCGCCGCTCGACATCCCGGCTCTCGAGCAGCGACTGCGATGGGTGCAGGAGGATCCGGACATCGCAGTCGTGCATGCGGAGCTGCGGCCGGGGCTGAAGCTCGGAGAGTCGATCCTGCGCGTGCGCGTCGAGGAGCGCCTGCCCTTCCATCTCGCCTTCGATGCGAGCAACGACCGCAACCCCGCCATCGGCGAGATCAACGGGGGCGTCCGCGCCACCTATCGGAACCTGGTGGGCTGGGGCGACGGGATCGAGGTCGCGGGGGAGTTCGGCGAAGGGCTCCGCGATGTGCAGGCACTGTACGGCATCCCCTTCACCCGCTGGGATACGCGGCTGGCGCTGCGCTTCCGCTGGAGCGACAGCGACGTGGTCGAGAGCCCCTTCGACGAGATCGACATCGAGAGCGACTACATCACCGGCGGCGCCGAGCTCTCGCAGCCCGTCCTGCGGACGGACCGGGACCAGATCCGTCTGGGACTGATCGCCGAGTGGCGGCGCGCGCGCAGCTACGTGGACGGCTTCGGATTCTCCTTCTCCGAGGGCGCGGACCGCGGACTGACGGAGGTGTTTCCCCTGCGGCCCTATGTGGAATGGGTGCGTCGGGACCGCGCGCAGGTGATCGCCCTGCGGGCCCAGGTGTCCTTCGGCCTTCCGGTGTTCGGCGCCACGGACGTGGAGGGGCGGCGCGAGGACGCGACCTTCACGGCGGGCCTGCTCCAGGGCCAGTGGGCGAGGCGCTTCGATCCCTTGTTCGGCATCGAAATCTTCGCGCGCGGTGATCTTCAGCTGGTCGACGACCCGGTCTTCTCGATCGAGCAGTTCTCCATCGGCGGGCACGACAGCGTCCGTGGATACCGCGAGAACCAGATCGTGCGCGACAACGGCTTCGACGCGTCCCTGGAGGTGCGCGTGCCCGTGTGGCGCCGGCCCGACGGGAGCTCCGTGCTCCAGGTCGCACCCTTCCTCGACTACGGGCACGGCTGGGACGACGGGAACCGGACCCCGTCCGTCAGCGACACGCTTGCGTCGGTGGGTGTCGGCCTCCGCTGTATGCCCCTGCGCTGGCTCTTCGCCTCCCTGTACTGGGGCTATCGGCTGAAGGACGTACCGAATCCCCACGACTCGCTCCAGGACTACGGCCTGCACTTCCTGGTCACGGCGACGGTGTTCTAGGCGCCCGGCCGGCGCTGGTCCGCGGCGGCGCCCCATGCTACCCGAGCCGGGCCGCAACAATCGGACTGCACGTCCGCGAGGTTCCGCCCTGGTGCACCGCCGCCATCCGCGTGTCCGCCGTTCGAGCTCCGCGCGAGGACCCATAGCGCGGGCTCTCGCGATGGGCGCAGCCCTGCTCTGGGGTGCGGACGCCTTCGGCGCCGCGGCGCCCGCCTCCGAGCCGGTTCCCCAGGACTACCGCGACCCCCCCGCCGCGGTGGTGCGCCTGCTCACCGCCACGCCGCCGCCCGAGCCGCTGGTGCACGCGCGTTCCGGGAACGTGGCCCTGGTCTATCGCGAGGCGGTGATCCGGCTCGCGCGGCTCACGCGGCCCTATCTCGGGCTCGCCGGCTACCGCTTCGACCCGGTCTCCCGGATGTCCGGAGTGGGGCCCCTCGTGCTCCGGGTCGAGGTCGTGCGCGCGCGCGCCGAGACGGTCGGGCCGCCGGCGGTCTGGCAGCCCCGCAACGGGGCACTGCTCGAGTATCCCCACTTCTCGCCCGACGGGCGCACCCTGTCCGCGATCGCCGTGGCCGACGGCCCCCCGCGCCTGGTCCTGTTCGACGTGGCGAGCGGCCAGGAGCGCAGCCTCGAGGTGCCCGTCAACCCGGCCTGGGGAGATCCCTGCGCGTGGACCGGCGACGCGCTCCTGTGTCGGGTCACGGCCGTCGCCCCCCCGCCCCTGCCGCGCGAGGGGCCGTCCCCGACCCTCGTCGAGCACACGGGCGGCCCCTCGCCGACGCGCACCTACGCCAACCTGCTCGAGAACGCGCACGAGGACGCGCTCTTCGAGCACTACTTCACGGTCGAGCTGGCGCGCGTCGAGCGCGACGGCCGCATGCAGCGCGTGCCCGGCCTGCGCGGCCCGATCGCCAGCGTCGACGCGTCGCCCGAGGGCGCTCTCGCGGTCGTGACGCGGATCGAGCGTCCCTTCTCGCGGGTGGTGCCGGCACGCCGGTTCCCGAGCTCGGTCGAGGTCTGGAATCTCGACGAGGGTCGGCGCCTCTACGCCTCGCGTCCGACCGGCTTCGGCCTGGCCGCGGCGGACGCGGAGAACGAGGACCCGCGGCGCTTCGCCTGGAGGCCCGGTGCGCCGATCACGCTCGGGTGGATCGAAGCGGCCGGGGACGAGGGCGACGCGTCGCCGCGCTCGGAGCGCTGGCTCGCCCTGACGGCGCCCTTCGCCGACGGCCCGCGCGAAGTGGTCCGCAGCGACGTCCCGATCGACCGCTTCGGCTGGACTACCGCCGGCACGCCCTACTTCACCACCTCCGGTGGCGGCGGCACCGAGACCCGGGTGCACGTCGTGCTGGACGACGGCGTGAAGGAGATCTGGCGCGGCTCGACGACGGACCGCTACGGCAACCCGGGCCGCGCGCTGCGCGTCGACGGCAGCGAGGGGCCGGTGATCGAGGTCGACGGCGGCATCTACCTGACCGGCGACGGGCTGGGCCCGACCGGTCCGCGGCCCTTCCTCGACCGCTTCGACCTGCGCGCCGAACGCACCGAGCGGATGTTCACGGCCGAGCCGGGGGTCTACGAGGAGGTGCTCGCCGTCCTCGATCCGAGCGTTCCCGTCCTCGTCACGTCGCGCGAGACCGAGACCCAGCCGCCGAACCTGTACCGGCTGCGCGGCGAGTCCCGAACCCCGCTGCGACCGCTCCCCACTCCCTACCCGGACCTCGAGGGCGTCACGCGCCGGCCCGTGAGCTACACGCGCGCGGACGGGGTCGCCCTGGCGGGCACGCTCTACACGCCGGCGGGCTGGTCCCCCGGCGATCCCCCGCTGCCGACGCTGGTCTGGATCTACCCCTACGAGTTCACCGATCGCGAGCAGGCGGAGCAGCTCGACGTGCGTCTGTTCCGCTTCCACCAGGTCAAGGGGCCCTCCCCCCTTTCTGCGTTGCTCGAGGGCTACGCGGTGCTCGTCAATCCCACGGTGCCGATCCTGCTCGAACAGGGCGCAGCGAGCGACGACTACCTCGGCCAGCTCGTCGCGAGCGTCGAGGCCGCGGTGGACCACCTGGTCGCGACGGGCGTGACGGACCCCGCGCGCGTCGCGGTCGGCGGGCGCAGCTACGGCGCGTTCTCCTCGGCGAACCTGGTCATCCACTCGCAGCGCTTCGCCGCCGCCGTCGCGATGAGCGGCGCCTACAACCGCACGCTCACGCCCTTCGGCTTCCAGCACGAGCAGCGCTCGTTCTGGCAGGCCGCCGACCTCTACGCGGCGATCTCGCCCTTCTTCCACGCCGACCAGGTGTCGGCCCCGATCCTGCTCGTGCACGGCGGCGCGGACGAGAATCCCGGAACCCCGCTCCTCCAGGCGCGCCGCTTCTTCCACGCCCTGCTCGGCGAGGGCAAGCCGGCTCGCTACGTGGAGCTGCCGGGTGAAGGCCACCACTACTGGGCCCGCGAGAACGTGTTGCTCGCCGCCGCCGAGATGATCGACTGGCTCGGCCGCACGATCGGACCGGAGCGGACCGGCGCGGCGCCCTAACGCCCCAGAGCCTGTCCCCGTCCAGATCGGGCTGCCAGAAGGGGATCAGCCGACCCAGCCGTCGCGCCGATGGGTAGGGGCGCGGTCGGCCGCGGCCGCGGGAGCCCCGAACCATGATCCTGCCGATCGGACATCAGGAGCGGACCGTCCGGCGCCTGCCCTGGGTGACGTTCTCGCTGATGCTCCTGTGCACCGTGGTCTTCCTCGCGGGCGACACCGGGGACGGCGACCTCGGCGCGGACGCACCCCAGGAGCGCTTCGAGCAGGCGGCGGACTACTGGCGCCAGCACGCGTATCTCGACGCGCCGCGCGAGATCCGCGAGCACGTCGCCTACGACGTGATGCCGAACCAGCGCCCCCAGTACCTGGCCACCCTGCCCGATCTCTCCACCGATACGCCCGAGACGGACGAGCAGCTCACCGCGCAGCAGGCCGAGCTCGACCGGCTCGTCGACCTGGCGCTCGGCGGCGCGCCGGCCGCGGAGGGGTCCGAGACCTACTTCGAGCGCTGGGGCCTGGTGCCCGCCTCGCCCCGGCCGCGCGCCTTCCTGACCCACATGTTCGTGCACGCCGACTGGCTGCACCTGCTGGGCAACCTCTTCATGCTCTTCCTGGCCGGGCCGGCGATCGAGGACCGCTGGGGTCGCGTCGGCTTCGCGGGCTTCTACCTGCTCTCGGGACTGTTCGCGGCGGCCTTCTACCTGGCGCTCTCCGGCGGCTCCGCCGTGCCGATGGTCGGCGCCTCGGGGGCGATCGCCGGGGTGCTCGGGGCCTTCGCGGTGCGGCTGTGGAAGACCAAGATCCGCTTCGCCTACTTCTTCATGGTCCTGTTCCGCCCCTACTACGGCACCTTCGAGGCGCCCGCCTGGGCGATGCTCTCGTTGTGGTTCGGCAACGAGCTGCTCCAGGCCGGGATCTCGCATGCGGCGGGGGTCCCGAGCGGTGTCGCCTACTGGGCCCACGTAGGCGGCTTCGCCTTCGGCGCGGCCTTTGCCCTGGGCCTGCGCGCCACCGGCTTCGAGGAGCGCTTCGTCGACCCGGGCATCGAGGCCCAGATCACCCGGTTCACCGCCAACCCGGCCCTCGAAGAGGCGATGGTGGCGCGCGAGCGCGGCGAGATCGGCGAGGCCCTCGCGATCCTGCGCGCCGAGTGGGAACGCCAGCCCGACGACGAGATCGCCCTCGCCTACTGGGACGCCGCGCTCGCCTGCGCCCAGCCCGAGCTGGCCGCCGAGGCCCTCGCCGCGACGGTGCGATCCGCGGCGCGACGCGGGGAGCTCGAGGTGGCGCTGCGCCACTGGTCGGAGCTCTCGGACCACCTGCCCGAGGCGCGCGTCGATCCGGCCACGCTGCTGCGCTTCGCGCCGGTGCTGATCGCGGAGAACCAGCGCGAGCGCGCCGTCCGCGCCCTGCGCCAGGCCGTGGATCCCTCGGCGTCGACCACGCCCGGCCAGGCCCTGCGCGTGGTGGAGCTGGCGCGCGAGCTCGATCCGCCGACCGCGGTGCGCGCGGCGCGCCGAGCCCTCGCGGCGCCCGACCTGCACCCGGCGAAGCGCGACCGGCTCGCGGCGCTGGTCGAGGAGCTCGGAGGCCGGGCAGAGCTCGCCGACTTCGCCGCCGGCGGCGGTGGGCCGGCCGAGCCCGAGCGCGAGGAGCCGTCGATCGACCTGCCCGTCGACGAGGGCGCGATCGATCTCGCCCCCGACGAAGGCCCGCTCGATCTTGCCGGCGCGGACCGGTCGATCGCGCTGCCCGACGAGGGGGATTCGATCGAGCTCGCCACCGATCCCGAGCCGGCGCCGGTCGCGGTGGAGGAGCCGGTCCCGGATCCGGCGCCCTGGGACGAGCACGCGGAGATCGAGCTGGCCCGCTTCGCCCGGGCGAAGCTGATCGAGGCGCGGCCGGTCGCGCTCGGCGACGACGGGCTGCGGCTCCAGCTCGAAGAGGGGCGCGAAGCCCGGGTGGAGTGGAGCCGCATCCAGGCCGTCGGGGTCGCGATCGTCGGGGGCCTCGGGCCCAAGCCCCTGCTGCTGATCGACCTGATCGCCAACTGGAACGAGGCCCAGGCCGAGGCGCTGCGCGGCGTGCGGCTGCGCAGCGACCGCTTCGATCCGCGTCCGCTGATGGGAGTCGAAGGCGACGCGAAGCACGCCTTCGCAGCGCTGGTGGGCGCGGTGCTGGAGCGCTCGAGCGCCCAGCCGCTTCCCAGCGCGGAGCACGCACGCGGCGATCCCTTCGCTCGCTACGACAGCCTCGAGGACTACCAGCGGATCGCGCTCGAGGTGGCGGAGTAGACGCGGGGCTCAGGGCCCCGGCGGCGGCGCCGCGGACGTGCCGCCGCCGAGCCAGCGCGGCGCCCACCAGTTCCAGCGGCCGAGCAGGCGCATCGTGGCGGGAACCAGCAGCGCCCGGACCAGCGTCACGTCGAGCGCGATCGCCGACGCCAGCCCCACGCCGATCTCCTTCACGTACACGAGCTGGCCCGCTGCGAAGGCCCCGATCACCACCAGCAGGATCAGCGCGGCGCTCGAGATCACCCGCCCGGTGTAGGCCAGGCCCGCGACGATGCTCCGCGCGTTGTCGCCGTCGCGGCGGTACTCCTCCTGGATCCGGGAGAGCAGGAACACCTCGTAGTCCATCGACAGACCGAAGATCACCGCCACCAGGATCAGCGGGATCGTCGGCTCGATGCCCCCGGGTGGCTCGAAGGCGAGCAGTCCCGCCAGGTTCCCGTCCTGGAACACCCAGATCAGCACGCCGAAGCTCGCGCCGAGGGAGAGCGCGTTCATCGCGGCGGCCTTCAGCGGAACCAGGACCGACCGGAACGCCCAGAACAGCACCAGCAGGTTCCAGCCGACCACCAGGGCCGCCACCTCCAGCGCGTGGCCCTCCAGGGTCTCGTTCACGTCGACCATCGCCGCCGTCGGGCCCGTCACGCCCAGCTTCCGCCCCGGATGAGGCAACGCGCGCACGGCCTCGACCGCGGCGCCGGCGGCGTTCGAGCGGAAGGAATGGGATCCCTCGGCGTTGATCAGCGCGAGGTCGCCGTCGACGGTGCGATCGATGGCGGTGAGCAGGTCCGGGTCCGTCGTGTAGACGAGCCCGTCCTTCCCGACCTGGCGCGGATCGAGGGCGCCGAGCGGGCTCTCCACCGAGGCGACGCCCGGCACCTTCGCCAGGGCCACCAGGTAGCGCTGGATCTGGCGCAGATTCTCGGGCTTCAGCACCGGTCCGTCGGTCTCGAGGGCGATCTGCATCCCCGACGCTCCGCTCGGATCGAACTGGGCGGGATCCGAGAGCTGCTCGTCGACGCGCCGCACCTCGGACTCGGGCGGGAACGTCGTGGTGTCGGGCATCGCCGAGTGCATCCGCCAGGCCGGCTGGGCCACCAGCAGGAGCAGCAGTGTGCACCCGATCGCGATCGGCCACGGATGAGTCACGGCCAGGCGCCCGACCCGCTCCCAGGCGCGGCTCGGACCCGCCTGCACCGCCGAACGCCCCAGGGAGAGGCGGTCGACGCGGGAGCCGAGCCAGGCGAGCAGGGCCGGCAGCAGCACCAGCGCCCCCAGCACGGCGCTCGCCACGGCGAGCATCCCACCGAGGGCGACGCTGCGCACCAGCGGCAGCGGCACCAGCAGCAGCACGGCGAGGCTCACCATCACCGTCAGGCCCGAGACGAACACGGACCGGCCGGCCGTGTCGAGCGTCGTCGCCACCGCCTCCGCGATGCCGCCGCCGCGCGCCAGCTCCTCGCGGAACCGCTGCACGGCCAGCAGCGCGTAGTCGATCGAGAGGCCGAGGCCGAGGAACGCGCACACGTTCAGCGCGAAGATCGAGATCTCCGCGAAGCCCGCGAGCAGCCGGATCACCGCGACGCACAGCGCCAGCGCGAAGGCGCCGATTGCGATCGGCAGCAGCGCCGCGACGGCGCTCCGGAAGAACAGCAGCGCGAGCAGTGCGGCGAAGGGGATGGCGACCAGCTCGGCGTTGCGGATGTCCCGCTTCGCGATGTCCTGGGCCACCGCCTCGGCCGGGATGTGGCCCCCGATCTGGACGCCGGGGAAGATCTCCCGCAACGACCGCTCGACCTCCGGCAGCTCCGCCACCTTCTCGGCGGCCGAGCCCTCCAGGGCCACGATCAGCACGGTGCGGTGCCCGTCGCGCGAGACGAGCGAGGCGATCCCCGTGTCGTAGTGCGAGACCACGTGGCTCACCCCCTCGACGTCGAAGAGGCGGTCGAGTCCGTCGAGCACGAAGCTCACGTACTGGGGATCGCGGACGTCGCGGTCGGGGGAGTAGAGGATCGCGACGAGGTCGGCGTGACCGACCTGGAGCCGCTCCTCGAGCTGGGCCGCGGTGCGCGCGGACTCGCTGCCCGGCACCTCGAGCCCGCCCGCGTGCAGGCGCTCCGCAACGGGGGCCCCGTAGAGTCCGGCGGCGGCCGCCGCGAGCGCCACCACGACGGCGACGCTCCGCGGTCGCCCACTCACCCAGCGACCGAGCGACGCGTAGGGACCGCGCCGTGCGCTCGGCGTGGCGCCCGGAGAGCGGTTCATCCAGATCTCCCGTCGACTCTCTGCCCGGCTCAGCCTTCCGCCAGCCGATCCCGGGCGTGAGCGGCCGCGCTCTTGTAGTCGGCCTTCCCGTTCGCCGCGCGGAACATCCGGTCCACCACGAACAGGCGCTTCGGCGTCTTGTAGCCGGCGAGCCGGGCGCGCACGTGCTCGCGCAGTGCCGCCTCGTCGAAGGTCGCGCCCGCGCGCACCGTGACGACGGCCGTCACGGCCTGGCCCCACCTCTCGTCGTCGATTCCGAAGACGAGGGCGTCCTCGACGTCGCGGTGGGTCTTGAGGACCTCCTCGACCTCCTCCGGGTACACCTTCTCGCCGGCGGTGTTGATGCACGCGCTGCCGCGGCCGAGCAGGGTGATCGTCCCGTCGGCCTCCACGGTGCACCAGTCGCCCGGAATCGAGTAGCGGACACCGTCGATGGTGGGAAAGGTCTTCGCGGTCTTGGCCTCGTCCTTGTAGTAGCCGAGCGGGATGGCGCCGGTGCGGGCGATGAAGCCCGGCTCGCCGCTCCCCGGCACCACCTCGCGATGATCCTCGGTGAACACCTTGCAGGAGTCGCCGATCTCGAAGCGCGCGGTCTCCCGCTCGCCCTTCGCGTTGGTCAGCGACCGGCCGAAGCCGATCGCCTCCGAGGAGCCGAAGAGATCGGCCAGGGTCAGGCCCGGCTGGTGCCTCAGGAGGCCCAGCTTCACCTCGCGGCTCCACATGACACCCGAAGAGAGGATCACCCGGAGCGAGGACAGGTCCCAGCGCTCGGGCTCGGCGTCCAGCGCCCGCAGCATCGGTCGCGCGAAGGCATCGCCCACGATCACGATCGACTGGATGCGATGGCGCTCGACGGCGTCGAACAGGCGCACCGGGTCGAAGTTCGCGCCGCCCACGGTCGCCACGCAGCCGCCGCCCAGGAAGGTGCCGATGGCGGAGAAGAGCCCGGTGCCGTGCATCAGCGGACAGGCAGCGAGCTGGCGGGGACCGGGCCCGTGGGCGCGGATGAACTCCAGGAATTCCTCCGGTGTCTCCGGACGCCGGCCCCGGGTGGCCGGCACCTGGCTGCCCCCGCCCACCGCCTGCCACAGGTCGCCGTGGCGCCACATCACCGCCTTGGGCATCCCCGTGGTGCCGCCGGTGTACATGAACACCAGGTCGTCGGGCGATCGCGCGAGCCCGAGCGGAGCCGCGTCCCCCTCGCTCACCAGGGACTCGTAGGGCTCCGCGAAGGGCAGAGCCTCCGCGTGCGCCTCGCCGACCTGGATCCAGCACTCGACCTTCGGACAGCGCGCGTGGACGGCGCGCACGCGCTCCGAGAACTCGGCGTCGAAGACGACGATCCGGGCGTCCGAGTTGTCGAGGATGTAGACCAGCTCCTCGTCGAGGTAGCGGAAATTCACGTTGGTGTGGACGAGACGCGCCTTGAAGCAGGCGCCGAGCGTCTCGCTGTACTCGGTGCCGTTGCGCAGATAGAAGGCGAGCTTGTCGCCGGGCTCCGCCCCGCGCGCGCGCAGCGCCGAGGCCAGCGCGTTGCTGCGCGCGGCGTACCGGCTCCAGGTCACCACGCGCTCGTCGTGGATCAGCGCCGGTGCATCGCCGGGCAGGACGCGCTCCACGCCCTCGAGCAGATCGCCGAAGTTCCACTCCATGCCGCGTGCCCGACCTAGGCGCCGCCGAACTTCGCCGCGCGCTTGGCGAGGAAGGCGGTGATCCCCTCGCGGCCGTCCGCGGTGCCGGCCATCGCCGCGATGCCCCGCGCCTCGAGCTCCATCTGGGTCTCCAGGGACTCCTGGAAGGAGGTGGCGAGCAGCTTCTTCACGACGCCGAAGGCGCGCGTCGGTCCGGCCGCGAGCCCGCGCGCCAGCGCCCGCGAGGTCTCGACCAGCTCGGCGTCGGGCACGACGCGGTTGACCAAGCCCCAGTCGAGGGCCTCGGCGGCCGAGAGGCGCCGGTTGGTCAGCATCAGCTCCTGGGTGCGGCGCAGCCCCACCAGGCGGGGCAGGAAGTAGCTGGAGCTCCCGTCGGGCGAGAGGCCGGCGGCCGTGTAGGCCATGGCGAGCTTCGCCGACTCGGCCATCACCACGAGATCGCCCGACACGGCGAGGCTGAAGCCCGCGCCCGCCGCGGTCCCGTTCACGGCCACGACGAGCGGCGCCTCCATGCGCGCGAAGCGCGAGGTGGCGGCGTGCAGGTAGACGGTGAGCTCCTTGAGCAGCGCCGGCAGAGTCTCGCCGTGGGCCGCGAAGGCCTTGAGGTCGCCCCCGGCGCAGAACATCCGACCGGAGCCGGTGAGCAGCACCGCGCGGACGGCGGGGTCCTCGTCGCAGCGGATCGCCGCGTGCATCAGCTCGCGTGCGAGGGCGAGGTCGATCGCGTTGGCGGCGTCGGGTCGGTCGAGCGTGAGCGTCGCCAGGCCGTCGGCCAGCTCGAAGCGAAGGTTCTGATAATCCATGGCTCCTCTCGCCGCCCGCCGGCCGATCGAGGTCGGCGGCCCGTTTCCCGCGTTCCCGTGCCGGACCCGGACGGCGGCGGGCACACTGTAGGACGGCCGTCCGCGCCCGGCATCGTCCTCGTGCAGGACGGCGGGCCGCGCTGTCGGGCTAGTCCCGCGCGCTCCGTCCCGCGCGGCGCTTCAGCGCTCCGCTCGGGGCTCCGCGTAGCCGAGCGCCTCCAGGCGCGCGCGCATTCCCGGATCGACCGGCGCCGTCGCGACCGGACGCCGGACTCCGCGAACCGCGGCGACGTGGCGCCAGAGCTCCTGGGCCAGGGCCTCGGCGGTCTCGCGCTCGCTGGCGGCGACGTCGCGACGCTCGCCGGGATCGGCTGCCAGGTCGAACAGGGCCCCGGCACCGCTGCGCGTGTCGA
>Ga0315553_10000087_pt1 | contig 74802 bp, 78 predicted proteins | sample SalMarSW160140MG_FD_203099 | JGI IMG/M metagenome (GOLD analysis project Ga0315553, IMG submission 203099) | Salt marsh sediment microbial communities from the Plum Island Ecosystem LTER, Massachusetts, United States - Salt Marsh Sediment SW1601-40 ... | reverse complement strand
TCATAATCCAATCCCGTCATACAGTTCAAGCCCTCGGTCGAACCGAGCCCAATAACATACTGGCAGCCAATCTTTTCGCAGACGTTTCGAACCAAATCGGGCGGGCTGGGGGCACCCCCGACATGCAATTTTAATAAAGAACTCATATCATAATCTTTTAAGCCCTCAAAATTGGCCACCCTTGTCGCCAGGGCGGGAACCGTGACGGCACAGGTTGCCTGCTCTCTTTGAACTGTCTTACAGAAGTCCTCTGGCAGAGTAGAATCCAATAGAACCAGTTTGCCAAAGGCAAAAATAGTGCCACAAATAGCAACAGTAAAAGTCATATCATGCCCCACGGGAGCCATGGTTAGACATATGTCATTATTAGTCAATTCCCAAGCCCTATCCTTATATTCGACATCACAAATAAGGTCATTGTGAGTGCGTACAGCTACCTTAGGCAAGCCCGTGGTGCCGCCGGTTGGTCCCATATGGGCAAGTTTCATTGGGTCAGGCCGTCTATCAGCAAGTTCATGCAGGCTGTCCTCGCCCAACTCGGCATTCTGTATCAGCTTTTCGAGCTTAGGGAACCGTTCTTGTTCTTTCCCCCTGACCAAAATAACGTGCTTCAATTGTGGGTTTGCTGGCAAAACATCATCTATAATAGGCATGTAGTCAATATTACGGTATTTCTCCGGCAATATCCAGGCCGTTGCTCCCGTAAGATGGCAAAGGTGACTAATCTCCGTCTGTGCATGCTTCGGAACTAGTAAAACAACAATCGCCCCAATCTTTTGGAGGGCGAAATATGAGTAAACAAACTCGCTCCAGTTTGGAAGCTGCAACAAAACACGGTCCTGTTTCTCAATGCCGAGATTGATTAAGGCGATAGCCAGTCTATCTACCTTGTCCCTGAGTTGGGAATAAGTTAAGCGACTATTATCATCAACTAAAGCCTCTTTACCAGGGTATAAATCAGTGGCTTTACCAAACATATCGCCAAGGGTAATCCCGAGCCACCATCTAAATTTATAATATTTCTCAACGTCTTCTTTCCTATATCCGGCAAATCCTTCTACAGCCATAATCTCCCCTCTGACTCTAATATTTCCCAGTAGTTCTTCTTCTCTACCATTTCTCTAACGTTCTCCTTTCCAATCAGAAGCAACCTAAAAATCATTCATTTAGCTATCAGAGATAACGTTGTTTCCTCCTAATAACTGGCAAAGCCGGGCAAAAACGTAGCAATCTGGGGGAAAGCTATCAGTATAATCAAACAAACAATCAATGCCACAAGGAAGGGTAATATCCCCTTAAAGATACTCTCAAGGGGTACATCGGGAGCAATCCCTTTCATCACAAATACATTTACCCCTACCGGTGGTGTGATTACCCCCATCTCGGCCAGTAGCACAACTATGACCCCAAACCATATCAGGTCAACATTAAGGGAGATAAGTAATGGGTAGAAGATAGGGATAAGTAGCACGGTTAAAGCCATAGAGTCCATAAAGAAGCCGCCTATGAAAAATATGAAGGCTATGATCCCTATAATAGCCATTGGCGGTAGAGGAAGCCCCGTCATCCAGTCAGCCAGCATGAAGGGTATCCGAGTTACAGTCATGAAGTGACCGAAGACTATAGCCCCGGCAATAATGAATATAACCATACAAGCTGTTCGCAAGCCGTCCTTAGTAGCCGAAACAAATTTTCGCCAGGTAAGCTCTCGTCGGGCTAAGCCAATGAGCAAAGCACCAACGGCTCCCATCGCCCCCGCCTGAGTGGGGCTGAACCAACCAAGAAACAATCCCCCGATGACAAAAAGGAACAAAACCACGGTCTCAGTAAGTCCGCTAACCGCCTTTAACTTATGTCTCCACGTGGTTGGCGGTCCCGCGGGACCGAGGCTAGGATTGCGCAGGCAAACAAGAAAAACGGTTGAGATAAAGAGTAGAGTAAGAAGCGCCCCTGGCAATACCCCGGCTACGAAAAGTTTGCCAATGGACTGCTCGGTCAATAGCGCGTAGACAATGAAGATAGTGCTCGGCGGGATAAGAATGCCCAGCGAGCCGGAGGCAGCCACAGTACCGGTGGCCAGTGTATCATCGTAGTTATACCTCTTCATCTCGGGAAGGGCTACTTTGCCCATTGTCGCCACCGTAGCCGTTGTTGACCCGCATATGGCAGCAAAACCGGAACAGGCAAGCACGGTGGCCATGGTCAGACCGCCACGGAACTGCCCTACCCAGGCATAGCCTGTCTCGTAAAGCCTTCGGCTGATTCCCGATGCGTAGGCAAAGGTACCCATGAGAATAAACATGGGGATGACAGATAACGGGTAAGAGGAAAATTGAGTGAAGATATCCCGGGAGAGGGTACTTAATGCCGGTCCTGGGCCAGATAAGACAGCAAAACCAGCAAAGCCAACAAGGATCATAGCAAAGGCAACCGGCATTCTGAGAAGGAACAGGATGATCATAACGACGATGCCAATAATGCCGATGGTAGCCGGGTTCATCTTCCCACCGCCCTAGCTAGTGAGTTAACAAGTCTTAATATAATCACCAAACAGACCGGGATAAGGGCAATGGCCATCCCGTAGCCGAAAGGATAAAGGGGTATGCGGATAGTCCCGGTCCCCTCACCCCCCGTTTGCATGTAGTGACCGAAGACAAAAAGGCGCCAAACAATCAGAATGAAGAGCCCTAACTCCAAAAAATGAATAATGCTCTTGGTAACCGCTTGGGTACGCTTTGGCAGTCGGTCGACCAAAAACGTTATTTGAACATGTTTGTCTAAGATTAGCAACATGGCAGCAGCGAAGGCAATGGCTACTGCCTGAGAAACCATGACTATGTCAATAGAACCGGCGAGACGCCAAGTAAATAACTTACCCCCAACGACATCGATGAAAGTAATAACCATCATCAGCAGCAACGCCGCCATCCCTATCCACTCAAACCAGCCACTTAACCAACGGCTGAACTTTTCCAATTTGCTCAACATTACTTGAACCCTCACTATTAAAACCTGGCCCCTATTGCCTAGGGGCTGCGCTCAAACCAACCTCACCGGATGCGGGGGCTATGCCCCCGCATCCAACCTGCGGTGGTAAAATAGATTGGCCAGCTGCTTATTCAATATTACGCTATTGCGACATTATCTCCGGAGGCCCGGTTAGCGATAGAATCTTGTACGTTGCCTGCAAGGCAGTCCAGTAATCAATTCGCTCCTGCAGGAAGTCGATCCAGCCCCTAACCTCTGCCTCCGTGTACCCCGCATCAACCATATTTTGTATATAGGTCTCTACTGCTGGTGCGGCGGCTTCCTCCCACCTGGCTGCCTCTACCGCGGATAACTCAATGACTTCTACGCCAAAACCTTCGGCATAGGCCAACCCGTCAAAGTCAATCGAATTCCACATCAAAGCGAATATTTCGGCATACTTTCCACAGACCTCATCAAAGATTGCCTTAGCCTCCGGTAGCGCCTCAAGACTCGCGTAGGCGTCCTTGTTCATTACCGTATAGAAGCAGTCGGTACTGCCGATGTTCCAGCATGCGGTGATATAGTTTACCACCTCAGCAGTGCTGAACGTCTTGAGTGTCTCTAAGGGCAAAAATGCCCCATCGATAGTACCTTTAGCTATCGCGTCAGCCATTTCTGATGTCGGTGTTGGCGCCGGGGTTGCACCTAGTGCTGAAATAATATTACCGGCACTGCCGGGAGCTCTTATGGTTAGTCCTGCCAAATCCTCCAGCGTGTGCACTGGCTCCTTAGTGTAGATGACTTTAGGTTCGTTGGCTTGTAGCCACAACATTTTCACATCATCCCACTCCGCCGGCTGAAATTCACTGTAGAATTCCATAGCCACATGAGCACCTACCCAGGCACTAGGCCAGCCTAGAGTTGACGTAATAACTTCAGTAACGGAAAAGCGGCCGGCAGTGTAGTGAATAGGAGCGAAGCCGATGTCAGCAACTCTGTCAACTATCCCCTGATACATCGCCGAAGCGTCAAGCAATGTGCCGCCAGGAAAGTATTCAATCTTTATTTTGCCACCGGTGCGCGCTTCCACTTCGAGGCAGAACGCTTCTAATGTTTGAGCTTGGCGGCTCGGCGGAGGGAAGTAAGTGGCACACTTCAACTCAATTACCTCGGGGGGTTCTTCCTCTCCGTTCCCATTACCATTAACGGCCCCGTTCTCTTCGCCCGCTTCGCAGGCAGTCAAAAAAGGAAGTGCCAACAGGGTGAGTGCTAAGAAGATAAAAAATACTTTCTTTTTCACTTGAATTCCTCCTTTGTTAATAAGGCTTTACTATACGAGATATTGAGTATCACCTCATCTAGCCACCTCCTTTGTGCCCTTTAGCCTCTAGATTCGCATTTCCCTGTCTAAACACAGAAGAGCTCAAAAGTACGCCAATGCTTGGCTCTTTTGGGCCCTTTGCAACGCCATATCCTTGCTTTCCCTTATCATCAATCCCCCCACCCTTTAATCAGCATTCAGCTTATTACTAAATGGGATATGGATACATCTTTAATTCTAAATTTTTTGTTTAATGATGGCGCTGAAGTCTGGAAATTTCGCCCCTAACACATTATCCCTTCTATCATTGAATCCGTTTTATTACTTAAGTGTCCTTTGCAATATTCACCATAGTTACACAACATCGTATTACACAAGTAGTTAACATGCAATTCAATTTGTGATATGATTTATTCCGTATTGGAATAGATTAATAGAGTTGGTTGCAATGGAAATGGACTATATATGCGAATTTGCTGTCATTGCAAAGTTAGGCAGTTTTTCGCTCGCTGCAGAAGAGTTGTTTATCTCTCAGTCTTCACTTTCAAAGCACATTATTGCTCTTGAAAAAGAGCTCAATGTGAAGCTGTTTGACCGCACATCGCGCAAGGTAGCCTTGAGCGAAGCAGGGGCGCAGATTCTTCCATATGCGAACCAGGTCTTTGAGATAAAAGAAAGAATTACAAGAATAGCCGCAGAACAAATTAGTCGGCAAAAAAGAGTAATAAAAATTGCATCTATTCCAGTCATGGCTCAATATGATATTACCGGTGCAACCCTACGGTTTCAGAAAGAGCATCCTGAAATTAATCTATCGATTTCAGAGTATGAGCAATATGAGATTTTAAGGCTGCTTGAGTCAGGTGAGTGCGAACTTGCTTTTACTCGCGAATCACATGAGGAATCCCCATTCCTCGAATACACCACCTTTTGCAAGGACTATTTGGTTGTGGTCCTTCCCCGTTCTCATCGCCTATCCGCTGAAAAAGCGCTCCACTTGCAACAATTGGAAAATGAAGGACTTCTGTTTCTGGATAAGAGAACAGTGCTTTATAAACTGTGTTTTGATTTGTGCTCCGGTGCAGGTTTTACGCCAAAGGTAAAATACATAGGTCATCTGCCCGAAAACATTATCGACTTTGTTTCACAAGGCATGGGAATTGCACTTTTGATGAAGCGTCATACGGATTATTCCAAGAATGCAGGTGTAACTTGCATAGACGTTACACCAAGAGTGGAAAGCTCTATCTGCCTTGCCAAAATCAAAAGCCACAAGCTATCAAGTGCGGCTAAAATATTTTGGAGTTATATAAATAGTTTATATAGTTCTCAAGGCACTGGCGCATTGCTTCCCCACTGATTTTCTATTGCGCCAATTGCAGACCCTGTTAAAAAATGAGCCTCCTCTAAAACCCACTTGTGAAAATGCCTCCGCTGCCAGTTCCCCCCCCCACCCCACCGACGGCTCCCCCGATTTACAGTTTGAAACACTGCTCAAGCAACTGACTCAACTCTCACCGGAAAAACAAAACGCCCTACTAGCCGTTATCACATCAAATAAGTCTTCTATCCTCGACTGTCCCGCTGAAGGAGTAGCCGACTGGAAGAACCAAATGATAGCCAGAGGTCTAGCCGACGGCACTATCCAATTCTATACCCGAACTTTAGAAACTACTCGGTTATGCGACTTCAGAAAGCCACCCCCCACCAAAGTCAGGAACGACCAGAAGGCGCTCCGGTCTTCCTTCAACCTCCTGGAAGCTGAAGGGCTGTGGCTTGATAACCCGACTAAAGGGATGCTTGCAGTTAAAGAGTCTTCGGAGTAAAATCTGCTGCAACGAGTAGTTATATTAGATAGCAGGTGTTCAAATGATAACCAAAGACGAACTGTTTAAAACAGGGGACAAAGCGAGGATTTGACAGAAGTATTGTGGCTTTCTTGACCTTTCTCTAGCCGAGTTTACGGAGATACAGGAACAGCTATTAATAGAGCAGATGGAGCTGGTCTATGATAGCCCTCTTGGCAAGAAGTTCATGCCCAGAAAGTCATAAGACATATCCGAATTTCGTCAGCTTGTTTCATTGACCACCTACGATGATTATGCTGCTTATCTCAATGAGTAGAATGAAGATTTTTTGGCTGACCCAGCATGCGAAAAACAGGTCTCTAGAAACATAATAAAAACATGAATATAATTCGAAAACATTCTGAGACAATGGCAAAGTTATTGAAGAACCGTTATTTCTGGTATGTAGCTATCATGGCTTTTCTTGCCGGTATTTTCGCCTACGCACCTCAGGTGGCTAAACTAGTTCACTTTCCTTATACGGGGGACTGGCAGCTTGCCTGCTACTTAGCAGCCTATCGCCTTCTATTTTTGTTATCCGTAGCTATGGCTGCCTGGCGATTTGGAGTGAAAGGGGGATTGATTGTCTGCCTTATAGTAGGACCGGTCATACTCTCAGTTGTTGTAGCTGACCTCTCAACTCCAAGCGTCTGGCTTGATGTCGCCGTTGTCGCCATTGGCATCATGTTTAGCTGGGTAGTTGGGAAACAAGGAGAAATGAAACAGGCCCTGGAAAAAACTACTGAAGAACTCATACGGCAATCAACGATGCTGGAGTCAGAGGTCATCGAGCGTAAAAGGGCAGAGGAAGAACTAAAGCAGTCACACGAGCAGCTACGCAACCTTTCGGCACATATAGAATCTATGAGAGAGGCAGAAAGAACAAGTATCGCACGCGAGGTTCACGATGAGTTGGGCCAGGCCTTAACAGCCCTAAAAATGGATCTGTCCTGGCTGGACAAGAGACTACCTGAGAAGCAAGAAGCACTAATTAAGAAGGTAAGAGAAATGTCAAGGCTCATCGGCACAACTATCCAAGCGGTGAAGAAGATTTCTACAGAATTGAGACCGGGGGTATTAGATGACCTTGGTCTTATGGCAGCCATTGAATGGCAAGCGCAAGAATTTCATGAGCGGACACGAATCAAATGTGAACTTACCACTGAGGGTGAGGATATCAATCTAGACCGAGACCTAGCTACAGTGGTTTTCCGAATCCTTCAGGAGGCACTCACCAATATTGCTCGCCATGCTAATGCGACAAGAGTTGAAGTGAGCCTGAAGAAAGGAGACGGGCAGCTAGTGCTACAGGTCAGAGACAACGGCAAGGGGATTACAAAGAAGCAGATTGCCCATCCCAAGTCGTTTGGGCTAATCGGAATGCGCGAGCGTGTCCGTTCCTGGAATGGAAGTGTCAAACTGGACGGTATTTCGGGTAAGGGGACTATAGTAGCCGTAAGTATTCCCCTTAAGCGAGAGGAGGAACGCGATGATGAGAATACTAGTCGCCGATGACCATGCCGTTGTTCGTAATGGGCTGAAGCAAATTGTCAGTGATACCTCCGACATCGTTGTATCTGCTGAAGCGAGCAATGGACAGGAAGCGCTAAATAAAGCATTGGAAGATGATTATGACGTTGTCCTGTTAGACATTACCATGCCCGATAGAAGTGGGCTTGATATTCTAAAAGAAATCAAAAGCCAAAAGCCTGAGCTTCCCGTTCTGATATTAAGCATACATCCGGAAGAACAGTATGCGGTGAGAGCTTTAAAGGCCGGCGCCGCAGGGTATTTGACTAAAGAAAGCGCCCCAGAGGAATTGATAAAGGCTATGCGAAGGGTGTCAGGTGGCGGTAAATACGTCACCTCGTCCCTCGCTGAAAAGCTGGCTTCTTTTTTGAAAACCGGCGCTGAAAAACCGCTTCACCAGGCTCTTTCCGACCGTGAGTATGAGGTATTTTGTATGATAGTCTCTGGCAAGCGCGTAAAGCAGATTGCTGATGAACTATCGTTGAGCACAAAAACCATCAGTACCTATAGGTCTCGTATTCTGCGCAAAATGAATATGAGTAACAATGTAGAATTGACCCGCTACGCTATACAAAATCAACTAGCCTCTTGAAAAGACAGCAAGCGATTAAAGAAGTGCCTAGCACTCAATGGCACGTTCAGAGAAGGTAAAACTGCCATAGTGATGACCTCTGCCTTCTAGTCCACCTAACCACCGAAGCTATCATCCCCATATCATCTACCTCTCCTTTGTAGGATAATGCTTACAAGGTGATGAGCCAAAGTCCTACAAAAAGTTCAGTCTTTAGCTGACAGATATTCTATTTCCCACTTGGTAGTATATATTCGAGTTGGATTAGATGTGAGAAATATTAACCATTCCTTAGCAGTTCGAAGGAGGCTTAGGTCATACCCGTCATAATCAATGGAGAAACCTATTATAGAACCTCAGAGGCCTGTCAGGCGGCGGGTATAAGTAGGTCTACCCTCATACGATGGCTTAAGACTGGTATCCTTGACGATATACCTCACAGGGACAGACGAGGATGGAGACTGTTCATGGAGGCTGACATCAAGAAAATGGAAGAAGAAGCTCACAAGGTCAAGTAAAGAAACGCTTAAACTGAACTACCACTGGGGCTGAAGCCCTCAACATCGCTTATCTCCTCTTTAGCTCATTACTCCGGGATTATGCAATCTTTGGTCGTGGGTTCAAATCCCTCCGCTGCCAGTTCTTTTGTGCCCGATTTTCGCCTAGAGCCTCTCTCATTATTCAAGTATTTGGCAACGCCACTGGCATATAGGCTGATACAACGCCTGCCCGCAAAGTTTGACAAGCTCATAAGTTTAGGCTATCTTAAGTTACTCTTTGCCCGACTATAGGAAGGCTTTGAGATGGAGCCTGTAGAAACCGGCAGTTCAGAGAGACAAGACCAGCCTGATGAAGGAGAGCGGCACCAGGAACTCCTCGCTTTAAGCCGGGTCTCAGCCGCCATCAGCGGTCTGTGGGATTTAGACGCCGTCCTCAAAGTGGCCCTGGATAATGTCCTCAAAATCATGAAGGGGACTATCGGCGGCATCCTGCTTTTGGATGAGCCGACCCAAACTTTATCCTATCATATCCACCAGGGCTTGAGTGCCGGGTATATTGAGAAGATGCGCCTCGGCCCGGGTGAAGGCATTGCGGGCAGAGTAGCTCAAAGTGGCAAAGCCATCCTTCTGGAGGATATCTCCACCGACTCTCGTGTGGGCCATCCGGAACTGGTACGCGCTGAGGGTCTAAAGGCGTTCATCTGTGTCCCCATAAAGGCCAAGGATGACGTTCTGGGGGTGATTAACGTTGCCAGCCGCCGGGCACACCGCTTTAGCAGTAAGGATTTACATCTACTGTACTCTATTGGCGACCAGCTTGGTGTTGCCATTCAGCAGGCAAAGCTGTACGAACGGCTGCGAAAGGCACGGGAAAGGTACCGCAAGCTCACCCGGCAGATTCTGGTCGCCCAGGAAGACGAGCGGAAGAGACTGGCTCGCGAGCTGCATGACGAAACCAGCCAGACACTTTCCGGACTTACCCTTCAGTTACAGGCGCTGGCGGATATGGCCGAGAAGTCCGGCGGTGACGCCGAGCTGATAACCAGGTTGAAAAAGGTCCAATCTCTGGCCGTCCAGGTGCATACCGAGGTAAGAAGGTTAATGGCCGACCTGCGCCCCTCGTTATTAGATACATTAGGGTTGGTCCCCGCCATCCGTCAGCTGGCTGATACCAGGCTCCGTCCCTTAAACATCAACGCATCTGTGAAAACTATCGGTAGGGAAAGACGTTTGGATTCAGAAGTCGAAACCGGACTCTTCCGCGTTGCCCAGGGCTCCATAGGCAACATTATTGAGCATTCCAAAGCCAAGAACGCCACCATCTCCGTGGAATATCGTGATAACGAACTGGTGCTGCGTATCACTGATGATGGCCAGGGGTTTGATGTTTCCGATATCACTGATGTCGAGGAGAGCGGGCGTGGGCGGGGCTTATTCAGTATGAGAGAGAGAATCATGCTCCTGGATGGTACGGCCTCGGTGGAATCAAAGATTGGCCAGGGAACCACGGTAAGGGCCAGCGTACCCATAGGTAATAGTGAGGACCATGAACACGAATAAGATAAAGGTGCTGGTGGTTGATGACCATCCCATCGTCAGGGAGGGAATCTGTGCCCTGCTGGCCGTCGTCGGTGATATATCAGTAGTCGCCGAGGCGGCTAACGGCAGTGAAGCCATAGAAATGACCAGAGAGCTACAACCGGATGTCGTGCTCATGGACATTTCCATGCCCATCATGGGAGGACTGGAAGCCACCCGCCGCATATGCCGCGAATTTCCCAAAACCAAAGTGCTGGTCCTGACCCAATATGACGATAAAGAATACGTACTCCCCGTTATCGAAGCCGGAGCTTCCGGCTTTATCAGTAAGGCAGCCGCCTCTTCAGAGCTTATCTCTGGTATCCGCTCTGTCTACCGTGGCGATTCCTACCTTTCTCCACCGGTGGCCAAGTTGCTTGTCGAGGGTTACCGTTACAAGGCCGGCGGCAAAGTTGGCCAGGACCCCTATGAGCAATTGACCGACCGGGAGCGGGATGTATTGAAACTGATGGCAGAGGGGCATACCAACAAGGAAATAGCCGATATTTTGGTTATCAGCCGCAAAACCGTTGAGGGCCATAAGACAAACCTTATGGCCAAGCTTGATATCCACAACCGAACCGAACTGGTCAAATATGCCCTGCGCAAAGGTATCATAACTGTTTGATTCCCCCAATCACTTAGCTATGTCACCTACCCTCACCCCCCGATACTGAATAAACGGGGGGGAATTCTGGAAAATTCAAGGGTTTTCAACCTGACTATCAAGAAAAAGGCCTCTTCTCTTTCCACAGCATCTCGTTTATTGTTTAGGTTATTAACCAACCTCTGACCGTGAACGTAAATCTGCAGGATGAGTGATGAGGGAAGGAGGCTGTCATGGAACACAGTCACAGAATACTAATTGTGGATGATGAACCCGATTTTACCCAGGCTCTACAGGCAGCTTTGGAGGGTAAATCATGCTCGGTAGCTAGTGCCTCTGAGCGGCGCCAGGCTGAAGATATGGTTCGCTCCCATGAGCCCGAGCTGATTGTACTGGGCGCCATTATGCCTCGCGGAGACGCCTTCCTGTTCCATCAGTGGCTAAAACAGTCGCTCGGATTCAGCAACTTGCCTATTATAGTAGTTAATACGCCACCGGAAAAACAGCATATCAAGGGATGGAGGAAGGAAGAGGGCATGCAGTGTGATGTTGAGGATTTCCTGTCCCGACCTATTGAGCTAAAAATGCTGGTGCCTCGAATCGAGAAGCTACTGGATAGGGTAACCAAAAAGATTAGGGTGTTAGTGGTAGATGACCATGCCGTGGTCAGAGATGGCATTCGGGCGGTACTAGCTCTGCAGCGTGATATGCAGGTGGTGGGCGAAGCCATAGACGGCAAGGATGCGGTTGATAAGACCGGCAAGCTTCTACCCGATGTGGTGCTCATGGACATAGTCATGCCCGGGATGAATGGCCTGGAGGCTACCAAGGAGATATGCAGCCAATTCCATCAAGCTAAGGTCCTAATGCTGACACAGTATGATGACGAGGAAAATGTTCTCGCCAGCCAGCAGATAGGAGCCTTTGGCTTTATTCCCAAAACGGTGGTCAGTTCTCAGCTACTTAATGGAATACGGTCGGTGTATGAAGGCAAGAAATTCATCTGCACCGTTAATTAGGGCGATAGGTAACGCCACCTTAAAAGGAGACTTGTTTGGAAACAATTACGATCACGCTTGATGGCGTGGAGGTAAGCGGCTCTTCCGGGATGACCATCTTAGACCTCGCCCGGGAATCGGGAGTGAACATCCCCACTCTGTGTCATGACCGTTATCTTACCCCCACAGGTGCCTGCCGACTGTGTATTGTAGAAGACGAGAGTTCAGGAGCTTTGCTTGCCTCCTGTGTCGCTCCAATAAGAGCGGGGATGGTGATAAATACCCGCTCAACGCGGGTGATGGAGCGACGGAAAATGCTCATTCAGCTTATGCTCGCCAGCCATCCCGACTCGTGTCTGGTGTGTGATAAAGGTAACCAATGTCAGCTGAGAAAGCTAGCCGCTGAGATGGGCATCGGGCTGGTGGAATTACAGAGAATCCCACAACTGGCGGCTATTCAAGAGGTGAACCCGTTCATTGAAAGAGACCTGTCCAAATGTATCTTATGCGCCAAGTGCATTCGGGCAGACCAGGAGCTCGTTGTCGAAGGTGCCATCGATTACATCGGCCGCGGTTTTACCGCCAAACCAGCCACACTAAATGACATGCCGCTGGAAATGTCTGAGTGTACCTTCTGCGGAACCTGTGTGGCCCATTGCCCCACTGGTGCCCTGATGGAAAAAGAGAGGTCATACAGTGGGACGACCACGACCACCGTCGATACCGTATGTCCCTTTTGCGGCTGCGGCTGTATCCTCCACCTGGAGATAAAGGATAATCAAATAGTAAGAGTTAAACCAGGCGAAAGCCCGGTTAATCACGGCACACTCTGCGCCCTGGGGTCTTACGGCTACGATTTCATACAGAGCCCGGAAAGGTTAACCAGTCCATTAGTTAAGGTGGACGGCGATTTTCAAAAAGCATCCTGGGAAGAGGCCATAGAGCGGGCAGCCGCTGAATTTAAACGATTGAAGAAGGAGTACGGCGCCGACAGCCTGGCGGTGCTGGGTTCTTCCAAGTGTACCAACGAAGAGAACTACCTGCTACAGAGGTTTGCCCGGGTGACCTTAGGTACCAACAACATTGATAATGGCAGCCGGCTTTATGGCTCGGCCAGCCGGATTGGTTTGGGGCGGTCTATCGGTTTTCCGGGTACAACGAACTCCTTGGAAGAACTGGAGAACTCAGAAGTAATAATGGTTATCGGTGCCAACCCCGTTGTCTCAGCGCCGGCTGTGGGTTATGCCATAAAACGCGCTGTCAAATACAAAGGCGCCAAGCTGTTACTGGTTGACGTGCGTCCCACCAAGCTCAATCCTTTCGCTCATATCCGGCTGAAACCCAAAGTGAGCACAGATGTAGCCCTACTAAATGGCTTAGCCAGGGTGATTATTGAGGAAAGACTATTTGACGAGGAATTCGTGGCTCGCAAAACGGATAACTTCGATGAGCTGTCCCGAAGCTTAAAGTCGTATACCCTGGAACGGGTGGAGAAGGTAACCGGCATCCCAAGGCAGGATATTCAACAGGCGGCTCGTACCCTGGCTGAGGCAGAGTGGGCTTCGATTGTTTACGGAAATGGAATTACCCAGCATGTTAACGGAGTAGACAGCGTAATGGCTCTGGCTAATCTAGCCATGCTGACGGGGAACATCGAGCGTCGGGGAGGAGGCATCTTTGCCTTGCAACGGGAAAACAACGCCCAGGGGGCCTGTGATATGGGTAGTTTGCCCGATTTCCTACCGGGATATAAGAGCCTGGATGACGAGCCGGCCAGGAGTGACTTTGAAAAGCGGTGGGGGGGCAGCTTGCCCAGCCATGCCGGACTATCGGCTGTGGAGATGATGGAACAGGCTCAAGCCGGAAAGCTTAAAGGGATGTTAATTGTAGGCGAAAACCCTGCCGCCAGCTTCCCCCGCCCCTCCCTGGTGAGGCAGGCTCTTGGATCCCTCGAATTTCTGGTCGTCGCCGATATGTTCCTGACCGAAACGGCTAAACTCGCCGACTTAGTCTTGCCCTCAGCCAGCTTTGCGGAAAAGGAGGGTACCTTCACCAACTTTGAAGGCAGGACTCAGACAGCCCGAAAGGCCATTGAACCAATGGGTGAATGCCTGCCGGATTGGAAGATAGTTCTCCAGTTTTCCGAAAAGATGGGGCAGCCGATGCCTTATTCCTCTCCCCAGGAGATTATGAACGAGATCGAAGAGTTAGTACCATTTTATCAGCGCCCGGCCTCTGCCGACCTGGAAAAGGAGGACGTGGATTGGGCTGAGATGGAGAGTGATAGTGTAAGAACCAAGCGCCTCTACAAAGGCCCATTCCCCAGCGGCTTTGGACGCCTTTCCTCGACTGAGTATACCCCGCCAACCGATGTCTCCGGTAACGGCTACCCGCTGACTTTGCTGTCCGGCTCTATACTGCACCACTTCGGCAGCGGCACCAGGAGCCTGAGAGCCTCACGGCTTAAAGCATTTTCGCCACATTCCTGGGTAGAAATCAGCCCGGACGACACTAAACGCTTACGTGTGAGCGATGGTGACCCGGTCAAGGTAGTCTCACCAGTAGGCGAACTGACCACCACGGTAAAGGTAACCGACTCGTTACCCGCTGGGCTGCTTTTCATGCCCATCTCGTTTCCGGAGAGCCCAACAGGCGAGCTGTTCGACATTAAAGTAGACCCCCGGTCTAAGGGCCCTTTTCTCAAAAGCTGCGCGGTGAGGCTGGAAAGGATTAAGACATAATGGCCAGAGCCAAAAAAGTCACCCGAGCTGACCTGAAGAAAATTGACACTATTATAGCTAACTATCAGGGACAGAGATGGGGTCTTATACCACTTTTGCACGATGTCCAGCTGACGGTGGGCTATATCCCCCCTGAGTCAATACCACGCATCGCCAGCGCCCTGGGCTTGTTTCCCAGTCAGGTACAGGGGGTGATTACCTTTTATAGCCAATTTTATACCGAGCCGCGGGGCAAGAATGTCGTCAGGGTATGTCGGGGCACGGCCTGTCATGTGCGAGGCGGTAAAACAATACTGAAACTGGTAAGGCAGGAGCTGGGGCTTGAAGAAGGAGAGACTTCTCCTGATATGGAGTACACCCTGGAGACCGTTGCCTGCATCGGTGTCTGCGCCCTGGCGCCCAACATCGTCATCAACCAGGAAACCCATGGCAATTTGAACCCGAAGAAAGTAGCCAGATTGTTCGAGGGCAAGCGAAAAAATGAAGCAGAATAGGCAGCAAAATCGTACCGTTTTAGTCTGCCATGGCACGGGGTGCGTCTCGGGCGGGGGCGACGCTGTTTTCGAGGCGTTAAAAAGCGAGCTGGCCGAGCAGGGCGTCAAGAGCGCTGAGATTGATTTTACCGGGTGTCATGGCTTCTGTCAGCAGGGCCCCAATGTTGTCGTCGAGCCTGACGGCATCTTCTATACCCATGTGGAGCCGGAGGATGCGACTGAGATTGTAACTTCTCACCTCCGGGATGGGAAGCCGGTGGAGCGCCTCTTCTACCGTGACCCGGTCACCGGCAAGGCTATACCGCGCTACGCGGATATTAAATTCTATAAAGAGCAGAGGCGGGTTGTCCTGCGCAACTGCGGCCACATCAATCCGGAGAGGATTGATGACTACCTTGACCGTGGCGGCTACCAGTCTCTGCGTAAGGTGCTCTTTCAGATGACGCCGGAACAGGTCATCGAGGAGGTGAAGAGGTCGGGACTTCGCGGGCGCGGTGGGGCCGGTTTTCCCACCGGGATGAAGTGGGAATTCTGCCGCAATGCCTCCGGCTCACCGAAGTATGTTATCTGTAACGCCGACGAAGGCGACCCCGGTGCCTTTATGGACCGTTCTATCCTGGAGGCAGACCCCCACTCCGTTATAGAGGGGCTGGCCATCTGTGCTTATGCCATTGGTTCTAATGAGGGTTATATCTATGTCCGCGCCGAGTATCCCCTGGCGGTAAACCGAATCCGGATAGCCCTCGACCAGGCTAGAGAGAGAGGGTTCCTGGGAAATGATATACAGGGCTCCGGTTTTAATTTCAATGTGCACATTAAGGAAGGAGCCGGTGCCTTTGTCTGTGGTGAAGAAACCGCCCTTATCGCCTCTATCGAGAGCCGGCGGGGTATGCCCCGCCCCCGACCCCCCTTCCCCGCCCAATCAGGCCTGGATGGCAAGCCCTCCAACATCAATAACGTGAAAACGCTGGCCACAATACCGGTTATCATGGAGAGGGGTGCCGACTGGTTTTCCGGCATCGGCACTGAGAAGAGCAAGGGCACGGCTGTCTTTGCCCTCACCGGGAAAATCGCCAATAGTGGACTGGTGGAGGTGCCGATGGGCACTCCCTTATCCCGTATTATCTACGATATTGGCGGCGGCATCCCCAGAGATAAACGGCTCAAAGCGGTGCAGACTGGCGGCCCCTCCGGTGGCTGCATCCCGGCCCGTTTCATTGACCTGCCGGTAGACTACGAGTCATTGGCCCAGATGGGTTCGATAATGGGCTCCGGCGGCATGGTGGTGATGGACGAGACAACCTGCATGGTGGATGTAGCCCGTTACTTTCTTAGTTTCACCGAGGCTGAATCCTGCGGAAAATGCACCTCTTGCCGCCTGGGAACCAGGCAGATGCTGGAAATCCTGACCCGAATTACCGAAGGCAAAGGCAGCGAGGCTGACATCGACACCCTGCTGGCTATAGCTATAACCGTCAAGGAGTGCTCACTATGTGGGCTTGGCCAGACCTCTCCCAACCCGGTGCTCTCCACCATCGAATATTTCCGGGATGAGTATGATGCCCATATAAAGGAGAAGAAGTGCCCGGCAGCGGCCTGCGACGCCCTGATGATATCGCCCTGTCAGCACACCTGCCCGGTAGGCATCAACATTCCCAAGTATGTGGCCCACATCGCCGCCGGTGAGTATAGAGAGGCGGTGGAGACTATCTGGGAGCGTAATCCCTTCCCGGCTATCTGCGGCCGCATATGCAGTCACCCCTGTGAATTCAGGTGCCGCCGCGGGGAACTGGACGACCCCGTGGCTATCAGAGCCCTCAAGCGCTTTGCCTCTGACTGGTATTTCGAGCATGTGACCGAAGACCCCGAGCCATTTCCTCAAACTCAAAGCCAGCGGGTAGCTGTCGTCGGGGCGGGGCCCACCGGACTATCCTGCGCCTACTTCCTGGCTCAGATGGGCTACCCGGCCACCGTTTTTGAGGCTCTGCCCGTGGGTGGCGGTATGCTCTCGGTGGCCATACCCGAGTTCCGGCTGCCCAGGGAGATTATCGAAAAGGAGATTGACTATATCGCTAAACGGGGGGTGGATATACGCTACAACACCCCGATTAATGTTAACTTCACCGTGGAGGACCTGAGAAAGGACGGCTACTCCGCTGTCTTTATCGCCGCCGGTGCTCAGAGAAGCCAGCGCATAGGCGTGCCTGGCGAACTGGAGGACGTCGAAGGCTTCTACTACGGACTAAGGTTCTTAAGAGACGTAAAGCTGGGCAGAGAGGTTAAGGTCGGCCGCCGGACAGCGGTCATCGGCGGCGGCAACGTGGCTCTGGATGCGGCTCGCACCGCTCTCCGCTTCGGCGCCGAGGAAGTAACCATCTACTACCGCCGTTCCCGTGATGAGATGCCGGTTACCGAGGTAGAATACGACCAGACTATCGACGAGGGTGTAGAGGTTAGTTTTTTGATCAGCCCCACCCGGATAGCCGTCGAGAATTGGCAGCTAACCGGCCTGCAATGCATCAAGATGAAGCTCGGTGAACCTGACCAGAGCGGCCGGAGGCGGCCGGTCCCAATAACCGGCTCGGAGGCCTTTATTGAGGCCGATACCGTTATCGCGGCCGTGGGTCAGGCGCCAGACCTCTCCTTCCTGCCTCCCGACAGCGCTCTGGAGCGTACCCGCTGGGAGACTCTGGTCGTTGACAGTAATACCCTGGCGACTAACATCAGTGGCATCTTTGCCGGTGGTGACTTTGTTACCGGGCCGGGTATGGTGATAGATGCCATCGCCGCCGGCAGAAGGGCGGCCATATCTATAGATAAATACCTGAGAGCCGACACCTCAAGGGTTGAGATGTACGACCTTAAAGCCAAAGTTAGTGAAAAGGTAGCGGCGCCGGATATAGAGGAAGCCTGGGAAGCCCAGCCCAGAGTGGCCGTGCCCACCCTTCCCGTTCGAAAGAGGAAAACAAGCTTTGACGAGATAGAGCTTTGCTTTTCTGAAGAAAAGGCCCGGCAGGAAGCCAGGCGGTGTCTGAGGTGTGACCTGGAAACCTAGCCAGTGGGAGGTTTGCCATGAAAGCGATAACAAGGCAGAAACCATTCGAAGAAATAAAGGAACAACTTGCCGGCCTTGATAGAGTCTTTATCATTGGCTGCGGCACCTGTGCCACCATGACCAAGACCGGCGGGATTGACCAGGTGCTGGAGATGAAGAGCCAGCTCCAGGAGATAGACAAACTGGTCAGTGGCTGGACGGTTATTCCCATCGCTTGTGACGAAATGACCGAAGTGGCCGTAAAGGAAAATAACCGAGCCATTCAGAATTCGACCTGTATCTTAATAATGACCTGCGCCCTCGGTGTACACAAGATAAGCACCTATATCGACCGCCCGGTTATTCCAGCGCTGGATACTCTATTTATCGGCGTAGAGGATAGTCCGGGTTATTTTCGCGAGGTTTGCGCCCAGTGTGGGCAATGTATCATTGGTGAAACCGCGGGCATTTGCCCCATTACCGCCTGCCACAAAGGTCTGGTTAACGGCCCCTGCGGTGGCACCAATAACGGCAAGTGTGAGGTAGATAAAGATAAGGATTGTGCCTGGACGCTTATCTATGAGCGACTCAAAGCCCAGAATCGGCTTGATTTGATGCGAAAGTATCAGCCTCCCCACAACTTTCAGGCGTCACCCAGGCCGAGAACAGCCAGAATCTCATAGGAGGAGGTTAGGAAAATGGTGTCAAGCTTTAAAGATGTACTCAACTCCGGCAAGTTTGTGATTACCAGTGAAGTAGCACCTCCCAAGGGAACCAACCTGGAAAAAGTACTGCACCATATCGACCTTCTAAAAGATAAGGTGGACGCGATTAATGTTACCGACCATCAGAGTTCGGTAATGCGATTCCCTTCCATCGGTGGCTGCCTGGCTATTAAGGAAAAGGGCGGTGAGCCTATCCTGCAAATGACCTGCCGCGACCGTAACCGCCTGGCTCTCCAGGCCGAGTTGTTGTTTGCCTGCTCCAGGGGCATAGGTAACGTGCTCTGTCTCACCGGTGATGCTGTTCCCGTAGGGGACCATAAAGAGGCTAAGGGGGTCTTCGACCTCGATTCCCTGCAGTTACTAAAAACGATCCGGTTAATGGAATCGGGACAGGATTTGGGGGGTAATAACCTCGATGGGGCGGTGGAATTCTGCGCCGGTGCCACCGTCACCCCGGAAGCCCAACCACTCGAGCCCCAGCTTATTAAATTTGATAAGAAGGTGGAGGCGGGCGCCGAATTTTTCCAAACCCAGGGAATCTACGACATGGATAATTTTGCTAAATTCATGGAGTACGCCCGTCAATTTCCGGTTAAGATACTGGCGGGTATAATCTTGCTGTCGTCAGCCAGAATGGCCAAATTTATGACGGAAAATGTCCCGGGCATATTTGTGCCTCAAAACATGATTGATGAATTGGCCGCAGCGCCTAAAGAGGAGATGCTTAACAAGGGCATTGAAATCGCCGGGCGTATGATTGCTACCCTGAAAAAGGATGCCGTTTGCGATGGTGTTCACATTATGGCCATTGGCAAAGAGGAAGTAGTACCCGATATCCTGGCCGCCGCCGGGATTTAGAGCCACTAGTGGATAGGGGCTTATTAGCCTCTCTTGCGCCTGACGGTTTCGACTATAGTGGTATCAGGCCTGCGCCTGGCTTCAGCTAAGGTGATAAACCTGCCGGTTATAGCACACCTGGCTCTTTTATATACGTCACCTTTTTGGGAAGCCATATCTCTGCCCTCCTATAATCCCATCGGTTCCCGAATTGAGACTATACCAGCCGTGCCATAATATCAGCCCAGCTGCTAGGCAATTAGATACCACCTTTTTCGCCTTTTGTCAACAGCCCATATCATATGGTTCTCCTCGGTATCTGTTGACATAGTAGCTTAATCCTTTACAATATCTAGCCAGTTCTTAAATGGGAACTTTATCCCTGCTTTACTTGCTGGTGTGATGTTGCCTATACCTTCGTGCATTCGACAGCTTCCGGGCAAGCCTGACCCTTTCCGCTTAATAGATTTCCTCCCCGTACATCATGTGATAGCCTTCCTTTTTGATCATCGGCAGCACTTCCTGCATAAAGTCCTGGAACTCCGGCGTAGTGGTGCCCTTCTGGTAGAACTCATCTAGGTTATCCGAATGCAGGATGCCGATGTAGGTATAGGGGGATTTCCCCGTCACCGCCCCCTTTATCCTGACCAGCTCGAACTTCTTGACCGAGGGCAGGCTCTCCAGGAAGGGCCCCTTCACCTTTTTAACGTACTCCAGGTACTGCTCATCAGTCACACCGTCGGCCAGGTTATAAATAGAAATTTCCTTGCCCATTTTGCACCTCCTGCTTTAAGATTCTATCTTCAGGTCTGATTCAAGACCAGTTTTTAAGGTCATAATAACCCCGGGCGACGCGATAGCGGCAGATTTGCTGTCCCCCCAGCCAGAGCTGGGTCACCTTGGCATCCCTCAGGCATTTCTCATAAGGGAAGTCCTCGGAAATCGCCAGCGAGCCTAGCAGCTCGGCGCCTTTATTGACTATCTCCACCGCCATGTCTCCAGCAAAGACCCGGGTGGCGGCCGCCTTGGATACGAACTCCGGTGACCACGGCGGGCCATACACATCAAGGCGGTCCATCATGGCGCTGAGGTTATAAATACTGGCCCTCATCATATCCAGGCCAATGGCCATATCGGCGATTATCCCGGCCACCAGGCTGTGCTGCCTTACCGGTTTAAATCCGCCCTTACGAGTTCCGGTGTACTCCAGCACAATCTCAAAGGCACGCTCGGCAATGCCCAGGGCCATCGTTGCCGAATGCCAGCCGGTCCCCGATTCGAGGAAATGGTAAATATTACCATCCATACCGGGACCGGCCAGCCGATATTCCTTGGGCACCCGAACATTATCGTAATGTATCGAACTATTTATCGATGTCTTGAATAACATCTTTTTTTCCGGTTTGCCAAACGAAAGCCCCGGGGTATCCTTGGGAACATAAATCAGGGCAACACCTTCGTCTCCGGCACTGGGGTCGGTGGTACAGACGGTCAAATAGCACTCCGCAATCCCGCCGTGAGTCGGCCAGGACTTGTTTCCGTTTATGACATATTCATCGCCCTCAAGCTTGGCGGTGGTCTTAATCCCGGCACCCGCCAGCAGAGGATTCTCGGAATCAGCGCCCCCAGTTTCATCGGTCATGGAAAGGCAGGCATAGGCTAACTTGCCGCTACAAAAACTGGGAATGAACCTGTCCATAAGCGTCTTGTTTTTGACCACTATGGCCGGTTTAAGAATGATGCCCCAATTGATACCTGCGGATAGGCTTATCCCCCCGTCACCTTTGGCCAACTCCTCACAGATAATGCCCAGGGCGGTATTGGTGCCATCCCCCCCGCCGTACTCGGCAGGATATCCCAACGCCTGAATCCCCATATCAACCAGCTTTTGATGGACTGCCTCAACCAGACTATAGTCTGCTTCCAGTTTCTTGGCATTGGGTATGATTTCCTTCTTGGTAAAATCCCTTACTGCCTCCCGGATTTGGCGGTCTTCATCGGTTAACAGGTGTTCCAGATTCATGATGGCTCCTTCCGCTTTAAGCTTTGCTTCGCTGCCGTGATGGTACTATAAAGTCCTCGTCTTGGCAATAACTAAGGACTTCGCTCTCCCCTCATTGCGCATCGAGCCATTTACTGCTACAATCAGGCAGGCTCGCCGGGAGCCAGGCAAACAGCCAGATTTAAATAAGGGGGTTGCCATGACTGTCAAACCGCGCGACTACTCCATACTCGACAAACTCAACCTGGAAAGGAAGCCCGTCGGCGTCAAGCTCCTGCCCGCCAAGCCCGAGGGCATCCAGAGAATCGATAAAAGGTTATCTTTTTGCGAGATGTTCAAGGAAGCCCAGACCAGCCCCCCCTTCTACGTGCAAAGAGAAGACTTCTACTGTGTAGAGCCGCTGCTACTGGGGATGGAAGACCCCGACCCGATGCTGGTCGGCGGGCTGGTCGGCGAAGCCGACGACCTCTTCGAGGAAGCCCGCGCCAACCGCAAGGTCTACCAGTACCTGCCCAGGATGCTCAAGGGCTCGGTCAACTACGTCGCCTTCTCATCACTGGACCAGCTCACCTTCGACCCCGATGTCGTGGTCATCACGGCCAACGCCGGCCAGACCTACCACATACTGCGCGCCCTGAACTATTCCTCCGGAGAGATGTGGTCGGCTAAGGGAACATCGGTGGCGGCCTGCGCCTGGATGTACCTCTACCCCGTCATTAGCGGCGAAATGAACCTGACTATCACCGGTATCAGCCTGGGCATGCGCGCCCTGAAAGTGCTCCCCGAAGGCTTAATGATCATCTCCATACCCTGGAACAAGCTGGATGAGGCCCTGAAAAATATGCGCAACATGAGCTGGACGCTGCTCTCCGACGAGATAACCGGCGAAGAACACAAAAAACGCGTTGATAAACTCTTTAACGACCTGAGGCAGAAAGTAAAAAATCGTTAAGGCAACGTAAAGGAGGTTAAGGCAATGCTCGACTACTCCATATTCGACAAATTCAAGTTCGAAAGAAAGCCCGTCGGCGTTAAATACTCGCTGACCAAACCGAAGGGCATCAAGCCGCTGGAAGGCAGCCTGGCTATCTGCGAGATGTTCGCCGCCGCCCAGACCAGCCCCCCCTTCTACGCCACTAGAGAGAACGTCCAGTGCGGCGAGCACGTCGTGGGTCTGGTCGACTTTCCCCCCATGATGTACAGCGGACAACTGGGCTCGATGTTCTCCATGTTCAAAAACCCCGGCGCCAACCGCCGCGTCTATGATTATATTCCGCTATTGCCCAAAGACTCTGTGAAATACATCATCCACGCTCCGGTGGATAAGCTCTCCGCCGACCCAGACCTTTTGATTATCACCGCCAACCCCACCCAGGCGGAGATTATACTGAGAGCCAGCAGCTACGCCAACGGCAAGATGTGGTCGTTCAAGGGCACGACCTGCCTATCCTGTGCCTGGATGTACGCCCACCCCTACCTCAACGGCGAGCTGAACATGACCGTCAGCGGCCTGGGCTACAGCATGAAAGCCCGCGGTGTCCTCCCCGAAGGCTTATTGATTATCAGCGTCCCCTTCGACCTGCTTCCCGGATTGATTGAAAACCTCAACGAGATGGATTGGGAGCCTTACTGGTTCAAGCTGGGGCGGGACGGCTTTGTCAAAGAGGTCAGGAAGCGGGCCGAAGAGATGGCGGAGGCGCTGGAGAAAGACTAGGCAGAAAGCGGTCAGTTTCTGGTGTTTTTTACCACGGCTATCGCCTTGCGGCGGGGGCTATCCAGAAACAGCTTGACGGGTATAAAGATAAAGACGGCTACCGCGTAGACCAATAACAGCCACTGCTGGCTCACCGCCAGTATCCCCGCGATGACGGCGCCGCCGATACTGCAACTTACATTCGAGTTTTTCTTAATCAAGTAAAACCCGCCGTAAAAAACCAGCCCGGCCAGGGTCGGCAAAGGAAACAAGACCGCCATCGTCCCCAGCGAACTGGCCGTCCCCTGCCCACCTTTGAAGCTGGCAAAGAGGGGGAAATCGTGCCCCAGAATAGCCAGCGCGCCGGCCAGAAACTGCCAGCCCAGCTCCAGCCCCAGAAGATAAGCCAGCAGGACGGGCAGCGCGCCTTTAAAGAAATCGATTACAGCCACCATGACGCCGAACTTAGGCCCAACGGCGTGAAAGGTGTTGCGCGCCCCCATGTTGCCGTCGCCGATGGTGCGTATGTCCACGCCCTTAAATCGTTTGGAGACTATCAGCGCCGTAGGCATCGAGCCCAGAAGATAGGCAAAGACTAGAACAGACGCTATTTTTATAACTTCGCCCGGCTCCATCGCTCCCCCGTCATATACATAGGAATCCGATGTATTCTACCACGTTAAACAAAAACTGACTATTGTAATGTGCCGGCAAATGGTCTAGAATTTCTTTGCCATCACCCATCAGAGCCTGAATATCAATAATCGAAAGGGGAAAGCAATGGCCACAAAATACGGCAAATACTTTTTTTCGGGTCCCGATCCGGAGCGCGAGGCTGCGAAAATTATCGCCGACTTTAATGGCGATTTAATTCAAGGGAGCAACCGATATCTGGTTAACTGGGTATTCCCTTCCCCGGCCGAGCTCTTCGGGGTGGACTCGTGGGACCAGATTTCTCACGGCCCCCACATTCACAAAAGCGCCGAAATCCTGATGCACATCGGCACCGACCCCGACAACCCCTACGACCTGGGCGCCGAAGTCGAGTTGTGTATGGGCCCGGAGATGGAGAAGCATATCATCACCAAGTCCACCGTGATCTATATACCGCCGAACTTAGTGCACTGCCCCTGGACCATCAAGAGGGTGGACAGGCCCTTTATAATAATACAGGTTAATCAAGAACCGACCCATACCGAAAAATCGATGAAGCACCTGGTGCCCGAAAAGGATATGGACAGGATGATGTTCGTCGATGAGGGCTACGAGGGCAAGGAGGCAGTCTGGCAGTTCCCGAAAGGCTCTACGCTGAGGCAATAGCCCTAAATAAATCGCCCCTTCTTGAGCGCCCCCTTGAGGTAGCCGAGGAACTCCTCCGCTTTCTCTTTAGGCGGCCTGGTGGCTAAACTGACGATAACGAACAGCGGCACGCAGACGACGAAGCCCCACACCCCCGGCCACCACCCCAGCGGCTTCCAGCCCGTCAGCTGGAAGATAAGGACGATAATAGCGCCGGTTATCATGCTGACCATGGCCCCGAAGGCAGTACCCCGTTTCCAGAAGAAGGCGCCGAAGATGGTCGGCACCGCCATCAATAGACCCGCCGAAGCCGCCGAGGAAAGCGGCGCAATCATATAGTCCAGCCCCGGTTTCTCGGCGACCCACAGAGCGAAGAGAAAGGCGATGACAGCCATAATGGGGATAACCCACTGCCCCACCCTCAGCTCTCCCTTCTCCGAGACCTTACGGTTAATCAAGCCCTTATGGATGTCGCGCGCCCACACCGAGGAAAGGGTAAGCAGGATGGAATCGATGGTGGAAATCGCCGCCGCCGTGATGCCAATCATGACCACGATAGCCAGCCCCGTCGGTATTATGGGCAGGGCGAGAAGGGCGGGTGTCGCCTTGTCGGCGTTCTCTAAGCCCGGCACGAGCAGCGTGGCGCCAAATCCCCACAACACCGATATCAGGGTATAGATAAAGCCGAAGATGAGGAAACCGCCCAGCATCTGCTTCATGGCGGTCACCGACTTGGGGATAAAAAGCCGCTGGCTCACCTGGGGATTGGAGATTAAGAAAAAGAGCCAGGGCAGAGCCAGCCCGATAAACATGTTAAGGTTCCACGACCCCCCCGCCGTGGGCACGGTAAGCAACCCCGGCACCGCCGACTCCAGCTTATCGAAAAAGGAGCCGAAGCCGCCCAGGGCATTGATGACCACCCCCAGCACCGCCGCCGAGACCCCAATCATAAGGAGAGCCTGGAAGGCGTCCGTCCAGGCCACCGAGCGCAGACCGGCAATGCTCGACCAGGCGACGGCGCAAAGCACGGCGATGATAATCCCCACCACCACCGGTATAACTCCCCCGCTGATGCCGTTCATCAGGTAGCCCACGCCCATCAGTTGCACCGCGCCGTAGGGGATAAGGAAGACCAGAGCTAAGATGGCGGCGGTAGCTCCCACCCCCCGGTTCTGGTAGCGGTCGCTGAGCAGCTCCATGGGCGAGATATAGCCGTATTTCTTGCCCACCAGCCAGAAACGGGGCAGGAAGAAGACCATCATGAACATCCCGCAAAGATAGGTCAACTCGAAACCCAACGCCCCCACCCCGGTGAGGTAGGTCAGGCCGGCTAGCCCTATCATCATAAAGGCGCTGTAGGTGGTAGCGCTGTAGGTTAAAGCCGAAATGAAGCCGCCGAGCTTGCGGTTGGCCAGGAAAAAATCGCTTACCCCCGCCCCCAGCTGCCGCCGCGCCATCAGGGCGATGCCCAGCCCCGCGGCGATATAGACGCTGATGCCGAACCAGACCCAGAAAGTGGTGCTCACGGCTTCACCTCCCGCCACTTAAGGAAAATGATAAAGGCGCTGGCGATAGCCGCCAGAACCCATATCGTCCAGAACAAAAAGGCGGCACTCACCTTCTCCACACTGGTGAGCACGTACCAGGGGATAGCGATATCCAGCGCCAGCAGTAATCCGAACCAGACCCAGGCCCAGGCTGTCTTAGTCATTTCGGGTACCCCCCACCAAAATATTTAACCGCCATTTTACCACAAAGGAACAGCGCCGTCACCATTCGGTGATGAATAGCTAGGCAAAAGAGATAAAGAAGGATTAATCCGGACTGATTTAAGCCTCTCTAACGGCGACAATCAAAGCCGCCGGGCCTATGTGCACTCCCAGCACCGGCCCCAGCCGGCTCATTATGATTTTCTCTTTATCAAACACAGAGCCGAAGCGCTCAGCCAGAGCCTGAGCTTCGTCCGGGGTAGTACTGTACACCACGGTCAACTCCTGAATATTAGCCGCGCTCTGGACGAATTCGAAGAGCCGGTCCATGCCCTTGGCCCGGGTGCGCACCTGCCCCGCGGGCACCACTTCGCCGTCCTTCAGCGTCAATATCGGCTTCACGTTCAGTATCGAACCCAGCAATGCCTTGGCTTTACCGATGCGCCCGCCCTTTTGGAGGTATTCCAGGGTATCAAGAAGGGCCAGTAAACGTATCTTTGGCATGGTCTGCTTGGCAACTGCCACCACCTTGTCCATACTCTCCCCGGCCTTAGCCGCAGTGGCAGCAGCTATAACTACCAAGCCTAAAGCCATGCTCAGTATCTCTGAATCAACCACCTCAATGGGGCAGGCTGCCTCCATCGTCTCCCTGGCCTGCAGCGCCGAGTTACAGGTGCCGCTCAGCTTGGACGATATGTGGATGGAAACGATGCCGTCGGCTGCTGCTGATAGCTTCTGGTAAGCATCGACAAAATCCTGCGGAGTCGGCTGAGTGGTGTTGGGGTGGACGGGGTCGTGCTGCAGCCTTTCGTAAAACTCGTCCTCACTGATGTCCACCCGGTCGCGTAAGACCTCATCGCCAAAACGCACATACAACGGCATAACCGTAATCCCCAGCGTTTTAACCAACTCCTCGGGCAGGTCGGCGCTACTATCGGTAACTATTTTTACCGTCATAAATTCCCCCTTAAATTAATCGCCTTTTGCGGATTGAATGATGCATTATAATAGAACCACTATCCACCGTCAATTCCTATCCAGTCTAGGTATGTGTTAAAATGTCTTGAAAATAAAATGACGGTCGTTCTCTCCCGGCAGGAAATCAAGCGGCTGATGAAGAAAAAGCCGCCCCTCATCGAAGGCTATATCGACCTTGAAGAGCAGGTGCAGCCCAACGGCGTTGACCTCACCCTGCGCGAGATAGCCTTGCTTCAGTCGTCGGGCAGGATAACCGCTCGGAACGACCAGAGACAGGTATCCGACCTGTCGCCGCTCGTCTTCGACGGATTAGGCTATATCGACCTCGTCCCCGGTGCCTATATCATCACCTATAACGAGGTCGTCCACCTCCCCGAAAACATTATGGCTCTGGGCCGCCCCCGCTCCAGCCTCCTCCGCTGCGGCGTCACCGTGGGCACCGCCGTCTGGGATGCCGGCTATGAAGGCCGTTCCCAGTCATTGCTGGTGGTCTATAACCCCCTCGGCTTTCGCCTGCAAAAAAACGCCCGCGTCATGCAGCTTATCTTCATGCGCTTAAGTGAAAAGACAAAGGGTTACAAAGGCGCTTACCAGGGCGAGAATATAGAATGACCACTATTAATGTCATTCTGAAAGAGCGCAGTGACTGAAGAATCTCAAGAGACCCTTCGCTCCGCTCAGGGTGACAGTGAAAAATGTCATTGCGAGTGAAGCGAAGCAATCTCCACCCCACCCCGATTATATCTTTTCCCACCCGCCACCCTTTTAAGGTATAAGAGGGGTTTCACCCCTCTTATACACCCCAGATACCACTGGTATTCTCACGTTCCCTTTGTCATTCCCGTAAAGATGGGAATCCAGTCTCCCCCTTTGGAAAAGGGGGACTAAGGGGGATTTTCTCATGTCTCGGGGGTTTTAAAGGGGGCTAAGCCCCCTTTTGAAAAGACCTTTGTGGGTGGGCTGGTGTGGGAAACAACCACCTGGGGGATGGGGGAGGATAAGAGAGTTAAAGAGAGTTTAGACCCCCTTGTGTGAGTTTTAGGTGGGAAAGATGAGTTGGGGTGGGGAGAGAAGTCTATAGAGGTGACACCTCTGTAGGGTGGGTATTGGGTGGGAAATTTATACTTACGCTAAACCACCAAACTCAAAGCCGCCGGCACCACCCGGAAAGAAGCCGGGCACTCCCCCAGCGGCTCCCCGTCGGCATAAACCAGCATCGGCTCGGCGGACTCGATGCGAATATCGGCCGCCTTCTTCACGCTAACCTTGGGATGGTTAACGTGTGTCCCCTTATAAATCGTGGGGAACTCCTTCAATATCTCCAGCTTACCCATATTGCCGATAACCACCACATCCAGCAACTCATCGTCGAGCGCAGCATCGGGGGCGATGCGCATGCCCCCACCCATGTAGTTACCGTTAGCCACGGAAACAGTCAACACGCGGTGGCGCTCCTCTTCATCCCCCATTTTAAGCGTAATCGACTTATTCTTATAAGTGATCAGCGTTCGCAGCATACCGGCCACATAAGGTATGGTGCCGCCGAAAAACTTGGGAAAGCGCTCGGTCTCCCTTACCACAGCGGCGTCGAAGCCCACGCCCGCGGAGTTAATGAAAAAGCGCTCCTGTTTTTTACCGTCGCGCTGGTATTCCACCACGCCCACGTCGATGGTCAATCTTTTAGAACTGGTCAGTTGGGAGCAAGCGGTGGTATAGTCCCGCGCCAGACCCGCCGAGCGGGCGAAATCGCTGCCCGTGCCCGTGCTCACCACGCCCAACGCCGTGGTTTTAGCATTAGTGGAATGGAGTATGCCGTTGGCGACCTCGTTCACCGTCCCGTCCCCACCCACCGCCACCAGGTAGCGGTAGCCGTCGCTGGCGGCTATTCGCGCCAGCTCCATGGCGTGTCCCACGCCCTCGGTGTAGTTGAAGTCGAAAGATAAGCCGACGCGCTCCAGTAATCGGCTGATAAGGGGCCACTTGCGCCGGGTGGAACGGGCTCCCGCCACCGGGTTAACGATTACCTTGGTCTGCAGTTTCGCCATTTAGTTGAACCGCCTCCCGGCCTTAGGCCAGCTGTCGCCGGTTACTGATAAAGATGCTCAAAACGAAACCCACACCCAGGTAGAGCACCATAGAGAGCACGGAAAGGCTGATTGACGGGTTCTCGAATTCGAAGGGCATATCACCCATGCCCCCCATCCCCCCCATGAACGCCTCGTAGCCGCCGTAAACGGTAGCGATGCTGTCGCCGTTGGTACTCATTAGAAACCAGTGCGGCTGCCCCGTCATCAGGAGGACGCTATCGACAATCGAGGAGATGACCATTATAAAAACCAGTGTTATAACAGTGGCGCTCATCGAGCCTTTCATCACCGCGCTGAAGAAGAAGGTCACGGAAAGGACGGCGCCGGCATAGAGCAGGCAAAGCCCGAACGAGGAAAGCGTCTCAATGGGCACGCTGCCGTATATCGCCAGCAGGGAAATAGTCACAATCACATAGCCCAGAATAACGAGCAACGCCACCGCCCCGTAACAGGCCAGGTATTTGCCTATGACCAGCGTGGTGCGCTTGACGGGATTGGTAAAAAGGATAAAGCCGGTCTTGTTTTCGAACTCTCCGGCTATGGCGTCGCCGGCAAAGAAGATAGCCCCGATTCCGGCCAGGCTCGGACCGACCGAGAGCAGTGCCGCCATCACCATCACGTTATCCGGGAAGCCGTCGCCCAGCACCGGCACCAGGATGAGCACGGCCAATTCGGCAACAAGGGTAAGCCCCAGAATGACATAGAGCCGCTTGCGGCGGATGTGCTTAAGGAACTCGTATCCGATAACTATTCTAAGCTTTTCAAATTCACTCAAGGGGTGCCTCCGTCAATTCAAGGTAAGCGCCTTCCAGCGACTTGTATTTTTTCTCTAATGCGGGAATGCTATCGTAGGCAAGCAGACGCCCGTGGTCGATAATAGCCACGTGGTCGCATATCTGGCTGACCTCTACCAGCTGATGCGAGGCGAAGAAAATCGTCTTCTCCTTACCCGCTTTCTCGATTATCTCCCGGAACTCCACCACCCCCCGCGGGTCCAGCCCCAGACCCGGCTCGTCCAGGATTAAAACCGGTGGGTCGTGCAGCAGGGTCTGCGCCAGGCCGAGACGCTGCTTCATGCCTCGCGAGAACTTCTCTATCTTGACCTTGCTCCAGTCCTCCAACCTGACCTGCTTGATGACCTCCTTTATACGTTGCTTCAGCTTGTCTCCACCCATCCCCCGCAGCCGGCCCAGATAGCCCAGAGTCTCTTCGGGCGTGAGAAACCCGTAGAACTCGGGCGTCTCCACGATGGCGCCGATTTTAGCCAGGGCCTGTTCCGGCTTCTCGGAGACATCGACGCCGTCGATATAAGCCGTGCCTGAGGAGGCGCGAATAAGCCCGCACAGTATCTTGAGGGTGGTGCTCTTGCCCGCGCCGTTGGGCCCCAGCAGTCCCACGTTCTCGTTGGTGGGCACCGCCAGCGACAGCTCCTTCAGCGCCAGAAACTTATTATAATACTTGGTCAGGTTTTCGATGATGATAGCTTCACTCATTCCACAATCCTTTAATATTCATCGTTATCATTCTACCACAACTTCCCCTAACCCAGGTAGCCTATCTCGGAGGGCGGCTTCGGCTTTATGTCAACCTCTATGCCCGCTTCCTTAAACAGCTCGACAAAGGACTCGTCGTTATACTTGCCGAAGCTCACGTAGCGCTTTATCTTGGCGTTGGTCAGCATCTTGGCACAGAGCACGCAGGGCGTGTGCGTGCAGTAGATGGTGCTCCCCTCCAGGCTGACGCCGTGCAGGCTGGCCTGAATAATGACGTTCTGCTCGGCGTGAATCCCCCGGCATATCTCCTGCCGCGTCCCCGACGGTATCTTCAACTCATCCCGCAGGCAACCCAGCTCCAGGCAGTCTTTCAACCCTGCTGCCGCCCCGTTGTAGCCCGTGGACAGGATGTGCTTATCCCTCACCGCCACCGCTCCTATATGGTGACGGCGGCAGGTCGAGCGCTCGGCGACCACCGAGGCTATCTTCAGGAAATACTCGTCGATATCGGGACGAACCGCTTTTTTCATTTCAGTAATGATACAATCCTCCCGGCTTCTTTTATCAGCTCCTCGCGGGAAGACTCGTTGACAATGGTAAAGTCGGCCATGGCAATCGGCCCCCCCTTGGCGAGATTCTCTAATTCGGTCTTATCCCGGCTGGCGGCTTGTTCTGGAGTCAAGCGCCGACTCGACCTCTTGGCCAATCGGGCATGCCTCGTCCGGGGCGAAGACCACACCGCCACCAGGTAAAGGTTTTCCCCGTAAAGCCCTTTAAGATAGGTGTATTCCTCCCAGGAATAAAGCCCGTCGATGACAACGTTCGAGCTTTTAAGCGCCCGCTCGATTTTGGGCTGGTTGAGCCTGGCGTAGGCATCTCGCCCCTCCCACCGCAGCAACTCCCTAACCAACCGTTCGTTATCCTCGTTCGGTTCCAAACCCCTCTTTTTCATCTCCTCGTCGGTGACATCGCCGAACCTGATTCGGGCAAAGCTGTTCTGCTCAAAAACACGGGCTACTTCCGACTTGCCGGCGCCGGCCATACCCACGATGGAGACGATTTTCATCCATCCCATTATAAGAGAACAGGGATTAAATAACAATAAGGTTTCAGGCCAGGTAAGCCCCCTGTTTTTCTTATCCCCCTCCTTGTTCAGCACAGGTCTTTCTTTCCCACCCAATACCCACCCTATAAGGGTGGTACCCCTTATATATCCTCCTTAGAGAGATGTGGCCCATATCCTCTCCCCCTTTGAAAAAGGGGGATTAAGGGGGATTTCCTTAAAAGGGCGGTGGGCGGGTATAGATAAAATCGGGGGTGGGGGAGCCGTACCCCAAAAATAAGAGGTATAAGAGGAGTTTAACTCCTATTGGGTGGGAAATCATTACGTCCGATAACAAGGCAGATGGGCTGGGCGTATCCACCTCCGAAAGAAATTCTAGAGTGTGAATACGGGGTCCCCGCAAAAACGAAGTTTTTGTGGGGTATAAGCCCATAGGCAACCGAAAACACCTGTGTTATAATTTACTCAAAGAGATGCCCAAACGTCTTAACCTGTCCAAAGAAATAGAAAAACAGCTCCCGCCCGAGCTGGTCAACTTCATGTGGATGGCGGGCGAAATCGCCCACACCCGCGGTGAAAAGCTCTACCTGGTGGGCGGGGTGGTGCGCGACCTCATGCTGGGGCAGGCCAACCTCGACCTCGACCTGGTGGTGGAAGGCAACGCCATTGAGCTGGCGCAGCAGCTCAAAAAGAACGTCAAGGGCAAAATCACCACCCACCCCCGCTTCAACACCGCCAAGCTCCTATGGGAAAATTGGAGCGTCGACCTGACCACCGCCCGCACCGAAACCTACGAAAAACCGGGGGCACTACCCCAAATCACCCCCGGCTCGCTCGACGAAGACCTCGGCCGCCGTGACTTCACCATCAACGCCATGGCTCTGGGCTTAAACCCCGGACTCTACGGCCAGCCCATCGACCCCCACGGCGGGCGCGACGACCTCAAGAGCAAGCTCATCCGCGTCCTCCACGAAAAGAGCTTTATCGACGATGCCACCCGCATCTGGCGCGGGCTGCGCTACGAGCAGCGCTTTGACTTCCACCTGGAGAAAAAGACGCTCAGCTCCCTCAAGCGCGATACTGACATGCTCAAGACCATCAGCGCCGACCGCACCCGCTATGAGGTTGAATGCATCCTCAAAGAACAATACCCGGAGAAGGTCTTCCGCCGCGCCGCCGAACTGGGAGTTTTACCCACGCTCCACCCCTCCCTCAGGGGCGACGGATGGCTGGCGGAAAAATTCGAGCTGGCGCGCAAGCTCAGCGCCCCCGCCCCACCCGAAGCCGGTCTCTACCTGGCGTTACTGGCTTACCCCTTGACTAAGGACGAAACCGACCGCTTTATATCCCGCCTCAGGCTGCCCAAGGCACTGGCGCAGATACTTACTGACACCGCCGTCCTCAAGAGCAAGATGCGCCTGCTGGCCACCCCCGGCCTCTCCCCCAGCGGCATCTTCCGCCTCGTCGAGGCATATTCCTCCCCGGCTTTGGTGGCTAACTCCATCGCCACCGAGTCCCCCGCCGCCAGCCAGAACATACACCTCTATTTAACCCGCCTGAAATATATCGAAATCGCGCTCACCGGCGACGACCTGATAAGGTTGGGCGTCACCACCGGCCCCGAAATCAGGGAGATTATGGAACGGCTGCAAAAGGCAAGGCTGGATGGGGAGATTGCCTCCAGAGATGATGAGATTGAGCTGGTTAAGGGGTGGCTGGCTGAAAAGTAACCCCTGAATTTTGGGGTGAGAAAAAGGGGGTGGTTGCTATGACTCCTGTTGAAGCCTACCGCATTATCCAAAGACGCCAGATAAACGAAGACCGCATACTGGCCGAAAGAACCAGTATGTTCCTTCTCGCGACCGCCTTTCTCTTCGTCGCCTTTGTCATGCTCTTAGACCCGGAATGGGAAGGGACCATCTTTACGGTACTACGTATTGCTTTGCCGATTGTGGGTATCTTCCTGACCATTCTTCTATTTTGTTTTAACCGTTCCGCTTCTATCGCCCTCGATTTCTGGCACAAAGCACAGCACAGGATAGAGCGAAAAGCTCTGGATTTCAAATATATGCGGAAAGACGAGATTACTCCTCATATTGCTCTCGGCGAAGTCAAGAAGGGCGAAAAGGAGTGGGTATGGGTAAAAGCCGAAGGGACTTGGGAGTTAAAACCCGTAGAAAAAGCGAAGCACTGGTGGCAAAAACGACTGTTAGCCAACTACGTCATATATACGTGGTACCTCCCCATAGCGTTCCTTGCGCTATGGACAGCCTCTCTGGTTTACGTCATCGTCAGCTAACCTACCCCACCTCCCCGAACTTGCTTCTCGGCGCGCCGCAGATGGGGCATTTCTCCGGGGCTTCGCCAGCCACGGTATAGCCGCAGACCGAGCAGACGAAGTAAGGCTCTGCTTTCGGCTCTTTGCCCGTCTCCAGGGCTTCCAGCGCCTTCTGGTACAAAGCGTGGTGGACCTTCTCCACCTTGTTGGCGCGGTCAAAGCTAATCTCCGCCCGTGTTTGCTTTTCCTCTTTAGCCTGCTCGATAAAAGCGGGGTACATCTCGCTGAACTCGTAGTTCTCCCCCTTGATAGCCTCTTTCAGGTTTTCGGCCGTCGAGCCGATACCGTCCATAGCCTCAAGGTGATTGCGGGCGTGCACCGTCTCCGCCCCCGCCGCCGCCCGGAAGAGCCGGGCTATCTGGGGATGCCCCTCGCTCTCCGCCTTATCGGCAAAGAAAAGGTAACGCCGGCTCGCCTGGCTTTCCCCGGCAAAGGCTTCCTCGAGGTTCTTCTCTGTCTGGCTCACTTTGCACCTCCGGATATCAATCTTTCTTTTTCTTTGTCTGCCACGGCGTATAGTCCCGGTCGAAGATAAGCCCCTTTTTCTCGTCCCCCGTCTTGGCCACATCCGACCTTAAGCGGGGTATCGTCTTCAAAAGGCAAAGGACGGGCAGGACTATGGAATAGATAATGACACTCAGCTCCCCCCCGAAAGCCCAGACGAGCGGAGGCAGAAAAACGAACCCCACCACCGCCGACAGCCTCACGTTGCTGGTGAAGATGAGCGCCACCAGCAGGACGCCGAAGCAGATGGCAAAGGGGATGGGAGATAAAGCCAGCAGCACCCCCATGGTGGTCGCCAGCCCCTGCCCTCCCCGGAACTTTAGCCAGACCGGCCAGTTGTGCCCCGCCACCGCCACTATGCCCACGGCGAAGACCCAGTAAAGGTGTAGCCCCAGCCACTGGGCGATGAGCACGGCCAGGGCTCCTTTGGCTATGTCGGCCAAGAGCACGCCTACGCCGGGCAGGGTGCCTATCTCCCGCATGGTGTTGACCGTCCCCACGTTCCCCCCACCCACCTTCCTAATGTCCACCCCCTTCACCAGTCGCGCGATAAGGTAGGCGCAGGGGATAGAGCCGAGCAGATAAGCGACAACCATCGCCAGAACTATTTGTCCCGCCATAAAAACTCCTTAAATATTGCTTTAGCCCGATTATAACCTATTCAGAGACGAAAGCGTATCCGCCAGGTAACACTCCAGCCCCTGGTCCTGGCCGCGCTTGTACAAGTCCTCGGCTTGAACCTTGTCCTCCATCATGCTAAACAATGTCGGCCCCGAGCCGGCCAGGTGGACGCGTTCCGCCCCTAATTTTAGAAAATGCTCCTTATATGCTTTCAATTTTGGGAAGAAGTCGTAGGCGACATTCTCGAAGGTGTTAAAGAGCAGGTATGAGCCTACCGCCCCCCGCGTCAACCCCACCACCATACTATCGGTAATCTCCCCGTTGCTGTAGTGGTTGGGCTCCAGCCTGTCGTAAAGCTGCTTAGTCTTGCCCGCCATGGGGGGTAGCGGGGGTACGACCAGGACGACCCAGCTATGAGGCAATGAAGGCAGGGGGGCAACCTTCTCCCCCCTCCCCTCCGCCAGCGCCGTGCCCCCGTAGAGGAAAAAGGCGACATCGGAACCCAGCCTCGTCGCCAGCTCCAGCAATTGCGACGGCGTCAGGCTCGGCGGCCAGAGCTCATTAAGCCCCAGCAGGACAGCGGCGGCATCGCTGCTGTCCCCACCCAACCCCGAGGCAAAGGGTATATTCTTCTTGACCTCTATCCTGGCCCCCTGGGAGCACTCCTTGACCTTCTGCAGCAGGACGGCGGCGCTCAGTACCAGGCTTTTTTCGGCAATAAAGTCGGGGTTATCGCTGCCGACCTCGATTTTATCGCTCAGGCTGAAACCCAGGCTGTCGCAGAGGTCGATGGCTTGAATAACGCTGCGGATGTTATGAAAGCCGTCGGGCCTTTCGCCCAGGACTTCGAGCGTCAGGTTAATCTTGGCCGGTGCCTTAACCGTCAGCATGCTTCCCCTCCAAGACCCGCCAGAGTTCCGCCCACTCCGCGATGCTCAGCGTCTCCGCCCGCCGCTGCGGGTATACTCTGGCTTTTTGCAGAAAGGGTAAGACCGCGCTCTTTTCCCACCCCAGACCCTTAGCCAGCGAGTTGGCTAGCTGCTTGCGCGGGGCGGCAAAGCCCGCCCGCACGGTGTCGAAAAAGCCCTTTTCGTCAACATCCACCACAGGCTTTGGGTAGACATTGATTTTTAGTATTGCCGAGCTGACCTCGGGGGCGGGGTAAAAAGACTCGGCGGGGACGCTGGTTATTATTTTCGGCTCGCCGTAGAACTGGATGCCGACGCTGAGCAGGCTCATATCGCCGGGCTTGGCGGCGATGGCTTCGGCGACCTCCTTTTGCACCATGACCACCATCGTCTGCGGTTTAGCTTCGGCCTCAAGAAAGTGGCGCAGGGCGGGCGAGGTAATATAGTAGGGCAGGTTGGCTACCACCTTATAATTCCGCCCCTTTACCAGTCCCTTCGGCTCGATTTTGAGCACATCGCCGTTGACGATGGTGACGTTATTAAAAGAAGCCAGCGTCTTCTCCAGCAAAGCCGCCAGCTTGTCATCCAATTCGATGGCAACCACCCCACCCGCTCTTTGAGCCAGTTCCCTGGTGAGGATACCCAGCCCCGGCCCCACCTCCACCACTAGGTCATCGGAGTCGAGCTCGGCGGCGGCGATAACCGTCTCCAGCACCCCCCCGTCGATGAGGAAGTGCTGCCCCAGCCCCTTTCTCGCCCTGAGGTCGGACTGGCGCAGCAGCCTCCTGGTCTCGGCCAAAAGCGGATTCGGGCTTCTATCCATCAAATCAATGAGGCCGTGCACCCACCCTCGACCCCGCCCAACAGCTTGCCCGCACCAGCCAGCTCCAACCAGGTAACCCTGCGGCACCCGGGGCTTCTATTTACCGCTGCTTCCTCTCGGACCTGACGGGATTCATAGCGCTCCGCCGCGCAAGACCCGGCCTTCAACACCGCTTAATACGGGTAGTCCCACCAGACAAAGGCCTCAAGCGGGAATTCGACCCCGCTATAGCGGATTGCGAGTTCAGGGCACCGCTGGCTCCCCGTCTAGCACGACCTCACTAGAATGCTAACCTCCGCCTGGCGCTTTGTCAAGGGATAGCTTTTCGTCCCACCCAATACCCACCCTATATAGGTTAGACCTCTATAAACTCCTTAATTTTGGGGGATTGAAAGGGGGCAGAGCCCCCTTTCTACCTTAAAGGGCGGCGGGCGGGAATAGACAAATTCGGGGTGGGGCAGGGGTGAGAATAAAAAGGAGAAGGCCTGCACTCAACCTAGTTGTTCCAGCACAAACGTGATGCTATACTCCCAGTTAAAGAAGAGGGCAATATAATACGTTAGAAATACTACTTCTATCCCTCTGAAAGGGGTAATATGAAGTTTTTCTTAAAAGTTGCGGATTATTACTGGAAACCAGGCAGTCAAAAAAGGATGATATACAAAGATGAAAAGGGAATGCTGTTCGATGGCCCACCACGCGATGTCATTGTTGGCGAAACTTATGTTGTGGAGGTCAGCAGCAAACTGCCGGATGAGAGGTATTACTACATAATTAAGTTTATTAGTGGAGGGAAAAAACTATAAACTGCCCCCCAAAAAAGAAAAGCCCCGAGTTTTACCTCGGGGCTTTTCACCACAAAAAGGTCTGTTTTTACTCTTTTGGCAGGGGTTTGCCCAAAACGGCCTCGAAAAGCTCCTCGTCTATGGGGTGCCCCTCAGCAACCATCCGGCGGTACTTGAGGAAGTCGATAGTGTCCGTGCCCGTTATCTTCTTGGTATTGAAGGCGCCGAAGCCCAGGAAGGCTTCGCCCGTCATGTTGACCGCCAGCCAGTAGCGGTGGTCGTTCTTGTTCATATCCCAGAAGAACTTCTTCTTCTCGCGGACACCGATGATTGACTTCATCAAGCAGCCCTCGAAGAGGTTGGTGAACGTCCAGAGCATCTTGTTCACCTCGTTATCGAGCGGGGTTAGGTCCACCTCCAGCGACTTGACCAGCTCGCGGGCTTTCTTGGCTTCATCGCCCCTAAGGAACTCGCCGTAGACAATCTCGCCGTCCTTAACGTAGGTGTCGGTAAAGACCTGAGGGTTGCGGATGAACTTGTCGCCCTGCTTGAGCACCGGCACCACCTTGCTCAGGTAGTTCTTGCGGTGCATCTTGTAGGCGCTCCACATCTCGCAGGAGATGCAGTTCCACATGGCGTCCTCGACGGTCAGCGCCCACGGCAAAAAGTCGGAAGAGCCGCCCACCGGCGCCGAGCCGTGCCGGGGTCCCGCCTGCCCGAAGATAGCCAGGTCGGAGGCGACGGCGATGTCACAGGCACCGCCGATTTCCTGCCCGCCGGCGACGCTCATGCCGTTAATCCGCCGAATAACCGGCTTCTGGCACATCAGGATGGAATCGACCATGCCGTTAAAGAGGTCCATATATTGGCCGTACTCCGTCGGTTTGGTCGAATAGTATTCCGAATACTCCTTGGTGTTGCCGCCCGTGCAGAAAGCGTTGTGGCCGGCACCGGTAAATACCACCGCCACCACCCCGCGGTTCATCTGCGCGCGGTGAAAACCGGCAATAACCCCCTTGACCATCTCCGTGGTGTAGGAGTTGTACTGGGCGGGGTTGTTCAGCGTAATCCAGGCACTGTAGAGCCCCTCCACCGGTTTGCCGCCGGGGTCGATTATGGGTTTTTCCTCGTACATGGTGCAGGGAGCTTCGGTGCCGAAATGCTCCATGCCCCAGATGTTGTGGTCTTTGATACCACCTTCTCTAGGTACCCAATCTAGAGCCATTGCTAATACCTCCTCTATTTTTTAGTTTAAAAATCAGGGGTCAGGACTATTCTCTTAGTCAGCCCGCCCTTGTGGGCTTCCTCGTAGGCTTGCTGTATGGTGCTCATCGGCCTCGTCTCGACGAAGGGCTCGATCTGTACCTTACCCTCCATGACTAGTTTAAGGACATCGGGGTAGTACTTGGGCAGACAACCCCAGGAGCCCAGGATGTCGGCGTCGAAGGCCATCAGACGGGATAGGGCGTACTCGTTCTTCTGCATGCCGAAGCCGCAGATTACCAGCTTGCCCACGAAAGACAATAACTCCAAGGCGATAGCCTGGCCCCCACCCGTACCCGTCCACTCGAATATCTTCCAGCCGTAGTTGGCGGGGATGCCCTTTTCTTTGCAGTAGGCGCGGAATTCGTCCCGTATATCGCGCGGACTCTTATCCACCGAGCTAATGACGTGGGTGGCGCCGTAGTCGAGCGCCCTCTTCAGCTTCTCGGGGTTGCGGGCGATACCGATAACCTCTTTAGCCCCCAGCGCCCGACATATCTGGCCGGCATAGACCCCCAGCCCCCCGGTGATCCCGATAACGACGCACAGGTCGCCCGGTTTCACCTCGGCTCTCATCGCCGCCTGGTAGGGCGAGGTCGCGGCGTCGGCGATGACCGCGAAATGGGAAAGCGGCACGCCCTTCCTGTCCGGGACCAGGCATAAGTCCTCGGCGGGAACGACGATGTGGCTGGAATTACCGCCGTAGATATCCATGCTGTTGCCCGGCATTTTTTGCGCCAGGCAGCGGTTACCCCGGCCCGCAGCGCAAATGGGGCACTTGTTACAGGGCATCACCGCGGGGATAATCACCTCTTTGCCGACCCACTTGCTGTCGCCGGCGATTACGGTGCCGCTGATTTCGTGCCCCAGCGTCAGCGGCGGTTTGCATACCGTGGGCACGCCGTCGTAAAAATAGCCCAGGTCGGTGTGGCAGACGCCGCAGCCGGCAATCTCCACCAGCACCTCACCGGGCTTGAGTTCGGGGACATCGATGCTGGTCTTGGCCAGCTTGCCCCCTTCTACCATCTGCCAGGTTTGAATCCTGTCCGGTATTTTCGCCATCTAATTTATCTCCTCCCTCTACGAATAATAAAATACGAGGGGCGAAATCCAACTCTTAACCTTCGAGCTATCACCTCCTCGCTAGAGACCTTAACGGTCTTGAAAAACGGGGGAATACAACAAATAAGTTTATCGTCTGGGCCTATCCCGTGTCAACAATTGAAGGTGAACAGGCTTAAACCCCGTGGCTGAGACGGGCCACCAGGCGCATGGGCAGCTTTTTCTCCACCATCCTAGCCTGGGTGGCGGTCACGTCGTAGCTGACGCGGTAGAGCCAGAACTTCTGCTTATCGCTGTCGTAGATAGCGTAGCTGGCTCTGGGGTCGCCGTCCCGCGGCTGCCCCACCGCCCCCGGGTTTATAATCAAACGCGCTTTATTCGGCACCAGCTCCTTCTCCGGGGCAAACTGGCGGAAGGAACAGGCGCCCCCCTCGTCGTAGCTAAAGGCGGCGGGCACATGGGTATGCCCCAGCAGGCAAAACTGGGTATTGAAGTGGGCGAAGTTCTCCCTGGCGCCGCTGATGGAAAGCACGTACTCCCAGATAGGCTCTCTGGGGCTGCCGTGCACCAGCGTAAAATCGTCCTTGTGGATAACCCTCGGTAGTTTCTTGATGTAATCTACGTCCCGCGAAGTCAACTGCTCCGCCGTCCACTCCGAAGCGGCGACAGCGTCGGGGTTAAACTCGGTGTTATCTATCTGCCCCACCGCCGCCAGGTCGTGGTTGCCGGCTACGCAGACGTGCTTGGTCTGGCGCAAAAGCTCGATGCAATCGTGCGGGTCAGGGCCGTAACCCACGACATCCCCCAGACACCATATCTCCTCCACACCCCCCCGCTCTTTAACATCGACTAGCACCGCCGTAAGAGCCGCCAGATTGGCATGAATGTCGGCAATAATAGCGCAACGCATATCCAACCACTAATATACCAGGTTTTTTACGCTATGACCAGAGCCACAGGTTAGCCCAGACCGGAAACTCCAGAATCACCGTCGTTCCCTTGCCTGGCGCGGACTGTAAACTCAGCTTTCCCCCGACGAGCTGGGCCCTCTCCTGCATACCGGTCAGTCCCAGCTTACCGGCCACGGTCAGGTCGGCCATCTTTTTCGGCAGCTTAAAGCCCTTGCCCTCGTCCTCCACCGTCAGGATGGCTTTGTCATCGCCGAACTTCAGCGTGACGCGCGCCTTGGATGTCCCCGAGTGCTTCCAAACATTCCTTAATGCCTCCTGGGCGATACGGAAAACCACCAGCTCCACCTCAGGAGGCAGGCGGCGCACCGAGCCATCCACCTTCATCTCCACCGCTATGCCGAAGTGCCCGGTCAGGTCGGCGGCGAGCCACTCCAGCGCCGGCAGCAGACCCAGGTCGTCCAGCACCGACGGCCTCAGGTCCTGGCTGAAGCGATGAACCCCGTCCAGTATATCGCTGGTTTTCTGCCGCAGCCCCTCAAGAAGGGCGCCATTCTCAGCCGACAGGTTATCAGCGACGAGCAGCAGCTCGTCCACCTGGCGCAGCAGGATTACCAAGTCCTGGGCGGTTTCATCATGGAGCTCCCGGGCGATACGCCGCCGCTCTTCCTCCTGGGCGCGGGTAATCTCCTGCAAATGGTTGCGCAGGCTCTCCTCGGCGTTCTTGCGCTCGGTGACGTCCTCTAAGGTCTCTATCGCCCCGATGATTTCCCCGCTGTTATTCTTTATTGGACTGGCCGTAAAGTGAAGCCACCGCCCCTCCCTACCCATCTTGGGAAACCAGTCCTCGGCTTCATAGGCGCCCTCGATTAACCTGGACTTCTTGTATTTACCCCGGTAGTGAGCGGCTATCCTGGTCGGCGTAGCCCCGTCCACGATTAAGTCGGCCATGACCGGCCTCTTTTCCGGGTAAAACGCCCGCCACTGCTCGTCCGTCCCGATTATCTCCCCCTTCTTTACCGCCGAAAGTGACTCCAGCGCCGTGTTCCAATGGGTGACCTGGTGTCGCTTATCGAGCACGAACGCCGGGATAGAGGAGCCGTCGATAATCTTGGTCAGCATCCCCTCGGCGCTCTTGCGCCGGGCGATATCGCGGCGGTGGAAGTGGAACCACAGATTGACCAGCCCGCCGATAACGATAACCCCCCCGCTCTCGAAGAAGGCGTCGGGCGGGCTTGAGGAAATCCAGATAGCCCGGGGCAGCATAATGGCCAGCGCCACCCCCAGGCTGACCAGCCCCGCCTTCAGCCCGAAGACGAGGCCTACGTAGCTTATCGGCAGCAGCAGGAAGACCCGCTCCACGCCGTGACGGGTCAGGCCCAGGGAAGAAAGCAGCGAAGACGAATCCGTGCCCAGTATCTGCTGCGGGTAGTGCAAGATTATGCCCATGGCAAACATGACTACCACCAGCCAGAACTGGTGGTTAGCCATAACCCTTGACGCCCGACTTAACGGAGACATGTCTACGACCCCCGACCGGTTCAGAAACTCAGGGCAGGTCTTCCAGACTGAGCCAGCCCTTTCGCAACGCGTATAACACCGCTTCCGTGCGCGAAGCCACCCCCAGCTTATTAAAGATGTTCCCCAGGTGCACCTGTACCGTGCGCGGACTGAGGAAAAGCTGTTGGGCGATATCCTTATTGCTCACGCCGGTGGCGGCTAACTTCAATACCTCCATCTCGCGCTCGCTCAGAGGCTCGATGGCCGTGGTCTCGGCGCTCTTGGGGGATACCAGGCGATCCACCACCCGACGGGCGACGACGGGGTGCAGCACCGACTCACCGGCATAGACCGCCCTGATGGCGTCAATCAGCTCGCGTACCTTCACCCCTTTGAGCAGATAGCCGGCCGCCCCCGCCTCCAGAAGGGCAAAAATATACTGGTCGTAGTCGTAGGCGGTCAGTATCAGCACGGCTATGGAAGGATAAAGCTTCTTTATCTGCTTGGTGGCTTCCACCCCGTTGAGCTTGGGCATGGCGATATCCATCACCACCACGTCCGGCTTAAGCTCTTTGGCCAACTTGACTGCCTCTTCGCCGTCACCGGCCTCCCCCACCACCTCCATATCCGGTTCACGCTGCAAAAACTCGCGGGTGCCCTCGCGCACCATCACGTGGTCCTCGGCGAGCAAAACCTTTATCTTGTCCATGGCATTACATAAACCACTCTCAACGCCATTATAAACCACCTTACTCCCCACTTCAATAAATTCAATAGTACAAAATGCTTATTAAAAAAGCCCCCCATATTAAGCATTTTCGGCAGTCCCAAATAAGCCTTATAACCGATGGCAGCCGAGGGGCGATAGGGTAAGCTATAAGAGGATGAAAGAGAAACCAGACAAGGAGGCAAGAAAATGAAGACAAGGACGGACAAAGAAAGGGTTCTAGCCAAACCGACGGCAGGGGAAGAGATGATTGCCGTAGCTCCGGAAGAAATTCAAGACCACCTCAAGTGGGGACAGGCTCTCTTCGAGAAGGGCCACTACGAGGAAGCTCTAGCCGAGTTCGAGGCTGTTCTCCGGACGGCTCCAGGCAGCATCGAGACACGGATCTGGATACGGAAGACCAAAGAGGCCATCGCCCAGCCCGCGGTCGAGGTTATAGCCGAAGAGGAAACCGCCGCCGAAGCGGTCAAGCCCAAGGAATGCGTCTGGATGAAGCTCGGTATGGTCGCCCACCGCATCTGCACCAACAACTACGACTGCCTAACCTGCGAGTTCGACCAGGAGATGCAGGAGAAGCTGGCTAAGGGGGACACGGCGGAGCTCGACGCCGCCCTGGAGAAATTCAAGGAGCTACCGGGCAGCCAGAGAGTTTGCCGATACGCCCTCAACGGCAACATCGCCTACAGGCTCTGCACCCGCCTCTTCCAGTGCGAGACCTGCGAGTTCGGGCAGAACATGGAAGAAGCTACCCAGCGCAAGCTGGCTAAGCTAGCCGCCCGCCGGGAAGCCTTGACCAAGAAGACCACCTAACTCCCGCTAACAACCGACACGAACAGAGGCAGACGCTATAAAAAGCGCCTGCTTCTTTGTTTGTTTTTCCCCACCCCACTCTGTTAGCGAGCGTTTTGCAGACCCACCCTGCCCACCCTATAAGGGTGGTACCCCTTATATATCCCCCTTTGGTGGTTATGCCCCACCCCCTTGATTTTATCTATTCCCGCCCACCACCCTTTTAAGGTAAAGAGGGGGCTATGCCCCCTCTTCAACTCCCCCAAAGTTCGGAAATCTAAAGGAACGTCAGCTCCACATATATTCTGGGGGGTTCTTAAGGGGGGCGAAGCCCCCCTTTGAAAGACGTTTGTGGGCGGGCTGGTGTGGGAAAAAACACTTGGGGGTGGGACGAAAAACACCCCTCCCTTGTGACTCCAAATACCCCCGTGCTATAATTTTGCCGTGAAGGTCTCGGAATTGGGCGAATTCGGGCTCATCGACCTCCTGGCTAAAATGGCGGGCGGGGGCGACGAGCGGATGCTCATTGGCATCGGCGACGATGCCGCCGCCTGGCAGGGCGACGACTCGATACAGCTAGCCAGCGTCGATTCCTTCATCGAAGGCGTCCACTTCACCCCGGAAACAACCCCCTGGCAGGAGGCCGGCTGGAAGGCGCTGGCGGTAAACATAAGCGACATCGCCGCTATGGGCGGTATTCCCCGCTACGCCCTGGTAGCGCTCTCCCTCCCCGATGATACCGAAGTCGATAATGTCACCGCCCTCTATACCGGCCTGCTTAAACTGGCCAAGCAATACGGCGTGACCATCGTCGGCGGCGATATAAGCCGCGCCCCGCTGGTCGCCATCGCCGTAACCATTCTGGGCAGCAGCCCGACCCAACAGATACTGACCCGTTCCTCGGCGAAGGCAGAAGAGGTAGTAGCCATCACCGGCAAGCTGGGTGCCGCCGCGGCCGGCATGGAGGCGCTTAAGAGTCAGAGTAAACTCGACCCCGAAGCCGAAAACCGCCTCAAAAACGCCTTTCTCCATCCCACCCCCCGCATCGCCGAGGGGCTTTTGCTGGTCGAACAGGGGGTAAAGACAGCCATAGACATCAGCGACGGGCTGGTTGCCGACCTTAATCAAATCTGCAAAGCCAGCCGTGTCGGCGCCCGCCTCGAGGTAGAGCGTGTCCCCGTCGAGCCTGCGGTTAAAACCGCCTTTGGCGAAAAGGCATTGGAACTGGCGCTATCCGGCGGCGAAGACTACGAGCTTCTTTTCACCGCCAGTAGTGAGATTATCGAACGAGTAAAAAAGGCGGCTTCCCGCCCGGTAACGGTTATCGGCGAAATCACCGAAGGTAAGGGCGTGAGCCTGGTCGATAAGCAGGGCAAGCCCTTTAAGCTGGCAAAGTCGGGCTGGGAGCACTTTTAGCCGGCGATGAACTCATTAGAGTTAATCACCCGCAGCCCTGAGCAGACGCAGGAGTTCGGCAAACGCCTCGGCAAAATAGCCCGCCCCGGTGATGTCATTTTGCTGGTGGGGAAGCTGGGGGCGGGCAAGACCTGCCTCACCCAGGGCATCGCCTGGGGGCTGGATATCGATGAATATGCCGCCAGCCCCTCGTTCGTGCTGGTCAGGGAGCTTTACGGCCGGCTGCCGTTGTATCATGTGGACTTCTACCGCCTGGAAAACCTGGAGGAGATTGCCGAGCTGGGCCTGGACGAATACTTCTACGGCAACGGCGTCTCGGTGGTGGAGTGGGCGGAAAAGGCTTTACGTCTTTTGCCCACCGAAAACCTGCTCATCGAGATGGAATATATCGCCGATAGCGAGCGCCGCCTCGAACTCAAATCCAGCGGCCAACGCTACCGCGAAATGGCAGCGCAACTGAAATAATGCTAGTAGCTATAGACAGCTCGACCAATACCGCCAGCCTGGCTTTAGCCCGGGACGGCAAGGTGCTGGCTGATGTGAGCTGGCGCTGCGGGCAAAACCACAGCGTCGAGCTTTTGCCCCACCTCACCCAACTGCTGGACGAGGCTAAGGTCAGCCTAAAGGATACCAGCTGTGTTATCGTGGCTAAGGGTCCCGGCAGCTTTAACGGGCTGCGCGTGGGCTTGAGCACGGCTAAGGGCCTGGCCTTTAGTCTGAGTATCCCCATCATCGGCATCAGCAGCCTGGAGATGGAAGCCTACCGCCACGCCGAGACGGGTTTACCGATATGCCCCATCTTTAACGCGGGCCGGGGCGAGATTGCCGCCGCCCTCTACCGGAAAAAGGACGACGGCTGGCACCAGCTTACCCCCGAACGCATCACCACCGTCGACGCTTTAAGCGCCGAAACCACCGAAAAGACGATATTCTGCGGGGAATACGTAGCTACCATCGCCCGCCAGCTAAAAGAAAGGCTCAAGGAAAAGGCGGTCATCGCCCCCGACCAGATACGCTCGGCCGTCTCATTGATTGAGCTGGCCCAGCCCCGCATTGAAGCGGGCGACTACGACGACTCCGCCACCCTCCAGCCTATCTATCTGCGGCGGCCCGCCATCACCAAGCCCAAGCGCCGCCAGAAATACACTAACGGAGACTCAAAATGACGAACTGGCCTCAAACATCGATTAATACGGTAAAAGAATCCGACAAGTGCTTTGCCTGCGGGCAGAAAAACCCCATCGGCCTCAAACTCAAATTCGACTGGGACGGCCAGGAGGTCAAGACCAAGTTCACCCCCGGTGAATATCACCAGGGCTGGGCGGGGCTGGTGCACGGCGGCATTATGAGCTGTCTCCTCGACGAGGCGATGAGCTACGCCGCTTTATACAGCGGGGTAAACAGCCTCACCGCCAGGATGCAGACCCGCTTCAAGCGCCCCCTGCCCATAGACGAGCCGCTCACCGTCACCGGCTCCGTGACCAAGAAGACGAGACGGCTGGTGGAGACTAAGGCGGAACTAAAGCTCGCCGACGATACCCTGGTCGCCGAGAGCACGGCCACCATGTTTATCTCCAACCCGAGTAAGGAGTCCAGGGTAAATGCCTGAGCTAGAAGCCGTTATCTGGGATATGGACGGAGTGCTCGCCGACACCGCCCCCTACCACCTCCTCGCCTGGCGGGAAACCTTCGCCAAGCGGGGCATCAACTTCACCGAGGAAGACTTCATGCGCGGCTTCGGTATCCGGAACGACGCCATTATCAAAAACACCCTGGGCAAGCCGATAACCCCGGACGAGATAGAAGCCATCGCCCGGGAAAAAGAGGCCGCCTTCCGCCGCATCATCGGTAAGAACATAAAACCCCTCCCTGGTGTCCTTGAGCTCCTGCGTCAACTGCACGACAGGGGCATCAGGATGGCTATCGCCTCCTCGACGGTGATAGAAAACATCCGCCTTATCGTGGGCAGCTTGGGCATCAAAAACTACTTCGAGGCAATTATCACCGGCCACGACGTTACCGAGGGCAAGCCCAGCCCCCAGGTCTTTCTTTTAGCCGCTCGGAGACTGGGAACCGAGCCCAAAAACTGCATCGTCGTCGAGGACGCGGTGGCGGGGGTAAAGGCAGCTAAAAGCGCGGGCATGTACTGTATTGCCGTAACCAACTCCCACCCCAGAGAGAAGCTCAAGGAAGCCGACTTCATTGTGGACACGCTGGAGATGGTCGCTGTTAAAGACTTAGAAAGATTAATTCGTTCTCCCTAATCAGAGTTGCCAAAAACCACCCTAACCTAGTATCCTCTATAAGAAAGCAGAGGGGGCAGCGGGACGGCCGTAACCCGCCAAGTTAAGAAGTTTACTTATTAGGGCGGGCTGGGTGGGACTAAAACAAGGTTGGCTAACAGAGTGGGGTGGTGAGTGGGACAAAAAAGCGCACTCCACCCTGCCTAAGAATCCCAAAAACTAAGGGGGTAAGGGTGATAAAATGGAACGTTCTTTAGTCCTGGTCAAACCCGACGCCATGAAAAGAGAACTGGCGGGGGCCATCATCGCCCGCCTGCAAAAGCTGGGCTTAAAGCTGGTGGCGGCCAAAATGCTCCACGCCGATAAGACTTTAGCCCGCAAACACTACGCCGTCCACAAGGACAAACCCTTCTACGACGACCTGGTCAACTATATCACCTCCGCCCCCATCGTCGCCTGCGTCTTCGAGGGTAAAAACGCCGTGGCCACTATAAGGAAAGCGATGGGCGCCACCGACCCGGCCAAGGCGGAAAAGGGCACGATACGGGCTGATTTCGGCGAAAGTTTGGAGAGAAACAGCGTCCACGGCTCGGACTCGCCCGACAACGCCGAAATAGAAATAAGCCTCTTCTTCCACCCCGATGAAATTTTCGGCTACTGAATCCGCAGCACCGGTTTCGCCTGTTCCCAGAGCTCGTCGAGCTGGTAGTAATCGCGCTCAACGGGGGCAAAGATGTGGATGATAACATCGCCGAAGTCCAACAGCAGCCAGCCCGAATCTATCGTCCCCTCGCGGTGGTGAGGGGTGATACCTTCGTGCTTTAGCCGGTGCCTCACCTCATCGTAGATGGTGGTTAGCTGCCTCTCGGAATCGCCACTGCATATCACGAAATAATCGGCGAAGCTGCAAACCTCGCGGGTGTCGAGCAAAACAATGTCAATCGCCTGCTTGTCGGCGGCGGCTTCCACCGCCTGGCGCGCCAGTTCTAACGATTCCAGAAATCAGCCTCCATACTCAATAATATTATAGCATAGATAGCCGATGCTACTGTCATTGCGAGAAGAGCAGCGACGAAGCAATCTCTTCTCAACCCCCCACCCCGATTTTATCTATTCCCACCCACCACCCTTTTAAGGAAATCCCCCTTAATCCCCCTTTTTCAAAGGGGGAGACTGGATTCCCGTCGGCACGGGAATGACAGTGGGGGGTAGGGAGAGAAGTCTATAGAAGTTGCACTTCTGTAGGGTGGGTATTGGGTGGGAAAACAAGACGTACGCACAACAAGGTGGGGTGGGGAGGCGTAACCAAATCATTAAGGGATTTACCCATTAGGGCGGGCAAGGGTGGGACGAAATACGCACGCTAAATATGTATGTTATAATTATGTTAACCACTCGTAGAGAGGCAAAATGGATAAACTCCTCTTCGGCACGGGCGGCACTCCCCACACCGCCAAGACCCGGACGGCCATAGACGGCATCAAGCGCATCGCCGAGCTGGGATTAGGCTGCATGGAGCTTGAGTTCGTCTACGGCGTCAGGATGGCCGAAAACAGCGCCCGCCTGGTGGCGGAAACCGCCCAGAGCGAAGGCGTCAAACTCTCGGCTCACGGCCCCTACTACATCAACCTCAACGCCCGCGAGCCGGAAAAGATAGCCGCCAGCCAGGAGAGGATAATCCAGACCGCCCGCATCGGCGCCCTTTGCGGTGCCGAAAGCATCGTCTTCCACGCCGCTTTCTACCTCGGCGACCCTCCGGAAAAAGCCTATCAGGCAGTCAAGAAGAACCTGGCCGAGGTTATGAACCAGCTCAAAAAGGAAGAAAATAATGTCTGGGTCAGGCCCGAGGTCATGGGCAAGACCAGCCAGTTCGGCGATATCGACGAAATCATAAACCTATGCAACGAGCTGGATAGAGTCGGCATCTGCGTGGACTTCGCCCACTGGCACGCCCGCAGCGGGCAGGCCAACTCCTACCCCGAATTCGTCGCCGTACTGGAGCAGATAAAAAACGGCCTGGGGGAACAGGCAATAGCCAACATGCATATCCACGTCTCCGGCATCGCCTACGGCAAGAAGGGGGAACGAAAACACCTCAACCTTGAGGATTCCGACCTGCGCTATGGCGAACTACTCCAGGCGCTCAAGGACTACGGGGCTAAAGGACTGGTAATTTGCGAAAGCCCCAGCCTGGAAGAAGACGCCCTCCTCCTCCAGGAAAGCTACCACCGCCTCTAAGCAACCCGATTTTCCTATTGACAGCGCCTTCTGTTATAATATAGGGTACGAGTCTAATGATGAAATCGAACTGGATGCGCAACAGCTTAATATACATCATCATTCTGGTGGCGGCGGTCGTCCTCCTCTACCAGCTCTTCCCGACATCGCCCAAGCCGGCCGAAGTCGGCCTGGAGCAGGCTATAGCCATGTCGCAGGACGGCGAGATAGCCGCCATTACCGTGGACAACGAAGAGCTGCTCATCACCACCCTCGACGGCAGCGAGCTAAAGACCGCCATCGGCAACCTCACCCTGGTCGAGCTTCAAGAGCTGGGCTTAAACCTTGAAGGCGTTAACTACGAGGTCAAGCCTTCCGGCTTCGACTGGGGCAGTCTGCTCATAGGCTTCCTCCCCCTGCTCCTCTTCGGCGCCCTCATCTTCTTCTTATTCCGCTCGGCGCGGGGGGCTAACAGCCAGGCGATGAGCTTCGGGCGCAGCCGCGCCCGCCTCATGCAGGGCAGCACGCCCACCGTTACCTTCGACGATGTCGCCGGCGTGGAAGAAGCCAAACAGGAACTGCACGAAGTCGTCGACTTCCTCAAATCGAGGGAGAAGTTCCAGAGCCTGGGGGCGCGTATTCCCAAGGGAATCTTACTTATCGGCCCCCCCGGCACGGGCAAGACGCTACTGGCCAGAGCCGTAGCCGGCGAAGCCAGCGTCCCCTTCTTCTCCATCAGCGGCAGTGAATTTGTCGAGATGTTCGTCGGCGTCGGTGCTTCAAGGGTGCGCGACCTCTTCGACCAGGCTAAGCGCAACACCCCCTGCATCATCTTTATCGACGAAATTGACGCCGTCGGCCGCCATCGCGGCGCGGGCTTAGGCGGCGGCCATGACGAAAGGGAGCAGACCCTCAACCAGATTCTGGTAGAGATGGACGGCTTCGACACCAACACCAGCGTTATTATTCTGGCGGCGACCAACCGCCCCGATATACTGGACCCCGCCCTCCTCCGCCCCGGGCGCTTCGACCGCAGGGTTATTTTAGACCGCCCCGACATCACCGGGCGGACGGCCATCCTCAAGGTCCACTCCAAGGGCAAGCCCCTGGATGAAGAGGTCAACTTGGAGGTTTTAGCCAAGCAGACGGCGGGCTTCAGCGGCGCCGACCTGGCCAACCTGCTCAACGAAGCCGCTATACTGGCGGCGAGGCGCGGCCAGAAGGTCATCGAGATGAAGGAGCTGGAAGAATCGATAGACCGCGTGATGGCTGGCCCCGAGCGCAAGAGCCGCCGCATCAACCCCAAGGAAAAGGGAATCAGCGCCTACCACGAGGCGGGGCACGCCCTGGTGGCTAAGCTTTTGCCCAACGCCGACCCGGTGCATAAGGTCTCCATCGTGGCGCGGGGGATGATGGGCGGTTACACCCGCCTCCTACCCACCGAAGACCGCTACCTGATGACCCGTTCCCAGTTTAAGGATATGATCGCTACCCTCCTGGCGGGACAGACCGCCGAGGAATTAATCTTTAAAGAAACGACCACGGGCGCCCAGAACGACATCGAAGAAGCCACCAAGCTGGCGCACAAGATGGTAACATCCTACGGCATGAGCCAAAAACTGGGCCCCCGCAGCTTCGGGCACAAAGAGGAAATGGTCTTCCTGGGGCGCGAAATATCGGAGCAGCGGGACTACAGCGAGAAGATCGCCCAGGAGATTGACGAAGAGGTGCACAGCATCATCCAGAACGCTCACGACGAAGCCAGGCGCCTGCTCACCAGTAACAGGAAGCGACTGGTCCATATCGCCGAAAAACTCATCGCCCAGGAAACCATAGAGGGCGAAGAGCTGGAACTGGCTTTCACCGAACCCCTATCGGTCAAGCCCAAGGCTCGACCCGCCACCCAACCCGTCGCCGAGCCGCCCAAGGCAAAGGCTAAAACGGCCTCCAAGAAAACGGCTCCGCCCCAGATTATCCCCAAACAGGCGCCGGCATCCTCATAGGGAAAAGCCGTGATTGAGATTACAATCAAGCCCATCTCCCCCGAAGTTGTCGTCAACAGGGTCAAGACCCCCGGCAGCGGCTGCGTGGCGGTCTATGTCGGCCTAATTCGCAATAACTCCCGCGGCAAGCAAGTCGTCTCCGTGGAATATGCCGACCCCAAAGGCACAGCCAAAGCCGAATTGGAGAAGATAGCCGCCGAAATCAGGCAAAAATGGCCGCTGGAGGATATCGCCATCTGCCACCGCATCGGCAAGCTTGAGGTGGGTGACATCAACTTCCTGGTCGCTATCGCGGCTGCCCACCGCAAAGAAGGCTTCGCCGCCGCCCAACACGCCGTAGACCGCTTCAAGGAGATTCTGCCCACCCGCAAAAAGGAAATCTACAGCGACGGCAGCACCCGTATCGAATGGGATTAAATCGGGCAACCGACGTCCCCGGTTACTTCTTTCGGCTTATCACCAGGTCGGCTAATTCCCTTAATGCCTGACGGCTGGGCTTAGCCGGTAGCTTCCCCAGGTCGCGGCAGGCTTTTTCGCAATAGCCCGAGGCAAGCTCGTAACATTGCTTGACGATAGGCGAATGCCCCACCAGCTCTATCGCCCGCCTGATTCTATCCCGCTTATCCTTTTCGGGCATGCCGGGGTTACGGAACAATTCCTTTACCGGGTTGTCGTCGGGGTATTGCTCCAGCAGCAGCATGGCGGGCAGGGTCAGCGTCCCCTGCGAGAGGTCGGAGCCGATGGGCTTGCCCATCTCCTCCTCGGTGCCCACGAAATCGAGGATGTCGTCCACAATCTGAAAAGCGACGCCGAGGTTAAAGCCGTAGTCATACAAAATCTTTATCGAATCTTCGGGTGCCTGGCTCAATATAGCCCCCGAAATTGTAGCCAGCGAAAACAGCGAGGCGGTCTTGCTGGCGATTCTATCCAGGTAGTGCTGGCGGGTCTGCTCCAGCTTAAAGGCGTCGTTGGTCTGCACAATCTCGCCGCTGGTTATGGTCTGCAACGTCTGACTGAAGAGTATTATCACCCGCAGGTTGCCGGTGTCGGCGGCGAATTCCCCCGCCCGGGCGAACACATAGTCCCCCAGAAGCACCGCCCGCTCCTCCCCCCACACCTCGTTAACCGTCGGCCGCCCCCGCCGCACCGATGACTTATCGATGGCGTCGTCGTGCACCAGGGTGGCGGTGTGCAACAGCTCGATGCCGGTAGCCATGGGCAGCAATAAGTCGAAGTTGTAGTTGTAGAACTTCCCCGCCAGCAGGGTCAGCGCGGGCCTTATGCCCTTGCCTCCCCCCAATATATGTTGCAGCAACTCGGCGAGATGCGGGGAATCGACCTCGGTTACCGATTCTAGCTGGCGCCTTACTCCAGCCAGGTCCTCTTCCACCAGTTGATAGATCTCTTCCAGCTCCAACCCTCTCTCCTTTATCTGATGGGTAGTCGGAACAGGCTTATCGTGTTCTTGGCCGCTGCCTCCGCCACCTTCTCCCGGGGTACTTCCCTGACCTGGGCCACCTTCTCGGCGATAAGGGCGACATAGGCAGGCTCGTTGCGCTTCCCACGATAGGCCTGCGGGGCTAAGAAGGGCGAGTCCGTCTCCAAAAGCAGCCTGTTCAGCGGCATCTCCCTAGCGACCTGCACTAAATCCCCCGCCGAGGGGTAGGTCACCGAGCCCGCCAGCGAGATGTAAAAGCCGATATCGATATAGCGCTGCGCCAGTTCGATATCCCCGCTGAAGCAGTGTATAACCCCCCGCCGCCGCCTCCCCACCGAAAGCGTCGACTTCACCCACGCGCTCAGTATCTTAAAGACCTCCCGGTGGGCCTGGCGGCAGTGCACCACCACCGGTAATCCCAGTTCCACAGCCAGGTCGAGCTGCCTGCGAAAGGCTTTTTCCTGGCTCCGGCGTGAGGATAGATTACGGTAAAAATCGAGCCCGATTTCGCCCACCGCCACCACCCTATCATCTTGGGCAAGCTCGGCCAGGGTTTTAAGGTCTTCGGCACCCATCTTGGAAGCCTCGTGAGGGTGAAAACCGACGGTGCTGAAAACGTCGTCGTACTGCTTGGCCATCTCAAGAGAGGCGCGGCTCGACTCTGCGTCCAGCCCCACGTTGATGACCACCCTCACGCCCCCCCGTCGGGCGCGCGCGAACACCTGCTCGCGGTCTTTATCGAAGGTGGCTAAATCAATATGGGCGTGCGAATCTATCAGCATCAGACCCGCCCCAGTCGCGCCGTCTCTTCCTCGATGAGTTTTTCGTCGAGCTTGACGAAAAGAGGCTCGGGTTCGCCCAGCTTCTGCCCCCCAGTCGGCAGGCGCAGCTTCCAGCCATCGTCCTCGATGGTGCCATCGAAGCCCATCATCTGATGCAATTTTCGGGAGCTGAAGGGCAGGAAGGGGGAGAGCGTGACTTTAAGCGCCGAGATAACACCCAGCGCCACGTATAGCGAATCAGCAGCAGCCTGCTTATCCTCTTTTATTATCTTCCAGGGCGACTTGTCGTCGAGGTAGCGGTTGGCTTCTTGCGCCAAGGACATAGCCGCCATCATACCCTGCTTGAAGCGGCACCGAGCAATAAAGTCGCCGACGGTATTAAGCGTTTCCTCGGCTTGAGCCATAAGTTTCCGACTCGGCTCATCCAGCTTGCCGGATTGAGGCACACAGCCGTCGAAATTGCGGTAGACAAAGGTAAGCACCCGGTTGACCAGGTTGCCGTAGGTCGCCACCAGTTCGTCGTTATTGCGGCGGAAGAACTCCCGCCAGGAAAAGTCGGTATCGCTGGTCTCGGGCATATTTATGGAAAGCAGGTAGCGCAACGGGTCGGGCGCATATCTTGATAGATAATCGGGCAGCCAGACCGCCCAGTTGCGGCTGGTGGAAAGCTTCTTGCCCTCGATGGTCAAAAACTCGTTGGCGGGCACGTCGTAGGGCAGATTTAGCCCCTCGTAGCCCATCAACATCATCGGCCAGATTATGGTGTGGAAGGGGATGTTATCCTTGCCGATGAAGTAATAGCTCTTGGCTTTATCATCCTGCCAGAAGGGACGCCACCCCTCCCCGTCTCCGTTGGATTTCGCCCATTCTTTGGACGCTGAAAGGTAGCCGATAACCGCCTCAAACCAGACGTAGATGCGCTTACCTTCGTAGCCCTTGAGCGGCACGGGCACCCCCCACTCGATGTCGCGGGTGATGGCGCGGTCTTTAAGCCCGTCCTCGAGGTAGCGGGTGGTAAAGTTAAGCACGTTCTGCCGCCAGTGGCTCTTCGGCTTCACCCATTTAAGCAGCTTTTCCTGGAAGGCGGAAAGCTTGAGGAAAAATTGCTCCGAGTCCTCGAAGTAGGGGGCGGCGGCGCACAAGCGGCAGCGGGGGTTGAGCAGCTCGGCGGGGTTCATCGGCTTGCCGCAGTCGTCGCACTGGTCGCCCCGGGCAGCGGTAGAGCCGCAAAAGGGGCAGGTGCCCTCAATATAGCGGTCGGGCAGAAAGCGCTGACACTGCGGGCAATAGGGCTGCGAAACCTTGGCTTTATAGATATAGCCTTTTTCGAGCAGGGTAAGAAACATATCCTGGGTCACTTCGGCGTGGTTGGCCGTGCCCGTGGTGGTAAAGAGGTCGAAGGAGATGCCCAATTTTTGCCAGGACTCGAGGAACTCGCGGTGATAGCGCCCGGCAATATCGGCGGGCTTTTTCCCCTCCTGCTCCGCCTTAATGGTTATGGGCGTACCGTGCTGGTCCGAACCCGAAACCATCAATACATCGTTCCCTTTGAGACGATGGTAGCGGGCGAATATGTCCGCGGGCAGGTAGGCACCGGCAACCTGCCCCAGGTGCAACGAGCCGTTGGCGTAAGGCCAGGCGACGGCAACCAGGATTTTTTCAGTCATTCTGATTCTCTTGTAAAGACTCGGCCCTCTCCGGAAAAAAGGTCAAGACCTGCTGCCCCTTGTCCTCGGTATAGCGAGCGTAGCCCTTGCTCAAACAGCAATCGACACAGATGCGCGACACCGTGCCTTCCTCATCGATAACCATATAGCGCTCGGGATATGGTATCGGGCGCTGGCACTCATCGCACTGGACATCCCCTAAAGACGTACAACCACGGCGCATTTTCAACTCACCTCCCTACCCGAAAGCTTTAGCCTGACTTCAGCCAGGCGCGATATAATTCTTTCTTGGATAACCCCGTCTCTTCGGCCAGTCCAGCCACCGCCTCTTTCGCCCCCACCCCACCCCGCCGCATCTCCTGCAATCGTTTTTCGATAGCCTTTGTAAGCTGCGGCTTTTCTGGCTCCTTTTGTCCGGCGATGACCAGGGTAAACTCCCCCCTGGGCTCGGCGAAGTGCTCCGCCGCCTGGCTCACCCTACCCCGAAAGACCTCCTCGTGGAGCTTGGTCAGCTCGCGGCAGACGGCAATCTCCCGGTCACCCAGGACTTCCAGTATATCAGATAGCGCCGCCGTCAGGCGGTGCGGAGTCTCCAGAACGACGATGGTGGCCGGGTCGGCAGCAATTGATTTTAGCAGTTTTTTTCGGGCGCTGCCTTTATGCGGCAGAAAGCCTATATAGCGGAACCGCTCCGTATCCAGCCCCGAAACCGCCAGCGCCGTAACCACCACCGAGGCACCGGGAATAGGTATTATGGGAATGCCCCGCCCGCTGGCGGCGACGACAAGCTCGTGCCCCGGGTCGGATATGCCCGGCATGCCCGCATCCGAAACCAGCGCCACGTCCCCCTCGCTTAAGCAATCCAGAATATAGTCCAGCTTGGTCAGTTTGTTGCGCTCATGATAGCTGGTGGTCGGTGTCTTGATATCATAGCTCGCCAGCAGTTGCCTGGTGCGGCGGGTATCTTCGGCAGCGATAAGCTTCACCTCACGCAGAGTCCGCAGGGCACGCAGGGAGATATCTTCCAGGTTGCCAATCGGGGTCGCCACAATATAAAGAGGCATGGTTTTAATCCGCCCGATTTTTGCTATTATAGCGCATAGCTAGGTTCTAGTCCACTGTAGGTTTTGACCACCCCACCCCGATATTATCTATACCCACCCGCCGCCCTTTAATGAAAAGAGGGGGCTTCGCCCCCTCTTAAAAACACCCCCAAAATAAGAGGAAAATCCCTCTCTATCTCCCTTTAGTAAAGGGAGAAGCACTGCACTGGGTGGGGGGGAGAGAAGTTTATAGAGGTTACACCTCTATAGGGTGGGTATTGGGTGGGAAAAACACCCTGGGGAGTGGGGACGAAAACCTCTTATCTTAAACAAAAAAATTCCTTGACTTTGCTCAACCCCTTTGTTATAGTTTTTGTTTAAGAAGGTGCGAGATGGCTAAACCCAAATTCAGAGAACTGCGACGCTCATACGGATTTGACGAGGTAGCCATTGTCCCCGGAGACATAACCATCAACCCCGACCAGACCAACATTAACCTCGAGATAGAAGGCATCACCTTTTCCATACCCATCCTGGCCGCAGCTATGGACGGCGTGGTCGATGTCAAGACGGCCACCCTGATGAGCCAGCTGGGAGGCCTGGGCGTGCTCAACCTGGAGGGCGTGCAGACCCGCTACGAAGACTCCGAAGAAGTCCTGAGCGAAATCGCCCGCGCCCCCGTCGACAAGGTCACCGCCCTGCTGCAAAAGGTCTATTCCGCCCCGATTAAGGAAAACCTTATCGGTGAGCGCATTAAGGCGATTAAAAAATCGAAGGTAACCTGCGCCGTCTCGGTAACCCCGGCCAACACCAAGCGACTGGCTCCGGTAACCGCTGAAGCCGGCGCCGATATACTGGTCGTCCAGTCCACGGTAACCACCGCCCGCCACACCTCCAAGAGCTACGAAGGGCTTATCTTCCCCAAGCTGCGCAAGCTGGTGTCCATGCCCGTTATCGTCGGCAACTGCGTCAGCTACAACGCCTGTTTGGAGATTATGAGGACGGGAATCTCGGCGGTCTTAGTCGGTGTCGGTCCCGGCGCCGCCTGCACCACGCGGCAGGTCTTGGGCGTCGGCGTCCCCCAGGTAACGGCCACCATGGACTGCGCCTTAGCTCGGGATGACTACTTCCGCGAATCGGGCCGGTATGTGCCCATCATCACCGACGGCGGCTTCCGCAACGGCGGCGACCTCTGCAAGGCTATTGCCGCTGGCGCCGATGCCGTCATGATCGGCTCCGTCTTCGCCCAGGCCGAAGAAGCCCCCGGGCTTGGCTATCACTGGGGCATGTCCCACCCCCACCCCGCCCTGCCCCGCGGGACGAGGATAAAGGTCGGCACCACGGCCACATTGAAGCAGATTCTCTTCGGCCCTACCTCGGTCACCGACGGCAGCCAGAACCTGGTGGGAGCGCTGCGCACCGCTCTGGGTGTCTGCGGCGCGCTGAATATCGAGGAGATGCATAAAGCGGAGATAATTATCGCCCCGGCTATAACCACCGAAGGCAAGTCCTGGCAGATGGCTCAGGGCGGCCCCTAACTAGTCCTCGTCTTCCTCTTCTTCCTCGGATACAGTCCCCGTCTCGCCGCCTATGCGCGGTACCAGCGATTCGGTTCGGCGGCGTTTACCCGCCTTCGGGGCAGGCAGCTTGTCAATCATCTGGCGCAGCCTATCCAGCTTACCCCCCACCACCACCCCACCCACGCCGGCCTCGCACAGCGCCTGAAGCTCGCTGGCGGTAATGTCGGGCGACACCGCCACCAGCAAAGGCTTGGTCAGAATATTAGCGCAACGCCGGAAGAGCATAAGGTTCTGCCAGGTCAGGAAGGGCTTTTCCTCGGCGATAAGCACCGCGTCTACGGGCAGGTCGTCGATTGCCTTTAATAATCCGGCATCGAGCGCCACCTCTACCTCCACTATCTTGCCCGGCTTCTCTTCTTCCAGCACGGCCTGGGAGACGCTGGCGGCGGGAAAGACGATAAAGTCGGCGCCCCCCTCCACCAGCTGCTTGACTCCCGCACTGGAGACCTCTTTGAGCCAGCCGCCCCAGGGTATATCGAGCGCGGCTTTAGGTGCTTTAAGGGATTTTGTCCCCGCCTTGGGGCCGGAGAGCAGAACGGCGTCGGCACCGGCAACGGCTGCTTTAGCGCCAGACTCAGCTATATGCGCCACCAGCACCATCTTAGGACTAGGCTTGGCGCCCGCCGCCCGAAAGCCCATGGGCGCCAGCCCGCCGGACGCAATTGAATTCAACTTATCGATAAATTTACTCATATCCACATAAAGGCTTATCGGTGAACACGGAGCCCCATCGGTAGTATTCAGGCTATTGTGTTAAAGCTCCATTATCTGGACGCCGGCTGGCAGCTCGAACATGCTGTCGGGGATATCACCGAAGTCTATGTCCCTATAGACGATTACCGTCTTGCCTTCGGGGGTCGTTGTCTCCATACGGACGGGGAAGCCGTGCTCTTTCCATATCCAGTTCTTTACCGTCGCCCCGCCGTAGCTATATTCCACCACCAGGCAGACCTTGCCGTCCATGGTCTGGGTACCGATAATCGTCGGGCTGTAAGAGGGTATGTCCTGGACACCTTCGTAATCGGGTGGGGGTGCCTGGCTGATGTCTATCTCCATGGCCATATTCTGGTCGGGCATGTACATGTACGCCTTCCCGGTGTCATAGTTCGCCAGGTAGACTATGTGCTGCTCCGCCTGCTCCATCTCGGTTCTAAATTTGTTCTGCTCCATCCATACCTGCGTGGTCACCGCCGGCATCCCGGGTCCGCTTATCTCCATAGTGTAACTAACCGAGTCTATACCCGTCCCGTGCCCCAGTACGTCGCCCAACCCCCCCCCATCCCCATTTCCGCCACCGTTTCCGTCCCCGTTAGCGTCTCCGTTGCCGTTGGCGGGCTCACCACCGCCGTTATCGGGCACCGCCCCACCATTCCCACCGCCACAGGCGGCCAGCCCCACGCAACCCAACACCACCACCAATACCAGCAATAATGAAATAACTCTTTTCATCTCCTTCACCTCCTTAACCGTCACGCTTTAAGCATGCTTTTCGGCGATGCCGCCGGCGATAAAAACCTTGTACTTCTCTCCCTGATAGGCTTTAGCCATCAACACTATCCAGAGGACGAAAACCAGCGCCCAGAGAATCCAGCCGAAAACCCAGCCCACAATCGGTATCCAGAAAAGGATGGCGTAGGCCACGCTGATGGCGCCGAAGACGATGAGCGACTGTATGGCGTGAAAGCGCACGAACTTGTCCTTCGGCTCAAGGAGCAGAAAAACCAGCCCGCTTACCCAGCCCAGCACGTAGCACAGAAATCCGGCAACGTTGGGCTTCAGCCCGGTGCTTGCTTTGCTCCTCGCTTGAGCCATCGCGCTACCTTATTTAGCGTATTTCTCGGCTAAATCCCCGGCCACGGGCATCTTGTACTTCTCGCCCTTGTAGGCTTTAACCATGAGCACTATCCACAGAATCAGGGCGCACAGCCCGACGAGATAGATTAGGATAAGGAAAAGTATCCAGATAAAGGGAATCCAGGTCAAAATCCACAATACAAGGTTTGCCACACTAAAGGCGCCAAAGACGATTATGGACTGTATGGCGTGAAAGCGCACGAACTTGTCCTTCGGCTCAAGGAGCAGAAAAACCAGCCCGCTTACCCAGCCCAGCACGTAGCACAATAAGCCGGCAACATTCGGCTCCAGGCCGGTGCCTGTTTTGCCTTTATTTTCAGCCATGGTTTCAGTCCTCCTTATTTGACTTTGAGCTAGATATATCATTATTTCAGCTGAAAGTCAATTATTTGGTAGTGTATCAATTTGAAATGCTTGACCGTTGACAAGTGCTTGGGCGATAGTCTATTATGGGGGTATGGGGAAACGTGAGAAGAAAGAACACGACTTTGCAGTAACGGCCTTTAGGGTTGTCCAAGAGGCTACGGGACAGCTCAAGGGTGGCTTTGACGCTAAAGAGATGGGCAGGCGTGGTGGTTTGAAGGGTGGTAAGGCTAGGGCTGAGAAATTGACACCAGAGCGCAGGAAAGAGATAGCTAGAAAAGCTGCGGTGGCTAGGTGGAGTGCCTAAATCAATCTCTCCAACGTAACCGTTTCAGCCTTATCGCCAACCGAAAAATACAGCGTTCTTAATGGCTTCGTTTGTAGTGTTACTGCGCAGTATTTAGTCCCAGGTATTTGCTCAAAAATGTGCGGGTCTCTTGCTAAGTCTAAATCTATGGTTTCTTTAACTTCATCCCAACGCTGGAAATTACCCATGCACCGCTTTACATCCTCTTGGAATTGAGGTGTTTCAACGACACGATAAGGTGCATGATTGCCCTCGCTCACATTATGCCTTTGCTAATTCTAATCCTTGAGCCACTTGTTCTTGCGTCAGTGGAGCTGCCGATAGCCAAGCGGTGCGATAAGGGATGTCCTCATTTATACCGTATAGTTTAACTCCCCATTCCTGCTTTGACAGGGTGCTTACCTCGGTGGCATTATAAGGTCGCAATTCCTCTATAGCCTCATCAATTATTCGCAATTCCTCTTTAGAGAAAAGGTTTCTATTGGGTTTTCTTCTATTGACCAAGCGCTTCTGTCTCAGATTAAAATAGGGCCGCTCCTCATATTCCGCCTCACCACTACTCAGCAATTCTTGAATTGCTAACAGCATTTCCTTTGGTGCTGGGCCTTCAGAGATATGTTGATATATCGCCTCTGTTATTGGTTTCCCAAGTTCACGGTATGAATTAAAATCTGAATAATACAAAATCTTATTCAGCTTAACTGCCCCAAACTTGGGGTCATCTTTACTGCCTTCGGCAACATAAAGAGCTAGTTCCTTTAGTTTTGTTATATCTGGCAGTTCTGGCAGTATAATTACCTCACCCATATCAAGCCCCCTATTTACTTATTTGAATTGTAGCACTTTATATATTATTGTCAATGATATTATAGCACATCCGTTCTAATACGGTCAAATTCTTTTGCAAAAATCATGCTAGATTGCACACAAACCCCTTGACAAATGCTTGAGCGTGTGCTATTATTTAGTCATTATGAACAAGCTGAGTATAGAACGCCAAGCTCAAGTCATAAAGGTTCTATGCGAGGGCAATTCAATCCGCAGCACGGCCCGTATAACCAACACGGCTATCAATACAGTTGTTAGGCTACTTAAAGAAGTCGGCGATGTCTGTGCTGCGTATCAAGATAAACGCTTACGCAACCTACCCTGCCGTACTATTCAATGTGATGAAATCTGGTCGTTCTGCTATGCCAAACAAAAGAATGTGCCGGAGGATAAGAAAGGCAAAATTGGTTATGGTGATGTGTGGACTTGGACGGCCATTGATGCCGATACCAAGCTGGTAGCAAGCTGGCTGGTTGGACTGCGAACTGCTAAATACGCCTACTGGTTTATGAACGACTTGCAAAGCCGACTGGCTAATCGTGTTCAGCTTACTACAGACGGCCACACGGTCTATCTGTGGGCTGTAGAGGATGCTTTTGGCACTGAGGTTGATTATGCCATGTTGGCCAAGCTATATGGCAAAGAGATTGATTCAGAGACACGCTATAGCCCTGCTAAATGCGTTGGCACTAAACCAACAATCATTCAGGGTGACCCAGACCCCGATAAAATCTCAACCAGTTATGTAGAACGCCAGAATTTAACGATGCGAATGAGTATGAGGCGCTTTACTAGGCTCACCAATGCGTTCTCAAAGAAGCTGGAAAATCATACATTGGCCGTTGCCCTGTACTTTATGCACTATAACTTCGCCCGACCACACAAGACTCTGGCCGACCCTTACCCAACAACACCAGCGATGGCAGCAGGGGTTAGCGACCACATTTGGACATTTGAGGAGATTGTAAGACTGGCTGATTAACTTTATAATACCAATGAAGGTGCTATCCTTTAGAACGATTTGCCAGCATGCGAATTGGGGGCTAAGGGGTAGTGCCTTCAGTGTTTAGGTAGTATAATCCACACTAGAAGGGGGTTAAGATGAAAGTATTAGTTGTCTTGGGAGCTATTATGTTTTCTGGCGGTGCTGCGGTTTTCGCCTATTACTTAGTTAAGGAAATATGCTATAAAGGTGAGTCCTATTCTGAAGGAATAACTATTGGCATAGCTCTCATGGTAATGCCCCTCGTAGCCCTTCTGGCAGGAAAGCTAATTAAAAAACTATAGCCACATAATCAGTCAAGGAGGTGCGTTATGGCAAAGAAAAGAGATTGGTATACTTACGAATACACCATTAAGGGCAAGGTTAAGCACGGCGGTAGGACACAAGACCTACAAGAGAGAGAAGAAGACCACCAGAAAAAATGGCCAGGCGGACATATTCATCAGAGAGGCGGGGCTAAAACCAAAGATGGGGCAATAAAGTGGGAGAAGGAACACGATTATAGCTAATCGCTAACCTCAACTGAAGTTCCGTCAAATTTCCCCGTTGCCTTAAACCAATACCAAGTTCGCTTGCACACTGTTACCTTATAATAGCGTTCATCCACCTCAAATATTAAGTTGTCGTCAGAATATATAACCATACTCACCTCAAAATGATACACTACCAATTATTTGGCCTACTTGACAAAAAGTGGACAATAGGCTACACTCCCTCTAATTAAATATCGTTAAAGGCTGGGAACGAGATTAGTAGGCCCCCAGCGAGGCTAGCAGAGAGCCGGGTTGAGGTGAAAACCGGCGCTGGCGCAGGGGTTGAATGGGCTCGGGAGCTGCAAACCGAAAGGCCTTAATTCTTAATAAAAAGGGCGAGTAGGCTTTGCCGGAAAGGGTACCGTTATTAAAACCCAGGGTATCGCTCCAGAATATCGAAGCCGTACCTGAAAAGAGATGACCCTTCGGAGGAAGGGTTAACTAGGGTGGCACCGCGAAGCATTAACCTTTCGCCCCTATCGGGCGAGGGGTTATTTTTTTGGGGGAGAAAAAATGTACCATCCCGACTTAAAAGAATATAGAAAGCTTAAAAGACAGGTCAGGCTGGTGCCCGTCTACCGCGAGATAGCCGCTGGTGGCGAAACGCCCGTCTCCGCGCTGTTGAAGATAAAGCGCGGCGATTACGCCTTTCTCCTGGAGAGCGTCGAGGGCGGTCAGGGCACGGCCAGCTACAGCTTTATCGGCACCGAGCCCTACCGCGTGCTCACCACAAGGGAAAGCGATAAAACCAATCCTTTAGATTCCCTCGCCGAAGAGCTGTCCAAGCATAGGCTGGTCGAGATAAACGGCTTGCCCGATTTCTGCGGCGGCGCTGTCGGCTACCTCGGCTACGAGACAATCCGCCGCCTGGAAGAGTTGCCCTCGCCCGAATCAGACCCGCTGGCTCTGCCCGAGTCGGTCTTTATGCTCGTGGACACTTTGCTCATCTTCGACCACGCTAATAATAAGATTAAAATCGTCAGCCTGGCTCCCCCCGACGGCGATGACGCTTATCGGGCAGCGGTGGATAAAATAGACGACCTGGCGGAGAGATTCCAGAAACCGTTAAAGCCACCCCACCCCACCCCATCCCCCTACAAGTCGAGCGGGACCCCAGAAGTCGTCTCTAACCTCACCAGAGCTGAATTTGAGGCTAATGTGGCCAAAGCCAGGGAATACATCATCGAGGGCGAGGCCATTCAGATTGTGCTCTCCCAGCGCCTCAGTCGGCGCACCAGTGCCCAAGCTTTAGACATTTATAAAGCGCTGCGGCGCATCAACCCCTCCCCCTACATGTTCTTTCTGGATTTCAAGGGTTTCCAGGTTATCGGCTCCTCACCGGAGATTCTGGTCAGGGCCATAGACGGCAAAGTAACCACCCGACCGCTGGCGGGGACAAGGCCAAGAGGCAAGACGCCAGATGAGGACAAGAGGCTGGAAGAAGAATTGCGCGCCGACGAAAAGGAGCGCGCCGAGCACATCATGCTCGTTGACCTGGGGCGCAATGACATCGGTCGGGTAAGCCTGCCGGGAACAGTTGAGGTCAGCGAGCTCATGGACGTGGAACGCTACTCCCACGTCATGCATTTGGTCACCAACGTGGACGGTAAACTAAGGCCCGACCTGACGCCGATTGACGCCTTAGGCGCCTGCTTCCCCGCGGGCACGGTATCGGGCGCGCCCAAAATCCGCGCCATGGAGGTCATCGCCGAGCTTGAGCCCGACAAGCGAGGACCCTACGCCGGCTGCGTCGGCTACTTCAGCTTCTCCGGCGCTATGGACACCGCCATCACCATCAGGACTATCGTCATGGTTGACGGCACCGCCCATGTCCAGGCGGGCGCGGGCATCGTCTATGACAGCGTGCCGTCGCGGGAATACGAGGAAACGATGAACAAGGCCCGCGCTTTGCTCAAGGCAATCGAGGAAGCCGAGGCCGCAGAGGAATAGAATGCTTTTAATCATTGATAATTACGATAGCTTCACCTACAACCTCTTCCAGTACTTAAGCGAGCTGGGCGAAGAAGTGCGGGTGGCGCGCAACGATAAAATAACCTTAGAGGAGATTGAGCAAATGAGCCCGGAGCGCATCGTCATCTCCCCCGGCCCCTCCACCCCCCTCAACGCCGGCATCTCCAACGATGTTATAAAGCACTTCGGGGACAGGCTGCCCGTGCTCGGTGTCTGCCTGGGGCACCAGTGTGTCAGCCACAGCTACGGCGGCTTTTTCGGCCCGGCCAGGGCGATTATGCACGGCAAGTCCTCGCTCATTTACCACAGCGACACGGGCGTTTTCTCTGGCCTGCCCAACCCCTTCCCCGCCATCCGTTACCACTCTTTGATGGTCTCCCGCGAAGGCCTCCCCGACTGCCTGGAAATAACCGCCTGGACGGAAGACAACACCATCATGGGCCTGCGCCACCGCCAGTTTCAGGTCGAAGGAGTGCAGTTCCACCCCGAGTCCTTCATGACCCGTAACGGGAAGGAATTATTGAGCAATTTTTTGAGGGGAGGCCGGGCATGATTAAAGAAGCCATTGCTTTACTAATAGACGGTAAATCGCTGACTATGGAGCAGGCGTCCGAGGTCATGGAAGAAATAACCACCGGTAACGTTAGCCCCGCCCAGTTCGGCGCCTTCGTCACCGCTTTGCGCATCAAGGGCGAGAGCGCCGACGAGATTGCGGGCTTGGCCAGCGTCATGCGGGCTAAATCGGTGAGGGTGAAGACAAACGACTCGGTGATAGATATCGTCGGCACGGGCGGCGATAACTCCGGCAGCTTTAACATCTCCACCGCCGCCGCCTTTGTCGCCGCCGGCGCGGGCATTAAGGTGGCCAAGCACAACAACCGCGCCATGACCAGCCAGTGCGGCAGCGCCGATGTCCTGGAGGCATTGGGGATGAAGATTGAGCTCGACGCTTTCCAGGTCAAAGACTGCATCGAAAGAGTCGGCATCGGCTTCATGTTCGCTCCCCTCTTCCACCCCTCGATGAAGTTCGCCGCCGCCCCCCGCCGCGAGCTGGGCGTGCGCACCGTTTTTAACATCCTCGGCCCCCTGACCAACCCGGCATTGGCCGACTCGCAGGTCTTGGGCGTACCCAGCCCGGACTTAGGCGAAAAGATGGCTCGGGTATTGCAACGCTTAGGGACGAAACGAGCGATAGTCGTCCACGGCTTAAACGGCATGGACGAAATCACGGTATCGGGAAAATCGCGCGTCTGGGAGCTTAGTGACGGCGAGATAACCGAATACGACATATCACCCAAGGACTTCGGCATAGCGGAAGCCTCAGTGGAGACGTTGGTTGGCGGGACATCCGAGGAAAACGCGTCGATACTGCGCTCGGTTCTTGAGGGTGAAAAGGGGCCCAAAAGAGACGCCGTGGTGATGAACGCCGCCGCCGGCATCATCTTGATTCGCAGCGCCAAAGGCGTACCCGCCCTGAAGGAAGCCGCCGAAATAGCCATAGAAACGATAGACAGCGGCAAAGCGCTTGATAAACTGGAAAAACTAATAACGCTCAGCCGGAGTTACGGATAGGAAAATGTTTTTAGACAAGATTGTCGCCGAAAAACGAAAAGAACTGGAGCAGCAGCAAAAGGCCGTGCCTATGTCCCAGCTTGAGGCAACTATTGAGCAGAAGCCGGCGCCCCTAGACTTAGCCTCGGCGCTCAGCGGTGACGGCGTCAGCCTCATCGCCGAGGTCAAGCGGGCATCTCCCTCAAAAGGAGCGCTCAACCCTAATTTGGATGCCGTGGCACTGGCGTGTACTTACGCACGCTGCGGTGCGGCGGCAATATCGGTGCTCACCGAGTCAAAATACTTTATGGGCAGCGGCAAAGACCTCGAAGCCGTAAAGAACGCCCTGCCCGATGTCCCCGTATTGAGGAAGGACTTCATCTTCGACCCCTACCAGCTGGTTGAAGCCCGCGCCTGGGGCGCCGACGCCGTGCTCCTGATTGTCGCCATACTGGACGATGTCACGCTCCAGCATCTGGTCGCCGAGAGCCACCGGCTGGGCATGCAATGCCTGCTCGAGGTGCATAACGAGACTGAGCTTAAGAAAGCGCTGAAATATAACGCCAGGCTCGTCGGCATTAATAATCGCAATCTGGATACGCTGGAGGTGGACATAAACGTTACTAAAAAACTCCGCCCGCTCATCCCCCCCGGGCGCATTGCCGTCAGCGAAAGCGGCATCAAAGGTCGAGACGATATCCAGAAACTAAAGGACTGGGGAGTCAATGCGGTCTTAATCGGCGAGGCGCTGGTTACCGCCACCGACATCCCCGCCAGGATAAAGGAGCTATTATGACTTGGGTCAAGATTTGCGGCATCACCGATGTCTCCCACGCCCAAGCGGCGGCGGAGGCGGGTGCTGACCTTATCGGCGTCGTCTTCGCCCCCAGCCCCCGCCAGGTCACTCAGGAAAAGGCGAAGGAAATAGCGGCAGCAGCCAAAGAATACGGGCTGTCTGTAGTCGGCGTCTTCGTCAACACACCCCCCATTGAGGTCAACACCATAGCCATAGATTGCGGGCTGGACTGGGTGCAGCTCAGCGGCGACGAGAGCTGGGACTGCTGTCGCCAGATGGAAAAATTGTTGATAAAGGCGGTCCACATATCGCCGGAGTGGGACGAGGAACGACTCCTGTCTTACCTGAAGCGCGGCCAGAGGGAGCTGCGCTTTCGCGCCGCTATCTACCTGCTGGACACTTTGGTAGAGGAGAAGTATGGGGGCACGGGCCAGGCTTTCCCTTGGGATATCGCCCGCCGGACAGCGGCTAAATACCCGGTCATCATCGCCGGCGGGCTCGACCCCGAAAACGTGGGTCGGGTGGTCGCCGAGCTCAAGCCCTGGGGGGTCGATGTTTCCAGTGGGGTGGAGAGCGGAGGGGTCAAAGATATTGAAAAAATCAAGGCTTTTATAAAAGCGGCCAAGGCGGCTTAAAGCCTTATCTCAACAAAGGAGGACAGTGAGATGTTAGTAGTCATGAAAAACGACGCCACCGAAGCCCAGGTGAAAGCGGTCATCAAGGAGATAGAAGGGATGGGCTACCGCGGCGTGCCCATGCCCGGCGCCCAGCGCACGGCGGTCTGCATCGTGGGCAACACCGGCCCCGTCGACGATTCCGGGCTGCTGGTCATGGAAGGGGTCAAAGAGACGGTCAGGGTAACCAAGCAGTACAAGCTGGTGAGCCGGGAAACGCACCCCCAGCCCACCGCCATCACCATCGGGGACGTCAAAATAGGCGAGGGCAAACCGATAATTATGGCCGGCCCCTGCGCCGTCGAAAGCGAGGAGCAGGCGCTTACCATCGCCCGCCTGGTCAAGAAAAGCGGTGCCCGGGTCTTTCGCGGCGGCGCCTTCAAGCCCCGCACCTCCCCCTACAGCTTCCAGGGGCTGGGAGAGGAGGGACTTAAGATTTTAGCCAAGGTCCGCGATGAAACCGGCCTATTGATTATAACCGAAGCCATCGACGACAGCAGCCTGGAGCTGGTGGACAAATACGCCGACATCATTCAAATCGGCACCCGCAACATGCATAACTACTCCCTACTGCGCCACGCCGGCCACGCCTCAAAACCGGTATTACTCAAGCGCAGCTTCGCCGCCACCATTGATGAGTGGCTCATGTCGGCGGAATACATCAGCTCTGAGGGCAACAGCCGGATAATCTTATGCGAGCGGGGGATACGCACCTTCTCCGACAACACCCGCAACACCCTTGACCTGAGCGCCATCCCCTCGGTCAAGCAGGTCAGCCACCTGCCCATCATCGTCGACCCCAGCCACGCCGCGGGCAGGCGAGACTACGTCATTCCCCTCTCCAAGGGCGCGATTGCCGTCGGCGCCGATGGCTTACTGGTCGAGGTTCATCACGACCCCCCCCACGCCCTCTCCGACGGGATGCAGTCCTTATATCCGGAGCAGTTCGACGAATTAATCAGGGAGATAAAGGGGTTAGCGCCATGAAAGCCAGCCATGTCATCAAACTGGAGACGAGCCGGCAGTGCCCGGTCACCGTCGGCGACGGTATAATCGAGCAGCTCGACGAGCACTTTGACTTCAGCGGCTACTCCGCCATTGCGCTCATCACCGACACCACCGTCCAACGCCTCTACGGGCGAAATGTATGCCAGCAGCTCAAGACGGCGGGCCAGAAGGTCTACCTCTTCACCCTGCCCACCGGCGAAAGAGCCAAGTCGATGAGCACGGTCGAGCGCGGCTATAAGTTCCTCCTGTCGAACAGGGTTGACCGCAAAGGCTTAATCTGCGCCCTCGGCGGCGGTGTCGTCGGCGACACCGCCGGCTTTATCGCCGCCAGCTACCTGCGCGGCATCGACTACATCCAGCTGCCCACCACCCTCCTCGCCCAGGTGGACAGCAGCCTCGGCGGCAAGGTCGGGGTCAACTTCGAGGGCAAGAAGAACATGGTGGGCAGCTTCTACCAGCCCAGGGCAATTATCACCGATGTTGCCCTCTTACAATCTTTGCCCCCCGCCGAGACGCGTAACGGCCTAGCCGAGGTCATCAAATACGCTATAGCCATGGACGAGGGGCTATACCGTATTCTTGAGCAGAAGGAGGACAGCGTTTTCAATACCGATGAGCTTAAGGACATCGTGATGCGCTGCTGCCGCCTGAAGGCGGGTATAGTAGAAATTGATGAGACGGAACGGACGGGCCGGCGCGCTATCTTAAACTTCGGCCACACCGTCGGCCACGCCCTGGAAGCGGTCAGCGACTTCAAGGGACACAGCCATGGTGAGGCGGTGGCGGTGGGCATAATCGCCGCCGCCAAAATAAGTGAGCAGATGGGTATCCTCAAGGCGGATGAAGTCGAGCGCATCAAAAAGCTGATAGCCAAGTCCGGCCTGCCCATCGCCTGCACCGGGGTAAGCCCCGATGCTTTAAGCAAAATCATCCGCTTCGACAAGAAAACGACCCTGGGCCGGACCCGCTGGGTTTTAATCAAAGGGATAGGCAAAGGTATAACCGACCAAACGGTGGCTGAAAACTTGGTCGGAAAAGTCCTGAAGGAGCTATGCCGATGAAAATACTGGTCATTAACGGTCCCAACCTCAATATGCTGGGCAAAAGAGACGCCGAGCACTACGGCTCCGACACCCTGCAAGCAATAGAGCAAAGGCTCGTTGAGAAAAGCGAGTCGCTGGGCTGCGAGCTTAGCTTCTTCCAGTCCAACCACGAAGGCGCTATCATCGACTTCATCCAGGGGAAAGCAGAGGGAGCCGACGGCATTCTCATCAACCCCGCCTCCCTCACCCACTACGGTTACTCCCTCCACGATGCCCTGGTTGACGCCGGATTGCCCGTGGTCGAAGTGCATCTGTCGGACATTCAGCACCGGGAGGAATGGCGCCAAACATCGGTCATCGCCGATATAGCCATCAAGCAGATCAGCGGGCTTAAAAAACAGAGCTATATACTGGGGCTGGAAGCCCTGGTGGAACATATCAAGACCGGAAAGAAAAAGTGAAGGTAAAGATAACGCCGTCACCGGTAACAGGCGAGCTATCGGCCCCGCCCTCCAAGAGCTACACCCATCGGGCGGTAATACTGGCTTCGCTGGCGGCGGGGGAAAGCATAATCGAGAACCCCCTGCTGTCGGATGATACCCGTTACACCATAGACGCTTGCCGCGCCCTGGGTGCCGACGTTAAACTGCACGACGACAGCATTGTAGTTATCGGCACGGGCGGCAAAATCAGCCCCGAAAAGCAAGAGATATTCGCCGGCAATTCGGGCAGCACCATCAGGATGATAGCCCCGCTGGCGGCTCTGGGCAAAACAAAGGTCATACTCGACGGCGACAGCCGCCTTCGCCAGCGCCCTATGGGCGACCTGCTCTCGGCGCTACAGAGCCTGGGGATTCAAACTCGCTCGCTGGGTGCTAAAGGCTGCCCCCCGTTTGAGATTCAGGACGGAGACTTTAAGGCTAACGAGGTTACCCTCTCCGCAGAAACCAGCTCCCAGCCCATAAGTGCCCTGCTCATGATTGCCTCTCAAACCAAAGAAGGTCTACGAATAAGAATCGACGGTGGGCTTCATTCCAAACCATATATTGACATCACCCTGGACGCCATGAGAGCCTTCGGCGTCGAGGCGGTCAACCGCGACTATAAAGAGTTTATAGTCGAAGGCAGGCAGGTATATAAAGCCCGCCGCTACCGCATCGAGGGCGACTATTCTTCCGCCGCCTATTTCCTGGCGGCGGGCGCTATCGGCGGCGGTCCCGTAACCGTAACCGACCTCAAGACCGATTCGGTACAGGGCGACAGACAACTTTTGACCATCCTCGCCGAAATGGGCGGTTCGGTTGACTATAAAAAGGAGGCGGTGAGAGTCCAACGCACTGGTACACTCAAGGGAATTACTATCGACATGGGCGACTACCCCGACCTCGTCCCCACCCTGGCGGCGGTCGCCGCCTATGCCAGCGGCAAAACAAAGATAACCAACATCGCCCACCTGCGCTTTAAGGAAAGCGACCGTATCAAAGACACGGCGGCAGAACTGGGTAAAATGGGCGTTAAAACCGAGGTCACTGGTGATACAATGGTAATATACGGCAGCAAACCTTTAGGCGCTAAAATCGACGCCCATAACGACCACCGCCTGGCCATGAGCCTTGGCGTGGCCGCCCTCTCCGCCGATGGCGATTGCGTTATCAACGGCGCCGAAGCCGTCACCAAGTCCTATCCCCGGTTCTTTAGCGACCTGCTAAAATTAGGGGCCAGGGTCAAGGAACTGTCATGAACATCGTCCTTATCGGCATGAGGGGTTCGGGCAAGACAGCGGTGGGCAGGATTCTAGCCCAAAAGCTGGGCCGGGAGTTTATCGAGATGGACAAGCTTATCGTCCAGAGAGCGGGACTGAGCATTTCCGAGATTGTGGCTCAACACGGCTGGGAAAGATTCCGCGAGCTGGAAGCAGAAGTAACCGCCGAGGTGGCTGAGCGCGATAATATCGTCAACGCCACGGGCGGCGGCGTGGTCGTTAGAGAACGGAATGTTATAAATCTCAAGCAAAACGGACTGCTAGTCTGGCTCACCGCCAATGTCGACAGTCTATCAAAGCGCATCGGTGAGGACGACAGCCGCCCGCTACTCAAAGGCAAAACGCAGCGAGAAGACCTGGAAATAACGCTGGCCGAACGTCAACCACTCTACCGAAAGGCCGCCGACATCACCATCGACACCGAGGATAAGACACCGGAGGCAATAGCCGAGACCATCGCCAACACCAAAATCTGCTGCCTCGTCGGCGACCCCGTCGAGCACTCGCTATCCCCCCTCATCCACAACGCCGCCTATAAAGCGCTGGACATTAACTATTCCTATATTACCCTACCCGCCGGCGACATCGAGCGGGCGGTAGCGGAGATAAGAGAACGCGGCATACGGGGCGCCAGCGTCACCACCCCCCACAAGGTCAACGCCCTGAAACACCTCGACCTTGTTGACCCCACCGTCCAGGCCATCGGCGCCGTCAACACCATCGTCAACGATAACAGCGTGCTCACCGGCTATAACACCGATGGCGACGCCGCCCTCAAGGCATTAGAGGAAGTCACCGACCTCGGCGGCAAGAGAGTCGTCCTCGTCGGCGGTGGCGGTGCCGCCCTGGCTATCGCCGCCGCCCTCAAGGAAAAGGGGGCTAAGCTTGTGATTCTGAACCGCACCGGGGCTAAAGCCCGCCAACTGGCGGATAAGCTCGATGCCGAGGAGGCGGGGGATTTAAGCGGAATCTCGCTGGTCGCCGAGGCCGATATACTAATAAACGCCACCACGGTGGGTATGGCGCCCGAAACCAGTGAGACCATTGTCCCTCAAAAATTCCTGCACGAGCGCCTCACCGTCTTCGACATCGTCTATAACCCCAGAGAAACACGGCTGCTCCGGGAAGCCAAGGCAAAGGGATGCGCCGTCGTCTATGGCGACAAGATGCTGCTCTACCAGGCCGCCCAACAGTTCGAGCTCTTTACCGGCCACCCCGCCCCACTAAGAGTCATGGAAACAGCGTTAATTCAAGCTCTGGGAGGAGGATAGTCATGCTACGCATTCTAACCGCAGGAGAATCTCACGGCCCCGCCTGCCTGTCCATCATCGAGGGCATGCCCGCCGGGGTCAGGCTCAAAGTCGCCGACATTAATAGCGACCTCAAGCGCCGCCACGCCGACTTCGGTAGAGGTGGAAGAAAGCTCATCGAGGAGGACAGGGCCGAAATCCTCTCCGGCATTCGCTACGGCCGGACGCTGGGCAGCCCCATCGCTCTGATGGTCAAGAACCTGGACTTCGCCAACTGGCGGGAGGAGATGAGCCTTGAGGAGACGAAAAGCCCATCGCCCAGGGTAACCAAGCCCCGCCCCGGCCACGCCGACCTGGCGGGAGCCATAAAATACGGCCAGGACGATATCAGGAACATCTCGGAGAGGGCCAGCGCCCGCGAGACAATCTCAAGGGTCATGGCGGGGGCGGCGGTAAAAAAATTGCTGGCCGAGTTCGCTATCGCCATCGCCAGCCACACCGTTCGCATTGGCGAGGTGGCTCTGGATAAAGGCGGCTATTCCTTCGACGAGGTGGCAAAAGCATTTACCACCGACCCCGATATTCGCTGTATTGATTCAGAAACATCAGAGAAGATGAAGCAGGCAATCAAGGCAGCTGCCGCTAAGAAAGACACCCTGGGCGGTGTCGTCGAGGTCATCGCCAAAGGCGCCCCCACAGGTTTGGGCAGCGTTATGCACTACGACCGCCGACTCGACGGCAAAATCGCCCAGGCATTAATGAGCATTCCCTCGGCCAAAGCGGTGGCAATCGGCAACGCTATTGCCGGCGCGGCTATGCTCGGCACCGAATTTCAGGACCCCATCAGCTATAAGGGCAACCGCTTCACCCGTGAGAGCAACAATGCGGGCGGCATAGAAGGCGGCATGAGCAACGGCGAAAACATCGTCTGCCGCGTCTACCACAAGCCAATTTCAACGCTCGGCGAGCCCGTGGATACGGTGGATATGGCCAGTCGCAAGCCGGCGAAAGCCAGTGTAGAGCGTTCCGATATCTGCGCCGTCCCCAGAGCCGGGGTCATTGCCGAAGCCATGCTGGCTCTGACTTTGGGCGAAGCCATGATTGAGAAGTTCGGCGGCGACAGTATCGGTGAGATGAAGCGCAACTTCAGCGCCTACCTTAAGGA